>Ga0181590_10000400_pt1 | contig 34287 bp, 31 predicted proteins | sample 071ome_34_FD_132446 | JGI IMG/M metagenome (GOLD analysis project Ga0181590, IMG submission 132446) | Coastal salt marsh microbial communities from the Groves Creek Marsh, Skidaway Island, Georgia - 071411BT metaG (megahit assembly) | ecosystem: Environmental > Aquatic > Marine > Intertidal...
AGAACTCCTGTGCGGTGATTCAGGAAGAGATTTTTGGTCCCGTTGTGACCATTGGAAGTTTTGATACTGAAGCCCAGGCAATAGAGCTGGCCAATGATTCAAAGTATGGTTTGAGCGCCAGTGTCTGGACCACTGATTTGGGCCGTGCACAGAGAGTTTCCCAGAATCTTGAAGCAGGTATGGTCTGGGTAAATACCTGGATGAAACGGGATCTGAGGACGCCTTTTGGAGGCGTGAAGGCCAGCGGTGTCGGTCGTGAGGGTGGAGAGTATTCTCTTGAGTTTTATACTGAAGAGCAAAACATCACTTTGTGCTGGGACCCGGTTCTGCAGTAGGGGAAGATAAGGAAACTAGCGCAGGTTCCTCAACAGAGAAAAATAAGGGCCTTCCCAGCTTTCATCATTGACAAGCTTGGGATTTTGACTTTGATTTTCTTCCATGTTTAGTTTCATACTGCGATACCCCAGCTGAAAGAACAGGCTCTGAATCTTCTGTGTGATGGATAGATCAAATTCGTCCATCTGTATTTCTCCGGCATTCCGGCTGACTCCTCCTCGAAGATATTTTGCCTGAAGTCAGGTCAGCTGACTTGTTTGCAGACTTAGTCTTGTCCCCATTGTCTTGAGCCCCTGGTCAAGAGTTTCCAGTCTGTTTTTGTGGGGATTCCGATCTCTTTTGGAGAAATTGAAGTGTGACAATCCGAGAATACCTTCCCGAAGAACTTTCTCACTGTTCTGGATTCTGGTAGAGAGTAATGCTCTGGTCTGAGTGTGAGATAAATCCAGTTCCTGGTTGGCATTGCTAAGAAGAGGCTGATTGTTGGAATATCCTTGAACATTAGCCGATTGAAATCGCCGGCTTCTTTCAAGCTCAAGTTCAACATTCCCGTAGCGAAAATTGAACCCTGAAGCGGGGTGACTCAATTGCTCCTGCATGCGATAGCTTTCGCCAGCACTGAGTGATTCATAGTGTGAGTTACGTTTAGCTCTGGGAACCCAAAAGCTTGTGTGCATTCTTGCCTTGAGTTTTGAATCTGCTTGCCTGCTGTTGATTGGATTCTCAGGTCTTTTCTCTGCTGAGAGCCACGATGCTTCCATCTTTGGAAAGGGGCCGGTACCAGCTTTTGCATGGAGAGAAAGAGGCCTATTTGAGCTGGAGCGGTCTAGTTCTCGTGATTGAAGTTGATTCAGCAGTTTTTGAAGAAAGCTGACGAAGTGGTGATTGTCCTGATAGTTTATGGAATGTGAGTCAGCAGGAGTGTCCTTGAGTAGGTTTGGTTTATTCACAGCGTCAGCAAGCCTTTTAGAGTGTTGAGGAGGATTGGAAAGAATCTTTCTTGCGCTCAACAGGGAGTTTGCTGTGTTCTGAGAATTCTCTGAATTGATCCGCTTGGTTTCAGAGCTAAACTTGTCTCCGGGCTGAACCTTTTTTTGCCTGGATATTGTCAGATTCTGAACACTTGTAGATTTTTGATAGGGCAAAGCAGGGCTGCTGCCTTTCTCTAATTTCTTATGCTCCATAGTTTGATTTGCAGTGTTTTTCTTTGAGAGTTCGGCATCTGGGTCGGCAGTATTCTTTTTTAGTGGAATCTTACTTTGAGCCGCAGAGTTTTCTCCTTTGGGGGTTGTATCTTGATCCAGGAGGTTTTCTTGTGATAGAGCTTCACCTTGATCTGCGGCTCTTTCTTGTGTGGGAATGACACTTCGGTCTACAGAGTTTTCTTTTGAGCTAAAACTCCTCTTCGATTCTTGAAGAGCTGAGCTCGTGTCTGCAAGTTTAATCTTACTGACACCCACAGCAGAGGCATTGCCCAATTTTGAATTCATGACAGAATTTTGTGCATTTTCAGTCAGATTGAGACCGTAGGAGTGAGCACTGTTTGACAGCTTGGATAGGAAGGGGTTCTCCATAGTTTCTGATGTCTTGGAGGAGGGGTTCTGCCACAGTAGAAAACAGGCAGAAAGCAGTGAAACTGTTATCACTATTTGTTGACTTGACCACTTAATTTCAAATGCCCTTTCGGAGATTTGCACGAGAAATTGCTCAGAGTCAGACTATCTAGATCTTGTCTTGTAGAAGAGCTGGACAAAATCAGGCAGAGAAGCCTGTTTGTGTAGTGTTCAAGAGAAAAGCAGAGTGATATTTTCGATAAATTTGAAATCTCTTTGTGCTCTGAAAATCTCTTATTCTTTAGTTCTTCCCGGATTTGATTCGTTTGAGTGACAGCAAATTAATCTCTCATGCTGTATCTTGTTTTCAGGTAGCGAGGAGTTCATTTCAAATGGTGCTCCTTTGGCTCAATGTTCTTGCAAATCTCGAAAGATGACAAAGGAAGAAATCGTGAATGGTAAAATCGTATCAGGACTTCTCTCCCCCCATCCACCACACCTGGTGTACGCGGAAAACCCTCCTCAAAATGAACCCAGATCTGAGGGAGGCTGGGAGGTTTTGCGCTGGGGATATCATCGATATCGTGAAAAACTCAAGAGCTTGAAACCCGATGTGATTCTGGTTCACTCTCCTCACTGGCAAACAGTGGTGGGCCATCATGTTCTGGGTCTTGATCATTTCAGCGGATTGTCCGTAGACCCAATCTTTCCTCATCTTTTCCGTTATCGATACGAGATGGATGTGGATGTGGACTTGTCTCGCTCCATCGCCAGTCATGGTAAGGAAGAAGGCTTACTTATGAAGGAGATGAAGAACCCTGACTTTCGAATTGATTATGGCGCTATTGTAAGTTTGCATTTGGTGAATCCTGATTGGGATGTTCCCGTAGTTTGCATCAGCTCCAATAATTCACCGTATTACTTCAGCAATGAGGTTGGTCAAAAGGAAATGGCCAAGCTGGGTCGGGCGACCAGAAACGCTATTGAGAAATCAGGAAAGAGAGCGATTCTTCTCGCCTCAAATTCGCTATCTCACCGTCACTACACATCCGAGCCTGATCTCCCGGAAGATATGTCCAAGGAGCATATTTATCATCACGGTCAGTATTTGTGGGATATGGAAGTTTTGAAGCTGATGAAGGAAGGCAAATCCCAGCAGCTTCTGGACTGTTTACCCGAGTTCTTTGATATGGCCCTGGCGGAAGTGAAGGCAGGGGCATTAGCCTGGATGTTACACGCCATGGATGTGCCCGATTATCCTGCAGAGATTTACAGTTATGGCTCTGTAATTGGAACCGGAAATGCAGTTGTTGAATGGGACCCTGAGAACCGTGGAGGTCAATCATGAGTTTTGAACTTCAAGCCCTGTGCATTGTGCCCGGACAACCACATCCTCTTTTAGCACCTGAAAAGTCATCCGCCTGGGATTCGCTAGCAAAATCTTATGAAAGGTTAAGAGTAGATATTGAAAAGCTGGATCCGGAGATTATCCTTTATTTTTCTACTCAGTGGCTAAGTGTTCTGGGCTGGATGTTTCAGGCAGATCCCAAACCAAAATGGACTCATGTGGACCCGAACTGGCATGATCTGGGTAACATGCCTTATGAATTTGAGGTGGATAGCGCCTTCGCCTTTGTTCATGAGCAGGAAGTCAAAAAGACAGGGCGCTTCACAAGGACAGTCAACTACGAAGGCTTTCCAATCGACACGGGTACTATTGTGGCCCAAAAGCTTCTCAACCCGGACAATAAATACCCCGCCTCCATGATTTCCTGCAACATGTATGCAGAGAAAGAAGAAACCGTCTCAATAGGAGAAGCCAGTTTTCAAGCTCTTCAAAGGCATGGGAAAAGAGCAGTCGTGGTATTGGTTTCCAATCTCTCCAATCGATACTTTATCGAAGAGATTGATCCCCAGAAAGATCGGATTTCCTCTCGCAAGGATGATGAATGGAATTTGAAGATTCTTGAACTTCTGGGAGAGGGAAGGCTTGAGGATGTTGCCCAGGTTGCCCGGGAATTCTCTAAAGAGGCCAACGGGGATATGCAATTCAAAGGAGTCTGGTGGCTGAATGCTCTTGGCGGTGAATGCAATGAGTACGAGGGCAAAGTGTATGATTATCAACCGGTTTGGGGAACAGGCTGCGGAATTGCTATGCTCAAGCCCAATGAAAGTCATCCATCGAAGAGTGGTCAATTCGTGCCAAAAGCTACGACTCAACCTGATTTTCATCAAACACCCAAGTCAGTTTCTTTGTCCAATTCAGCTCAACCAGTTGAGGTAAATGCCACGACAAACAAAGTCGAGGCAGCGCAAGGACAGGTGATTCAATCCGGACAGGCTGCTCATGCTGTGGGTAGCTACCCTCATGCTCGAAGAGAAGGAGAGTTTCTATTCCTTTCTGGCATCGGTCCAAGAAGAAGAGATACCAATGAGATTCCCGGGTTGATTCAGGACGAGCAGGGTGAAGTCATCAGCTACGATATTATTGCCGAAACTCACGCAGTATTTGACAATATCAAGGCGGTTCTGGCTTCTGCCGGTGCCACTTTGAATGACTTGATTGATGTTCAGGTTTTTCTGACGGATATCAAAAGGGACTTCAAGACTTTCAACCAGGTTTATGCTGAGTATTTTCCGGACTCCAATGTGGCACCCACCAGAACAACCATGGGGATTGTGGGTTTACCAACTCCAATTCATGTGGAATTGAAAGTAGTCGCCCGCCTTAAATAGTCTTGATTCGAAGAATGGAGTAGCCTTGGGAAAAATTATTGATATCAGCCCATTGATCAGCTCAAAGATTGCTGTTTTTCCCGGGGATGTCCCTTTCTCACGCAAAGTCTGCATGGATATGCAGGAAGGGGATCACCTGACTCTCTCTTCCATGAATTCTACCTTGCATTTGGGTGCTCATGCGGATGGCCCCAATCACTACAAAGAAGACGGCGTAGGGATTGATCAAAGAGATCTTTCCATATACTGGGGACATTGTCAGATAGTCCGGGTTCAAGGTAGAGAAGATTTGCGAATCTATCCAGAAGATCTTTCCAGCGAGATTCATTCAAAGCGAGTCTTGTTTCGTACCGACTCCTTTCCCGACCCTGATCATTGGAACGATGACTTTCATGCCTTGTCAGCTCCCCTGATTGAATTTCTGGCTGAGCAAGGTGTTGTTTTGGTGGGAATAGATACGCCTTCTATTGATCCATCAACCAGCAAAGATCTGCCTTCTCATATGGCTGTAGCTAGACATGACTTGGCAATTCTTGAAGGGCTTGTGCTCAAAGATGTGCAAGAGGGGTTCTACGAGCTTTGTGCTCTTCCACTGAAAATCGAGAATGCCGACTCGGGCCCGGTGCGTGCGGCCTTGAGAACACTTTCTGACTAGTTAGTCGTCCCTGAAATACCCATTCAAACTAGATGAATAAAGGGTGCAAGCCGCCTAAAAGTGGTCTAAAATTGCAAGAAAGTGTCAATAAGGTGCATGTTTTCTTGCAATTTGGAGTGCTAACGTGAAGCCAAAATCGAACAAATATGGAATCCAACTAAACCTCGTACGTCAAAGTTTCCGTAAAATTCTTAATCAAAAACATGAACTGTTTGTTTTAGCGGATCTAATTGAATGGGACCGTTTTGAGGTGGCTCTTTCAGATGCTTACAGCGACAAAGGGCGACCTGGAGCTCCTATTCGCTTGTTAGTGGGACTATTGTATTTGAAATACACCTTCAACGTTTCCGATGAGGACCTTGAACCGAGATGGGTAGAGAATCCCTATTGGCAGTATTTTTGTGGTTACGAGTTCATGCAGCATGAGTTTCCGATTGACTATACAACCCTGATTAAGTGGAGAAAGCGAATTGGGGTTGAAAGACTAAGAGAACTATTGAAAGAAACCATAGATCTCGCAGTACGAGAGAATAGCTTGAAGGAAAAAGACCTTTCAAGTGTGAATGTAGATACAACTGTGCAAGAGAAGAATATCAGCTTTCCAACTGATTCAAAACTGGCTTGTGGACTCATTCAGAAGCTTGGTGTAGAAGCTAGAAGTGCTGGGGTTAAGTTGCGACAAAGTTATCGTCGCCTGTCCAAAAAGAAAGTAGTTGAGGTAGCTAGATATGCACATGCCAAACAGTTTAAGAGAATGAGAAAGTCCCTATCTAAACTAGAGACTTGGCTAAAACGCTTGATCCGTGACATTGAGAGAAAGGCAAGTGCTAACTTACCTGTCTCATTGGATCAATTGCTAAGTCTTTCCAGGAGATATCTCGCTAAAGGAAAGCTTGGACAAGACAAACTGTATTCCATCTGCGAGCCCTCAGTAAAATGTATTTCTAAAGGCAAAGCGCACAAGCGATATGAGTTTGGTCAGAAGATATCCATCGCGACTACAAACAAGAACAACTGGGTTGTTAGTGTTGATTATCTTGCTAATAACCCATTTGATGGACACTCCCTGGTAGATGTAATCCAGAGTATAGAAGAAACTGCACAGATAAAGGTTAAGGAAGTCTTTGTAGACCGTGGATATCGAGGAAATGGTTATAAGGGAGAAGCCAAGATTCATATAGCTGGTACAAGTAACTCCAAATTGAGTCCCTCTGAGATAAAGAGAAAGAAGAGAAGAAGCGCAATAGAACCCAAGATAGGGCATTTGAAATCAGACCACCGGATGGGAAGATGCTACCTCAAAGGTGAAACTGGAGATGAAATCAACGCGCTGCTTGCGGGAGCTGGGTCCAACCTAAGGAAAATGTTGGGAATTCTAAAGAAAGCCAAGGTGGAGGTGGCTGGATTTGTGCTGGAACTTAAATTTTTTCTTAAACAATTAACCAACCACTCTTATCAGCTCTCAATTCAGTAAAACACGGGCTGAATTTTTCAGGGACGACTAGTTACTTTACCAGAATCAGACTGATCTGGATGAGACGCTACTAAATCATCTAAAGACTGTAAAGGGTAAATCTTAAATCTGTTCCTTCAGCGAAACCTCGTGACAGCTTATGCCTTCTAGAGTCTGGCTCTCAAACTCATAGATTCCGTACATCTCGTTTTTGATCTTTTCATCTACAAAGACCTTGCTGCTCTTGCCATGTTTTGAAATGGCCTCGAGTTCTTCACTAAGTTCCACACTTTCCCCGGTAGTAATGAAGTGCTTTTTCCATTGATTTCCAATCACTCGAAACTCTACTGTGGATTTCGCCAGACCATAGCCATTTTGAACAGTAAAAAGTCCAGCTGACTCTCGTTCGTGATTTAATCTCTTGAGATCTTTTCTCACATGTAATGCACATTCCACGGCGTTTTGTACGTAGTGAAGAGAGTGTTGCTTGAAAAATACAACAACGATTGCATCTCCAATAAATCGCTCGATAACTCCGCCAAATTGTTCAACTGCCAGCTCCCACAAAGCAAAGTATTCGTTGAGCATTTTCACAACATCTTCAGGATTCTCATTTTCCGAAATCGTGGTGAAACTGCGAACGTCGCTAAACAAGACCACAGCTTCTTCATGAACCATGAGGCGTCGATTACCCTGCTTGTCCAAAAAGAGATTTAAAACCTGTTTCGCAATAAAAGGACTTAGCCTTCGCTCTTCATCAAGGGACTCTGAGAGTTCCAACATAGCGAGTTCAAGTCGATGAAACTCATCTCGAAAAGAGCTCCTGTCTTTCTTTATATTCTCTTCCTTGAGTAAACCTGTGAGCTTGCTGTTTGCAAATTCAAATCGATTCAATAGTGCCCGTACCGTCAAAATTGAACTGATCAAAAGGAGCAGAAATGTCACAGGTATCCAGAGCCTTCGGGATTGCAGGTTGGAGTCTCGGGAATCAAAAAGGATCTTATCTGATAGCGAGCCTTCCAGGACAAAACCCCCAAAGGCTTGTCCCTCCACGCTCACATGATGATATTCAGAACAATCTTGAACCAAATTTCTATCGATGCCGGTGTCGCATTGCTCATCGACTCTATCCCAAAGTTTTACGGAGTGGGGAGTGGTAAATCTTTGCTCACTTTGCGTTCTGCGAACTCGAAAAGTCCAGTGAGGATACTCCTGATTCCATACTCCAAGCTGCTCCTTCATATATTTCAACTGCGCTTTCAAAGGGTATTGCACTGAAAAATAGTTGGTATTTCTGGTTGTTTGGCCACCTGAGGAAATAAAGGAAATGGTTCATTACTGAAAACTGAAAGAGAGTTACTTTTTGGTAACGATGTACATTCAGTGTATTGGCAAGTTCTTTAGCATCCGCCCCACTGATGTAATCCAGGCTGTCCATATTGCGAGGCGTGCTGTTCTCCCAGTTCTTTGAGACTTCTTCAATCTTCAGCTTGGAGTCCTTTTGCTCGGTGAGTAGAACGGGGCCTGCTGCATACATAAGCTTTTCAAAAAATGCAGCCGGTGGGTCGGGGTAGAACTGATCCACTCCCTCTATAGAAATCAGAGCACTTTGACTCTTGGCAGGCAAAGGAAGTTCAGCAGGAGATGTTCCCTGACTTACCGAGTGATTGAGCCCTTTCTCTAGCCTTTCGATCCATAGATTCAGATTCTCTTCCAGGTCCAGTCGAAAGCTTTCTGCTTTTGCGAGCATTTCCTGTTTTGCCAGATTTCCTTCGAGCTCAAAAACCATTTGATTCACATGCTGAGCTCCCATGATGGACAGTAAAAAGCCCAGATACAGGAAGAGAAAGTACTGGCTGATGAAGCTGCTTTTGAGTCGAAACTGCAAGGAGCGGGGGATTATGAAGGTAAGTAAAAAGCAGAAAGCCAGTGAAAGAGGCAGAGTTAGTTCTCTGGTTTTGACTTGCTCATGAACATAGAAGCCACTCCCAGGACTTTCTCTTACAAGATCCTCAGAAAAACTAAGACAAAAAATGACTAAAAATAGTAAAAAATGTATGAATATATTGATTAAGGGGTATTGAAAAGCTATTCTTAGAGGTTCAAATTTAGCTGGTCGAGGCGGCATGACAATCACAAACCCAAGGATAATCGAAATTGCAAAGGAACTCAGCAAAGAGTTGTCCTCTCTTTCTGGAGAGGAGCTGGTTCAGTTTGAGCAGTTAGTGAGTAGCGAGCAATTGAAATCGAGCCTGCAGGAGTTTCATAAGGAGCATCCTTTTGCTCTCCATCCCGCACGATGCAAAGAGGATGGAAGCCAGGACCCTCAAACTTTCATAGCCCTGCATGGTTATTGGAAGAGCAGGCTTAAGGCCAGGAAGTAGGGGCCTTCAATCTTGAGAAAACCCGTTTGAAATTCATAGAACAAACTGTATCCGTTAAGACTCAACCCTTGAGATCGTAAAATTCTCTGATTTTCTCAAGTAAAACTTCTTTTGGTGTGTCCATTGGTACAGTCCAACATTCCTCCAAAGTCTCTTCGCAGCGCTTGTTCGCGTAGCAGGCAAACTCAGTGGCTGGGCAAAGACCGAGGCAACTACTTTCGGCCACACGAAACTTTCCCCAGTGATTGGATGCTTTGAGTTCATCCTTGAGATATCTGCGCAAGCTGTGAAGCTCCTGCACCTCATGTCCTCTATTCTCCAGTCTGGGAAAGCACTTGGTGCAAAGGAATAAAATACCGTCTTCAAATTTGATGTTAGTTTTTTTCATATCCAAACCTTGATTGCTCCCTTAGAGATTGAGCATTTCCCGAGCTTTGAAGTCATTTTTTTCAGTTTTACAGATTCGAGCCGCATCATAGTTAGGGTCATGCTCAAAAAACAAAATCCAGTCTTCCCTGTTGGCCTCTTCCAGAATAATTTCCTTTTCCTGCAAAGTGGTTAAGGCATTGAGATCGTATCCCATAATGAAGGGAAGGGGGATATGAGAGGAAGTTGGTATCAAGTCAGCACAATAGAGCAGGCTTTGATTCTTGCCATTGATTTTGGGCAAGGTCATGTGAGGAGTATGCCCATGGACTTTGATGAATTCAATATTGTCGAAGAGCTTGTCTTTGCCACCGTCAAACAGATTCAGAACACCCATTTTTTCCAATACAGCGTAATTCTCGGGTAAAAAGCTGGCCCTGTCTCGACGGGAGGGTCGCAGAGCCCACTCGTAATGAAACTTGTCTACATGGTATTTGGCATTGGGGAAAGTCAACTGAAGCTCTCCATCCTTTCGATAGGTGGTGCCTCCCGCGTGATCAAAATGTAGATGTGTGAGAAAGACGTCTGTAATGTCTTCCCGGCTATATCCCAGTTTCTCCAGTTCCACATCAAGATTCAATTTACTGTGGTCCACACCATAGATTTTCTCTTCCTTTTCCTTGAATTTGGTTCCAATTCCTGTGTCAATCAGAATCCTGCGATTTCCATCATCGAGCAAGAGAGTGCGAAGAGCCATTTCAATTCGGTTCTTTTCATCGGGTGGATTGGTCTTGCTCCAGATTACGTATGGGACCACGCCAAACATGGCTCCCCCATCCAGACGAAATCGACCGGTATCAATCGAGTGAATCTTGTAATTTGCAATCTCAAGCATTGTTCTTCCTCTCAAACAGGTTTCCGGGACTGGCAAGGTACTCGGGGTCCCACTGTTCCTTCATTTTTCTCATGGAATTGATTTCCTGCTCGTCCCACTGAATATCAAGAGCCCAGGTTTTGATTTTTCCAAGACCGTGTTCACCGCAGACGCCGCCTCCCAGCTGGGCTGCCCTTCGCATACAGGCTTTGGTAAACTCAAGAGCCGCTTCTTTCTGATCAGCAGTTTCAGGCATCAAATTGACGTGGGGATGGCCATTTCCAATATGTCCAAATGCAATGGCTTTGACAGGTAGCCGGGAGAGCTCCTCACGTAAAAACTGAAACTGACCCTGAAGTTCTGGAAGGGGGACCCACCAGTCAGAGCTCACTTTCCCACCACCGGTTTCCTTGTTCCTGGCTGAAATCTCATTGATAGTGGCAGGGATGTGATGGCGAAGCCTGCGAAATTCCAATAGTTCCAGATGGTCGCTTGCTACCAGTGAACCCTCGAAATGATTCTTGCCATGCTGGGCAGATTCTTCATACGATTCCATCAAAGACTCAAAATATTCCTCTTTTAAATCTTCAATTTTGAGATAAATGGTGCAGCAATTGGGAGGGATTTGAAATCGATCGGACTTCTCACGCATCAACTCTGTGGCCGCATGATCCATAATCTCCAGGCATCTGAGATTTAATTCTTCCCGGTTTTCGTTTACGGAGCAGGTGAAGGCCAGGGCTTCCACTTCCTGCTCAAAGAAAATAAACAGGGATGTAAACGCTGCAGGTTTCGCGATCGCCAAGACCTCAATCTCGGCGATAAGTCCCAGAGAACCCTCCGAACCAATCCATGCATCCAGATATTTTCCACTCATTTCATAGCCAGCAAAGTTCTTGCCCCTGTAAAGCGTTCGCGGATCAATTTCTCGCTCGAGCCTCTTCATTTCCCCTTGAGAGTCAATGATTTCCAGCGCCTGGATGTAATTGCGCGTACTTCCATAATGATAGCTGTTCTCGCCTGTGGCGTTTGTGGCAACACTGCCGCCCAGTTGAACTTCTTCCCAGGAAGTTGGGTCCGGTGGGTAATAGTAGCCAATCTTCTCCACTTCTCTTTGAAAATCCGCAAGGATGATTCCTGGTTGGGAACTGATGATTCGGCAGTTTTCATCGTAGTCACAGGGCCTGTCCTGAAGCACCTTGTTCATCTTCTCAAAACTGATCAATATGCCCTGATCTGTTACTGACCCTCCAGTAACAGAGGTCTGACTACCACAAGGTGTGTAAGGGACTTTGTATTTGTTGCAGGCTTTGATGATGCGTTGCAACTCTTCCTTGGTGGAAGGTCGAAACACTGCTTGCGGTGTCAACTTGAGAACAACATCCTGCTCATAGGCCTCAATTGCCTCATCCTTACTTGTGAGTGGTGAGAAATCTTTGAGTTCTTCCAGGAGTTGAGTGATTTGATTTGTGTTTGTTTCCATTTTGGATTCCAGCGATTGATGGATTTTCGCCAGTGTAGCGGTTTTTGAACTTCCTTACATCAATTTGTTCCCTGATTGAAGTATTTTTGAATGTCCTGTGGCATCAGCATGGCCTGCCGTTCTATAATAGGGGAGGAAGGTTAAGCTATGTGCCCCTCAGACAAGGTTCAGGCGTTTCTTGATCAAATTCTGGATGAAGAGGATCAGGGCGATCGCACCGCTGCAAAATCGGACTTAAGAAATCAAAAGGTCTACGAACGAATACGTGAAATAGTTCTGCAAAAGGACGGGCTCAAGCAAACTCTTGATGATCTCGAGGAAAAGGAAGAAAGAACGAAGGTCCAACTGGATATCATTCGCCTGGAGAGAGAGTTCAACGATCTACTCAATGTTTTGTCTATGGATTCCATGGAATTTTAACTCAGCATGAGATAGTATTTCTGGCAACCAATTCAGCTCGAAGAAAGGCTTGCCATGAAGACTCAAGAGATTATCGAAGTTACCGAGAAGTACGGGGCGAACAACTACCACCCTCTTCCCATTGTTATTTCCAAAGCAGAGGGTGTTTGGGTTGAAGATCCCGAAGGCAATCGCTACATGGACTGCCTTTCAGCTTATTCAGCACTGAATCAGGGCCATTGCAATCCCAGACTGCTCAAGGTACTTCATGAGCAGGCGAGCCGTTGCACTCTGACGAGCAGGGCTTTTCACAATGATCAACTGGGACCTTTCCTGAAGAAGTTGACCGAAGTTTGCAATATGGATCGAGCCTTGCCCATGAATACAGGTGCTGAAGCCGTGGAGACTGCTATCAAGGCGGTAAGAAAATGGGGCTATCAGACCAAGGGTATTGAAGATGGAAAAGCCGAGATCATCGTTTGCGATGATAATTTTCACGGGAGAACAACAACAATCATCAGTTTTAGTTCCGAGGATTCCTACAAAGCGGGATTTGGACCCTTTACTCCCGGATTCAAGCGCATACCCTACAATGACCTGGAGGCTTTCAAGGCAGCGGTCAACGAGAACACGGTAGCTTTTCTGTTTGAACCAATTCAGGGTGAAGCAGGGGTTGTAGTTCCCGAGGCAAGTTTTATTCGTGAAGCGGCTATGATTTGCAAGGAAAAGAATATCCAGTTGATAGCAGATGAAATCCAGACTGGTCTGGGTAGAACCGGAAAAATGTTCTGCTGTGAGCATTACGGAATTGAGCCCGATGGATACATTCTTGGAAAAGCTCTGGGTGGCGGGGTTTATCCAATCAGTGCGTTTGTTGCAAACAAGGAAGTCATGGACGTCTTTTCTCCAGGACAGCATGGAAGTACTTTTGGCGGGAACCCCCTCGCATGTGCAATAGCTATGGAAGCATTGGACATACTAATCGAAGAGGAACTTCCACAAAGAGCTTTGAAAATGGGCACGGAATTTATTGAAAAGTTGAAGAAAATAGACTCCCCTCATATTGACCATGTTCGAGGCAAAGGCTTGATGGTCGGAATGGTTCTTAAGGACAGCGCCAGAGGAGCTCGTCGATTCTGTGAAGCACTTAAGGAGAAGCAGATTTTGTGCAAAGAGACTCATGAGAATGTGATTCGATTTACACCGCCTCTCGTCATTTCCCAGGAAGATCTTGATTGGGCATTCGAGCAGATTCGTGATGTCATGACCAGCCTGGATTAGTATGCGTGATCTGGAGAGAAGTGAAGAGGAAGAAAGATCTGAGCCCGCGTTCAGTCATTTCAATTTAAGAGCTTACGGTGTATTGATTGAGGATGGAGCGGTTCTGTTGAGTCGTGAATGGTTGCCCATCTATCCGTCGGGAATGACCAAGTTTCCCGGAGGTGGGGTAGAGTTGGGTGAAGGGGTTGGGGAAGCCCTTGTGCGCGAGTTTCAAGAAGAATTGGGTATCCAGGTTCGATTGGGCAAGGTTTTGCATGTGCCTCACAAGTTTCTGAAATCAGCCTTTGATCAATCTCAGCTGGTTTCCATTTACTTTCAGGTTTTTCGAGTGGAAGGCGAAATCGAAACCAAGCGTAAGGAATATTTGACCGATCGTGGTGGCAAAGCTGCTCAGAAGTTTCTATGGAAGAGCCGTGAGGAGCTGGATCCCGACCGCTTAACCTTTCCCTTTGATCAGGAGTTAGCTTCGAAAATCAAAGATTTGGATGAGGTCTGGGCTAGCTAGTCAACTCACTTGAGAATTGTCTCAGGCTTTGCGAAATTCGATCTTGCGAGTCGCTTCTGATTGGATCACTTCACTGGAGGCCGAGCTGGCTACCAGGTTCATCATAATTTCCGGCTCAATTATTTGCAGACCACAAATTCTCTGTATTCCTCCCTGAAAGAGACTCGGATGCATCGCGGTACTGGGGCCAAGAACAAAGCTGGGAATTCCCTGACTCAGCTCAAGTATTCGTGGCAAAGTTTTGTTGATGATTGTTGATCCTGTTACCAGAAGAATGGAGCTTCCCTTGAGTTCAAATTCAATGGCCTGGGGAGGTAGATTCTCTTGTCCAGACTTTAACTCAAACACCTGAACTCTTTGCTTTTGAAGGCTTTTCAGAAAGGGAAATCCACCGATACTTGAAACAAGACTTCCCGCATCCAGTGATTGGAGCTCTTCTCGAAGGTCAGTTTGAACTTCTCCACTTTGACCTGGAAAATAATTCTGCAGCTGCTCTTCATGAGAATAAAATGCATTGATTGCAGCAAGTCCGATACTTGCCCTGGAAAAATCCCAACTTAAAATCCATTGTCCGAGATCTTTCAAACTTAATCCAATTGGCTCTTCATAGGCTTCTTGTCTCCCGCCATGATCACTCAGAGCGATTCCACAATAGGTACCAGCTTTTACAAGAGTCCATTTGCGGCCTTGAATAACCTTCTCGACAATGACGTCATCAGGCAAATCTTGAAGCAGGGTGTTGTAAAGGGGGTGTTTTACCATCGGTACTGGGCGGAAACAGTGAAATTATCCTGATCTCTCAAAAAGAGCGTATCATAATCTCCTGAACTAACCCAGTTCACCTGAAAACTCAAAGTGTCAAAACTGAGTCGCAGGCCTGTACTGAAAAGATCGCCGTTATAATCGTAGAGCCATTGGAAGTTCTTACTCAAATCGACTGTACCACCAGCAATGAAGTAAATTTCATCCGGGCGACCGACGACTTCCAGACGGCTTTGCTGAACATTTTGATTGGCGAGCCGTCGAAACATTCGGTAGCCTCCATACTGAGCATTTCCGACGTCTCTACCAGCCAGGACGTCTACTTCCTTTAGTTCCCGACCACCCACATTGGTTCCAATTCCAAAGTAAAATTGTCTCCAACCGGCACTCATGATGATGCTGGCCCAATCCTCACTACGGGTTGGGTTGATCACCGACAGGCTCATGGGCAAACTGTCATTGGGCATGGAGTATTTCGCCCCGAAAATGTAGGAGCGACGGCGTTTCTCTGCTCCTGTGAACAATTCTTGTCCAAAGGAAATTTCCAGATTTCGGCTAACCCCCGCACCAAAGAAACTCAGATGCCTTGCTGCTCTGTCTTGAATAAAAGTTGAAGGGTCTTGTTTCTGGTAGAAATTGATTGAATAGACCGAAGATCCTTCTTCAAGGGCATAAACGTAGGGAGAGGGGGTAAAAATGGCTCCGCTGAGACCATATTGGGAGGAGTATTGTTGATCGTAAGCGCAAACCAGCTGCAAGCAGCCCATTAATAACGCGATGACAATCCTTGAAATCCTTTTCACGACAAACTTCCTGTATGACCTTGTGATTTGTTAAAGTCTAAGCCCACTTAATACAAAAGAAGACTTCTATGCTGGATTTCGGTGCGTTCTGGCAGAAAAGTTAGTTCTTTGGAGGAAACTCTTGAAAAGCAATTTGGATTTTACGGTATTTCTTGATGGCAAAGATAGTCTGGAGAAGGTCAAAGGACTGCGAATAGAAGCTTTACCCTACACTCTGGTCTACGAAGTTCAGGACAAGCGCTGGATACTTTTTGAGGCAAGGCACCAGAGTTTTCCCGTTTTGGAGATTTCGGGAGAAGTTCATCATGTCTTTGACTTTCTCTGTGAAATTTTCAAATGGCCATCAAATTTCGAGATTCTGGATTTGTTTTATCTTGAGGATTTCGGTCGGATTTTTGGCCTGGACACGGAGATCCTGATTGCGAGAATGGGTAAAGATCCTGTTTCAATACTCAAGAGATTTGAATCTTTGAAAAAGAGTCATTCACAAGTTCTTGAGTTGGCTCTTCAAAAGAAAATTGATGTGCGTCTACCGGATTGGCTTGCGAGCAGGGGATTTCGATGGAATGATTTTTTTACCAGGGTCTTTGATAAGCTTGGCGGAAACTTCAATCGCCAAAAGGAAGTTATTGAGAACTTTGGTCGCTATTTTCGAAGAAAGAAGCTAGATCCCGCTGAATTCCTGGAAAGCATAGAAGATTTGGAGACAAAACTTGGAGATTGGAAGAGTTTTTCGAGGTGGATGCGCAAGACAACTCAACCTGGTTTTAGTAAAGCTTTGGAGGCCAAGGAGAAGTTGGCTCGAAAGGTAGAGGGTGAGCTGGGGGGGAATCAGTTGGCTCGAATACGCTTTGATGAGAGTCTGGAGGAAGAAGGACTGGTTCTTGAATTTCATTTGGAGCAGAAGTCCGACCTTTTTCTGGTGCAAAAGAAGATTCAAGACTTGAATATTTCCAGGAAAATTGATGAATTGATGCAGTAGAGCAGCTGTGTAGGTGCTAATTACAAGCCACAGCTCAATAATAAGAATTCGGAAATTGAAATGAATCAGAAAATTGCATTTGAAAACTTGTTCGAGTTTCTCTTCGTTGATAAAGAAGTGACAGATTTGAGAATGCTCGAGCAGATTCAAAAGACACTACCCGATTTGCAGGTGCAATGGGTCAACTCCATGGAGGAGATTACTCCTTTTGTGGATGCATCCAGCAAGAAGAGCGAAATTCAATCGGGCAAGAAGATCCTTTATCTAAATAATTACAAGGGTGAAGTCGTCAAGTTTTGCCCAGCCAAATCTCCCGGGGACTATCTCTGTTGTAATCTTCATACGGTGAACCTGATGAGCAATTGTGTTTACAATTGTGCCTATTGCATTCTTCAAGCCTGCCTTACCAATCCGGTGATGCAGGTACATTGCAATCTTGATGAAATTTTCAGGGAGCTGGAAGAACTCGATAGCAAGGTGGGAAGCTCAATGAGAATCTGTACCGGTGAGATTGCGGACAGTCTTGCACTTGATCCGGTCTTGAATCAGGCTGCCTTTCTCATAGACTTCTTCAAGGATCGCAAGAACCTGATTCTGGAGTTAAAAACCAAGAGCGATTGTGTGGATCATCTTTTGGAGCTCGAACACAAGAATCGCACCTTGATATCGTTCAGTTTAAATCCAGCCCAGGTGGTTCAGAAGCTGGAGTTTCATACAGCCAGCCTTGAGCAAAGATTGGTCGCGGCGAGGAAAGTTTTGGACGCTGGATACCAGGTGGCTTTTAATCTGGACCCGGTCATTTATTATCCCGGCTGGAAAAGAGATTATGATTTGTTTCTAAAAGACTTGTGTGCTCGTTTTCAGCCCGGAGAGATAGCATTTTTGCATATTGGTCTGCTAAGACACACTCCGGGACTGGATGGGATTGTCCGGCAGCGATTCCCGGGCTCTGATCTCTTTGATCAGGAGTTTGTTCAGGGTCCAGACAAAAAGTATCGCTACTCCCGACCGGTGCGTGACGAAATGTATGGCTTTTTATATGAGCGCTTGAAGGATTGGGATCACGATATTCCCGCCTACAGTTGTGTGGAAAAATCATCACACTGGAGAAAGTTTTCCAGTTTGCAGCCTTCCAATGTAATGGAGGTTCAGGACCACGTCCTCAGGAGGGTGAGAGAGAATGCATCCGATTCTTAACAGTTTGTTTGAAAGCCTGCAGATCAATAATGACTCCAGGGATTTTTTAAGTGCTATTCAGGAAATTCGGGAAACTCTTCCCGTAAGTCTGGTAGTCAGGCCTGGTGTATTCGGTGACTTGCAGCTGCTGCGCCCTCTGGAGCAGTTGTTCTCTGATTCTCGCCCCGGGCAAAAGATTGATTTGATTCTCTCGGCTTCCTTTCTGGATGAAAATCAGGACTTCTTGATCAGTCGCTATCTCCGTCAAACCGTAGATGCCTATAATATTCTTGTGGCGCATTCGGCCAGCGCAGGTTTTCTTCTACTTCCCGGTGCGAAAGAGCTTGTATTGAGTTCAAGAGCAGGCTTTTTACCTTATACCAGACCTGCGCGAGAAGGAGAGTTGGGCCTTCATCGGGTCAGAACCGTGAGAAAGCACCTTGGAGACGAGGCTTTGTGGCACAGATTCAAGGTGGAAGAACTTGCGGATACGGTTTCCCGTTTGGATAGTCAGATGGAATGTCTCAAGCACTGTTGGAAAAACTCGGATTTACCGCTTGAAAAACTCAAGGAAGCCAGATCATTGTATCTGGAAGCTCCCTTTGGACCCAACGGTGAGATTTTGCGAGAAGATCTTCAGGAGCTGGGCTTTGAAGTACTCAAAGCTGAACAGAGTGGAGTCCTGGGAAGTCTGAAACAATTGGAAGTGTTTTATACTGCACTGGTTCGAATGGCCACAAAGATGGAAGGAATGCAACAGGTCCCAAGAGCCCTGGAGACTTCTCACCCGTCCAGTACACAGCAATCACAGTTTACAGAGGTTCCTTTTGAGGCTCAGGCAGATTTAATCGCAATAGTGGAGTCTCCACTTCGACGATTTTTGTGCTTTGAAGTTCAGGGTTTACCACAAACACAGGGGAACGAAAGGCTCTGGGTCGAGAAGTAGAAAGAACTGTGATACAATCCTCCTCCTGTCTGGAACCCTGAAATCCGGCATAATTCAAACACTCTAAATTAGAGTAACCAAGGGTTGCTGGCAGGTCCCCGAAAATGGATCTCCAGCCCGAATACGAAAGGGATATTTCCTATGGAACAAGTCAAAGTCCGCATTATGGCATCCCAAGACTGGAGTCTTCGCTACGCCATGCAGGAATTTGTAAAGTTTTACAATCCTGTAGCCAAACATAAAAACAAAGAGTATCAAATGGACCTGGGACGGGTCCGAGCAGAACCACTTCGCTGTGGAAGCGATGTTCGCGATACTGCTGATGTAGTCGTGGATCGTACAATTCACTGGAATGACTACTACAAGTGTTGGGCTCAAACCGCTCAAAACTGTGGAATGAAAATCCTCAACAGCTCATTGACCTTCTCAAATCTGGACAAACACTCCACTTATGATTTGATGGCTCGTGCAATGCACCCCAAAGATCGTTTTCCAACAACTGTAATGTTGCCCGATTTTCATCCTTACACTGAAGAGCAGTGGCAGGAAGATTTGTGGCAGTATGAGCAAAGCTTGATCAACAGAAATACCAAGTATGGATGGGATCCAAACCGCAAGACTACTGACATGGCTAAAGTAAAGCAATCCATGAAGCAGATGGAGAACCACTTGCAGCGCGGCAATATGCTTCGTGAGCAGTTCTACCCCGGATATAACTACATCGCGGATACTATGGAGAAGCACTTCGATAATCAGTATCCGGTTTTCTTGAAGAAGGCTCACGGTGGCGGGGGATCTGACGTATTCAAGATCGACTCTCTGGAAGAACTTTACAGAAAGTATGATGAAACTGGAGGACGTATCTTCCATATTCAGGAAGCTATTGAAGATTACGAAGTGTTCATTCGCTGTATGGGTATTGGGCCGATGGTCCTGCCTATGATTTTCCAGCCAGATGCTCCACTTCATGAGCACTACAGTCCTGATATCCCGGTTCTGACTCCGGAAATCTACGAAAGATTGCAGGGATATGTACGTTTCGTGAATAGCTACCATCGCTGGACTTACAACAGTTTTGAGTGTCTCATCAAAGATGGGCAAATCCATCCAATTGACTTTGCAAACGCTTGTCCAGACTCAAACTTCACTTCTTTACACACACACTTTCCATGGTTGATCTGTTCTTTGATCAAGTGGATTATGTACTGTGGGGCGACTAACAAGAACATGGGTATTGACCTTGAGCAGGAAAAATACTCCAAGATGTTTATGTCCAAGAAGTCTCAGCAAGAGAAGTTCGACTATCATGTGAAAATGAGTGAGAAGTACTTTGAAGTTGAGAAGTTCCAGGAATTCTGTGACAAGAACTTTGCTGATATCGAAGATGCAATGATTGCATTCTACGATGAGCATTTTGATCGAATCATTGAATTTGCTATCGAGCATTCTGACTTCCCTGAGCATGAGAGAGGTCATTTCTACAACTACTACAAGGGTATGATGGACAATCAGTTCCGTCCAAACGCCAAGCGTTTCCTTGAAACCGTAGTTTTTGAGTAATGAATGTTTTGAGCAGTAAATTGCTCTTCTTGTAAAATGGTTCCCCTGAAAATTCTTTTGGAATTTCTGGGGGAATTTTTTTTCTGGTGCGCCCGGCAGAGTGCACTCACTTGGTCTCGTAATTTTACTGGAGAGAGTCAGAAGTTTTAATACTTCAAAAGAACCACCGTGGTACGGAACAATATACCCGGTGATGTGAGAGCTTGGGGGAGTCATCCCCCGGCATTCTCAATGCTGTAATATGTATGCTTGAGAGGTAACTGTATGACTTATTTTATCTGCATGTTGTTCATGGTTTTTGGTAACTCATTGGTGGCTTAAAGTCCTGTTGTTGAAAAGTATCTGTCCAATCTGGTGAAACCTTCTGAGCCAGGCTTTGCATTCGGAGTGATCAGTAAAGGTGAATTTGTGTATCGTGGTGGCTTCGGTCTGGCCAATTTGAAGTCAGGAAGATTGAACAATGGAAAGCCCCTGGATTATGCCCGTGGACTGGGGGTGGAAGAAGAGGGTGGTTATACCCTGATCTCTCACTCAGGGAGTTATGTTGGCTTTCGAGCGGAAATGATGCGCTGGGTGGAGGCCCGACTGAGCGTGATAGTCTTGGCAAACCGTGACGACCTGGATGTCAGTGAGATCGCCAGGAGGGTCGCACTTTACTTTTTGCCAAACGAGGGAAAGCCTGATCTTTCGGGTGAACCTGTATTTGACTCTATTGAAAATTAGCTCATTGGTTAATCCATTGATCCAATCAGTAGTTCGTAACAGCACAAAGGTGAAAGCCTCTTAAAACTATAGTATTTTATAGGAAATCAATTCAAACTGAAGGAAATCGAGTGCAAGAACAGCTGCAAAGCCGTGTCGTTGAGCTAAGAAGAGAATTACATCAAATTGCGGAACTAAGTTTTCAGGAAGTGAAAACCTCCGAGTATCTTCAAAAGAAGCTGGATGCTTTGGGGGTCAGCTGGAAACTGTGTGCCAAGACCGGTTTGATCGCTGTGTTGGGAGAAGAGCTGCCAGGACCAGCTCTTATGATTCGGGCGGATATGGATGCACTTCCCATTCAAGAACAGAACAAATTTGATTATGTGAGCAAGCATGAAGGAGTCATGCACGCCTGTGGTCATGATGCGCACATGGGAATTGCCATGACAACTCTGGAGTGGCTCAAGCCACTGGAGTCCAGTTTGAAAAAGCCTGTGAAGTTTGTGTTTCAGCCTGCTGAGGAACGTTATGGTGGCGCACGGGTCATGGTCAAGGAAGGCGCACTGGAGAGCCCGGAAGTCGACGAAGTTTATGGCCTTCATATAGCTAACCGACTCCCTTCACGCAAAGTGGGAGTCAAGGACGGCATCTTCTCGGCTTATTGCGATCAGTTCAAAATCACGATTCACGGAAAAGGGGGCCACGGGGCCCGACCTTATCAGTGCATCGAGCCCATTATGATTGCGACTCGCTTGATTAATGATAGTCAACAAATTGTAGCCCGTGAGATTTATGCAATGAAGCACAACGTTCTCACCTTCACTACGATTCAGTCGGGACAGGCTTATAATGTGATTGATGATATCTGTACTTTGGGTGGGACTTTTAGATCTCAATGCCCTCAAGACAGGGAATATGTTATCGAGAGACTGCTGCAGAAGTTTCGCTGCCTGGAAACCGAGTTCTCCTGCAAGATTGAGTGGGAGTTGATAGAAGGCTACCCAGCTATCCACAATAATACGGAATGTGCCCAGGTAGTGGAGGATGCTGCTCGTGAAGTCCTTGGTGATGAGGGTATTCTCAGAGATTGTATGGGTATGGGCGGGGAAGACGTTTCCTATTTTTTGGAGAAGGTTCCCGGTTGCTATTTCCTTCTGGGTGTAGGCGAAGATCACTGCAAGTTTGAGCCTCATCACTCTCCTCGTTTTGACTTTGATGAAACAGCGCTCATTGATGGAGTCAGAATCTTCCAGAAAGTGATTCAAACTCGAGCGATGAAGGCTAGCTAATGAATCCAAACAAGCAGTTGAATCAGGCGGAAGCTCTCCTTCAGCAAGGACGTGACAGAGAAGCTCTGGCGATTTATGAAGGCCTCTGCTCCAATCAAGCCCTTCAGGGTTTGGCCTGGTTTCGAAAGGGAGAAATCTTCAATCGCCAAAAAGAGGTTCAAAAGGCCATTGAGGCCCATCGCAAAGCTTTTGAGTGTAATCCGGCTTTGTTTGCCTCTATCCTGCCAGCAAACATCTCCCATAGAGACTACGTCTACACGAAAAAGAACTGGCTTGAATCAAGCAAATGTCCTCTATGCTCCGAGGAGGGGCAACTTCATTCCTGCTATAACGCAGGGGCCAGTATGGATTTTCACCGGGAGTTTGATCCCGTTAAAATCTGGTATGAATGCAAATCCTGTGAGCATCTTTTTGCTCTGAGCAGACCGTCAAATCTGAAAGCTGCCTTGAGTGGAACAGATATGGCTTCCCTGCAAAAGCCCGAGCCAGGTGCCCTTCCTGAAGAGTCCAAAATCCTCAATGAAATCCTCGAGTTTTCCAGCGGAGACCGATTGTTGGAAATTGGTTCAGGAGTCGGAGAATTTCTCGCTGTTGCCCAGGAACTATTGCTGGATGCAGAAGGGCTGGAAATCAGATCGCGTTACGCAGTAATGGTTCGCAGTCTCTTTGATTTGACAGTGCATGAGTGTGATTTTTTGGAGTTTGAGACTGAAAAGAGATTCGACATCCTGGTTATGGGAGATGTGTTAGAGCACTTTATTGATCCCGTTGAGGCTCTTCAAAAATGTTATAGCTTGCTCAATGAGAAAGGCATCTTGTGGCTTTCTACTCCCAACCATCAAAGTGGGTGGACGAAAATTCACAAGGATCAGGACCCCATGTGGAGAGTAAGCGAGCATCTGCACTTCTTTTCGTACAAAGGTCTTCGCAGGGTACTTAAAGAAACCGGTTTTGAAGTGAAGCGCTACAATGTGAGCAAGAAGTACAACGGCTCGATGGAGCTGATTTTATCCAAAAAGTGATTTTGGAGACTTCTATTGATGGGCTCAAAAGGCTGACTTCTCCTGCTGATAGCCCGCTTGGCTGAATTTTCAGCTTTACCGATGTATTGTGCAGAGGGACTGGGAATCAGATCGCGTTACGCAGAAATGGTTCGCATAGTGCTTGTGAGGGTCGAAACTATACTCTTATAGTTGGTGTATTCCTTCGTCCTCAATGTCTTTGATCTCCAACTGAAGAGCGTATTCAGAATCAAGCCTGTAGCTCAGGGTGTTGGTTTCTATATTCACATTAAAATTGAATGAACCTCCAGCCTCTCTGTCCAAATGAGTGCTAGTGGAGAGTTTATAAATCCATTCTTGTTTCTCCAGACTTAACTCCTGGATCAGATAGTTTCTTGCTTTCATTCTGTTGATAATTTGGATGAGAAAGCCCGGGTCTATATTCAGTTTGTGATGCAATTCATCAAAACAGAGTCCCCCTGAGTTTAAAAAAATGTTAAAGCAGATTTCTTCACCTTCTCTCAGGTTCTTTTCCAGAAGATTGTCCCAAGTGTTAATCGAAGAGGGGTCGCCTTCCCAGCCCATCAATTGGCGAAAAATTTCCCATTGGAATCTTGCTTTCAGAGCTTCGTCTCCTCCGTCCTCTCCAGCTTCGAAAAAATTTCCATTCTCAAACTCGGGAGTCGAAGGGGTGGCAGTTTTGAGCCAATCGAGATACTCGCTGGTGATCCCTTTGGTCTTATCCTTCCAGTGCCAGGCCATGTAGACATAGCCTTTCTTGTACTTTCTCAAGCCCGATTCGCCTCGGGGTGAAATCACTGAGGAGAGATTTTGGTTCAGCTGTTGAAGAATGATCTCTTTAAGAGCTGAATCTGCATTTGTCTCCTGATGCTAACCAGCAGAGCTGTCCAGTCTCTGAAATTCGAAATACTCAAGAGCGTTCTGCTCAAGTTCTTCTACTTCTTCACTGATTTCTTCCTCTACAGCGCTGTCTCCATAGACGAGTTCATCAAAGAAAGCGTCAGCCTGGAGGGCAGTTGTTAGTAAAATCAGCAGTAAAAGTAGTCTCATCAGTTCATTCTACGGATTTATTGGGTTTTTGTTGATAATTGGATATTGATAACAGAGACTCATTCATTGATCAGGACTGATTCATGAGGCCTGCCAGTGATTGAAAGCCTCGACACTTAAAGCACCTCGGTTCTCCAAGAGTATAAGTAGTCCTAAGCTTTCTTGGACTTCTTCTTGCTTGGCTCCATACGATAAACGGAAACCACATCCTCAAGTTCACCAATGGTTTTAATGAGATTGTTGAGCTGGCCCAGATTACCCACTTCAAGCGTTAAATCAAGAATACCAGCGTCTGATTTGGTCTTGGCATTCATCTTGTGAATGTTGACCTTGAAGTTGGCGAGTACCGTGGTGATTTGATGGATTACGTTTGGTCGGCTTTTTGAGACAATTTGAACCTGGGTAAGAAAAGAAGCGTCTTTGCGAAAGAGGGAAGCCGGATCCCATTGGACATCCACTTCTCGCTCCGCTTCTTTTTCCATCAATGCCATGGCGTTGGGGCAGTCCCTTCGATGTACCGTAACACCTCTTCCACGAGTTACGAAACCAATGATGTTGTCCCCGTACAGCGGGTTACAACAGCGTGACATGTGAACGAGCATGTCCTGGGAGCCTGCAACAAAGACGGTATCTCTGGTTTTTCGTTTGTCCTTGCTTTTTCTCTGAAGCTTTTCCAGCTTCTCTTCTGGGGGAGGAGCTTCTACCTTAAAAATCTCGAGATGTTGCAGGCAGTTCTCGAACTTGAACTCTCCCTTTCCCAAAGCTTCCTGCAAAAAAGTAATGTCTCGAAATCCATAGGCTTCAATGACTTCATTAAACTCGGAAGAGTTGAGAATTTCTCGATAGGAGACCTTTTTATCCTGGGGGAGTCGCTTGATTCGATCTTCAAGATCCTGTTGGATGACTTTGATCCCTTTGGCAATGTAGTCTTCCTTACTGGACTTGCGAAGGAAGGAAAGGATTCCTTCGCGAGCACGCCGGGTCTTGACGATCTCCAGCCAGTCGCGGCTCGGTCCTTTGCTGGACTTTGAGGTAATAATTCTGACGATGTCCCCATTCTTGAGGGTGTAGTTGAGCGGAACCACTCTGTCATCCACTTTGGCGCCCACACATTTGTGTCCCACTTCCGTATGAATATAGTAGGCAAAATCAATGGGTGTCGATCCCTCTCTGAGCTCGATGACCTTACCATCCGGTGTGAAGGCGTAAACCATATTTTGAAAGAGGTCGAGCTTTACGCTTTCTACAAACTCCTGGCTGTCTCTCACATCCGAGTGCCACTGCATAATCTGCTTGAGCCACTTGAGTTCGCCGGGACCCTGCTGAGTTTTGTCAGAAGGACTGCTTTCCTTGTAGTGAAAATGTGCAGCAACTCCATTTTCAGCGGTTTCGTGCATGGCCTGAGTTCGAATCTGCACTTCAAACATTTGTCCATCAGGATGGATTACAGTTGTATGAAGACTTTGGTAAAGGTTGGGCTTGGGAACAGCGATATAATCCTTGAAGCGGTGTTGAAGAGGTGTCCAGATGCTGTGAACCATCCCGAGGATACCGTAACACTTTTCTTTGGTGTCCGTTATCACCCGGACAGCGAGAAGATCATACATCTCGTCCATATACTTTTCGTTGCGCTCAGCCTTCGTGAAAATGGAGTAGAAGCTCTTGGGTCTGCCAGAAATTTCTGCAAACATCCCGGCATCAAAAATAGCTTCTCTAAGCTCCTGAATCACCGTATCGATAAAAGCTTCTCTTTGCTTTCTCTTCTGGGCGATTTTCTTGAGAATGTCGTAGTAGGCCTCAGGATTGGAATGCTTCAGGCAAAGGTCTTCGAGTTGCCACTTCAAGCTGCTCACACCCAGCCGATGGGCGAGAGGGCAGTAAATATCGAGAGTTTCCTTAGAGATCTTCTTTTGTTTGTCTGCCGGCATAGAGTCTAGAGTGCTCATATTGTGCAGGCGATCGCAGAGCTTGATGAGAATTACCCTGATGTCTTTGGTCATCGCAAGCAGCATTTTACGCAGGGACTCTGCTTGTTGTTCGGCTTTTGTATTGAACTTTAACTTGGACAGTTTGGTAACACCATCCACCAGGTCACACACAGTTTTGCCAAACTCCTCTGTCATCTCTTCTTTGGTGACCTCACAATCCTCAAGAACATCATGCATGAGTGCTCCGCAGATGCTGTCTGTATCCAGCTTGAGCTGATCGACCATAAGCGCAACTGCATAGGGATGTGAAATGTAAGGTTCGCCGCTCTTGCGATTCTGTCCTTCATGAGCCTTATGAGCAAAAGAGGCAGCCTTCTCAATTTTTACCAGGTCGCGATTGTTGCGATTTTCAGAGGAGAGAGAATCGAGAAATTCTTCAGGTGTAAAACACTCCTTGGTCTGCAAAAACATCGTTCGTCTCGATTCTGATCTGGTTTATTGGCGTTTGTCTGTACTGAAATACCATTGTACAAGGTACTCCAAACAGAAGTAAACGAAGCACCAAAGGAAAACTTCCACAACAGCATTCTGGTGAACGAGTATATGAAATATAGCACTTGTCGAAATTAGTAGTCCAAAGCGAATCAACAACTGTTTTAAAACTCTGAATGTAGGGGTGTAAATACCATGAGCATTGAGTAAGATGCTGTAAATAGCGAAACTGAAGAGGACCGTCATTGAGCTCGCCAGAGCAATCCCCTTGTGAGCCATTCTTTCCACAAGCAGTAGATTCAAAACAATATTGATCACAACAGCAATTGCACTGATCAGAGCGGGAATGCGGGTTTTCCAGTGAGCGTGAAACAGCCTGACGTAGAGTGGAAGCAGGATCATTACAGGTAGTGGAATCAAGTAATACAGGAGACACTCAGAAAGTAGTTTAGCGCCATCCAGAGTGAGTTTTGTTTCGAAGCCCAGTAGCTTGGGAATCGTAAGAAAAAGAGTTTGTACCGCTTCCTGATGATAGAGAAGGGCAACCATCCAGAAGGGAAGACTGATTCGCAGAAGGAACAAAACTGCAGACTCAATCTGTTCATTTAATCCCTGAATATTCTTCTGTGCCTTCAGCTTGGAGATGACAGGATAAAACACATTATTGGAAGCTACCGCCAGTATTCCCAGAGGTACATTGATCAGAATGACAGAGTAGGCCAGGGCGGCCACGGTTCCAAAAGGCAATGCACTCGCAAAGTAGAGATCCACCAATCGATTCAAGCGCTGAACAACCAGGGCAAAGAAAACAGGGACGAGATGGCGAAGTAGTCTGGCAAGGTGATGGAAATGCTCTTTGATTTTTTCAAATTTTGGCAGACCGGATTTGGCAGTCAGGAACAAGGCTAAAAATTGGGCGAAGCCTCCTGTTAGAACTCCATAGCTAAGATTAAGACCCTGATCCTCCTGTCCCCCGAAATAGCCGAACAGAATAACGCTGACACTGAATAAAACAGGATGGATACTTGAGAAGATAAAACGGCCCTGAATCTGATGCAAAAGCATGCAGCAGGAGGCCATGGCAATAAACCAGAGATAAGGTGCCATGATTTTGGTGTATTCGACAGCCTTTTTAGATTGCTCCACCTGAAAATCCTTGAGCCAGGTGGTCAGTATCTCTTCACTGAAAACAAAAATCAGGGTTGAAAAAATGAGTCCCAACACTGAAAAAGTCAGAAAGACGCACCAGAAAAACTGGCGGGCACTCTCTTGACCTTCTTCCTCTTCGATTTCCTGATACATGGGAGTAAAAACTCCACCCAACGCACCTTCTCCAAAGACTTCGCGAAAGAAGTTGGTTAGTCGAAACGAGGCCTGGTAGCCATCAGCAAAAAGACTTAGCCCAAGAAGCATGGTTTCGACCATGGTTCGAAAAAAGCCTATGATTCTACTGAGCAGAGTAAAAAAGATACTTTGGAATAGATTCCTTCTCGTACCACCCGTTTTCATTGGGAGGTGTCCTCCTGGCTTCTTTCATAGATGTGCAAGGCAAAGAGCCAAAAGAGAATCAGGCAGATAAGGCCCAGACAAAGATTCCAGAGAGTTTCTCTATGCTTTTTCCAGGTGAGAACTCTCAGGCGGGTCAATGCCAAACGATTGCTGGGAAAAACCTTGAGCAGACTCTGCAGGTCATTGTAAGCACTTTCATAGTCTTCTGACTTGAGGGCCTCCGAAATACGAAGTTCCAGTTGCGCTTCATACAGTTCAAGTGCCTTTTTACTTTGAGGGTCTCTTTGCAGTAGCTTTTCGATTTCATCAATAGCCTTATCAGACTGGCCCTCTTTGATCATTTCCTGTGCATTCAGCAGGGTCTGAAAGGATGAGTTACTGGGGAACTTCCAGATTCTGGATTCACGCTCATCAATCACCCATAAATTACCTCGGACATCCATGAGTAAGGAGCCAATTTTGCTAAAGACCGAAAAGAGTTCCTTTTTCACTTCAAATCGATCCATGACGACACCATCAGGATTGAGAAAATATATTGAGTCACTTCCGTCCCGGAGCAAAAGAACTTCATCATGAAAGCCCTGAATCTGAATCGGGCGTTTTAGAGTGTCAGAAACTTCTGGAAGGTGAAAGATCTTATCAATACTCGCTGAGTTGCGGTGAAAGCGAACGATTTCATTATAGTCCGGATAAAGAGCGTAAATGAATTTTCCTATCCGGGCTATGGATGTTGGAGCTCCGACCTCAAGGGCACTCTTGGCGTAGACAAAAGCCTGGATAAACTTACCCTCCCCATCAATCTCCTGAATTCTCAGGTTTCCTGTGTCGGCGACGATTAATGACTGCCTGCCAGGGGAGTACAAAATGTCCTGGGGATATAAAAACGAGCCCTTTTCACTGCCTTTCTTCCCAAGAATTTTTACAAGCGATTCACTCTTGTCCAGAATCAGGATGTGATGAAGACTTCGATCGAGAATAAAGAGATTTTGACCATCGAAGGCCATTGAATTTGGATTGACCAGGGCTTGTCCCGGACTGATCTCACTCTCAAGGAGTCCGTCTTTGTTGAACTTTAGAATCATGGAGCGTTTCTTGTCGGAAACATAGAGTGATTCGTCGCTCCCGACACAAAGGCTGTTCGGCTCTTGAAGACCTCCAACGGAACGACTTTTCTTTCCATAGACATATCGCTTGGAAGAGAAATGGACTTCTTTGATAAAGATGCCCTGCTCCAGACTGCTGACGCTGTTAGCCGGAGTTTCCCAACTCCAAAAAACAGAAGCAATCAACAAAACGAATAATTCAGGAATGTACAATCTCATCTTTGAGGGTGCTCTCCATTAAAGACTGCAGTGCCTGCTCTACAGGGATTGAGTCAAAAAGAATGCGGTGGATAGCTTCCGTAATCGGCATATAGATTTTATGTTCCTGAGCCATCCTGTTAACGATTTTGCAGGTGAACGCGCCTTCCGCAACCATTTGCAATTGCTCTCTGGCTTCTCCCAATGTAATGCCCTGTGCCAGGAGACGTCCGAGCTTGTTGTTACGGGAGAGGGGTGACATGCAGGTTACGGTCAAATCTCCAACTCCTGCCATCCCCATAAATGTGGCTTGATTGGCCCCGAAAGCCTGACCGAATCTGGCAATCTCGGCTATCCCTCTGGTGATCAACGCTGCGATAGCATTGTCGCCTAACTCCAGTTGATGGCAAATGCCTGCACCGATGGCGATGATATTCTTCAAAGCTCCGCAGACTTCCAGGCCAGTAAGATCAGGGTTGGTATAAACACGAAAATTCGAGGTGCTCATAAACTCCTGAATCTTCCTTGATACCGCTGGATTGCTTGAGGCCACTGCTGTAATGGCGGGTTTATTTAGTGCTATCTCGGAAGCAATATTTGGACCGGAAAGAAGAGCAAACTGTCGATGAGTTCCCAGCACTTCATGAAAAATCTCACTCACTCGAAAACCCGTATTGATTTCGATTCCTTTGGCAAGACTCAGAAGAACCTGATCAGGTCGAATCAATTCTTGCAGATCTTTGAGTAGTGGACGAGTTGAATTGGTGGGAGTAGCAAAAATCAGCAAGTCAGCTTTCTCAACAGCGGTTTCTAAACTATCCGGAAACTTCAGAGATTGAGGAAGAGTGATTCCCGGAAGGTAGCGTGTGTTCTCCCTGGCGAGCGTCATTAAACTTCTTTGCTCAGGGTTTCGCACAAACTGGGAGATGCAATCACTCTTTTGGGAGAGAAGAGCAGCTATGGTGGTACCCCAATTTCCAGCACCAATGATTAAGGCTTCTTTCATTGCTCCCTCCTGCTTTTGGAGAAACTGAGCTTGTTTTCTTCACCTCTGGCAAGGCGACCAATGTTGGCTCGATGCTTGTAGATTACGAATAGACTGAGAATTCCACTGACCGGGATCAGAAACCAATGTTGCGGGTACCAAAAGTAACAGAAAGCAGGTAGAGAAACACTGGCAAGCATTGAACCCAGAGATACAAATCTAGTGACAAAGACAATGCCAGAAAAGAGAGTCAATGCACACAAAAGAGCAAGGGGGGCAAGAGCTGCAAAGACTCCGGCGGAGGTGGCCACACCTTTTCCTCCCTTGAACTTCAGAAAGGGTGAGAAAGTATGTCCAAGGATTGCACACATGCCTGCTGCTGCAGGAAACCCGGGAATTTTAATGGACAGTTTGCCAGCGAGAATTACTGGAATAGCACCTTTGAACATATCTACCAGCAGGACAAAAATCCCGGCTTTTTTTCCAAGAACACGCAGTGCATTTGTGGCCCCAACATTCTTGCTGCCGTGCTCAAAAAGATTGATTTTGAAAAAAATCTTACCCGTGAGAAAGCCTGTCGGAAATGAGCCAATGAGATAAGCGCATAGCAGTATCAACCATTGTTCATTGCTCAAGGGCATTACTCTTCGTCCTTTCCCTTGCCCTGAAAGATTAACTTGAGAGGGATGCCTTCAAACTTATAGTAATCGCGGATGGTATTTTCCAGATATCGGGCATAGGAAAAGTGAATCAAATTACTGTCATTCACTTTGAATACAAAAGTTCCAATCTTGTTTTTCAGCTGAGAGCAATAATAGATCTTCAACTGTCTGCCCTTGTATCCCGGTGGTCTGTGGATTGTAGCCGCTTCTCGAATGAGATGGTTCAAGTGGTTTGTGTTGACACGCATGGTCATTTTCTCGGTGAGAGTAACGATCTCATCCTGTAGCTTGTGAACTTTGGTTCCGGTTTTCGCAGAGGTGAAGATTCGTGGGCAGAACTTGAAGAAATAAAGTTCCTCATCAAACTGATCTTCAAGTTTTTTAGCCAGTTCTTCCTTGTCTTTAACAGCATCCCATTTGTTAACTACAAGCAAACAGGGTTTGTGCTCATCAACAATCTTACCTGCTATCCTCTTGTCCTGAGTAGACAGTTCGCGAGTAGCATCGAGCATAAACAGGGCTATGTCACAATCTTCAATAACCTTCTCCGAATAGATCACCGAAATTTTATCGATATGATCCTTAAGCTGATTGACTCTGCGAATTCCCGCTGTGTCGGTAAGTAGAAATTTCTTCCCACCCATCTCAAAAGGTTCTGCAATAGGATCTCTTGTTGTTCCTGGTTGATCAGATACCATGACTCTGTCTGTCTTGAGAAATCGATTGAGTAAGGAAGACTTGCCCACATTGGGTTGACCTACAATGGCAAGTTTGAATACTTTCTCTTCCTCAGCTTCTCCGAGAGTAGGCTTGAGATCCTGGAAGTGATCCCGAAGTTGTGTCAGCAGGCCATCCATATTCAATCCATGCAACGCGCTCAACCAAATGGGCTCTCCAAAGCCGAGGGAGTGGAAATCATGGGCAAGATAGGATTTTTGATAGTCATCCACCTTATTAACAAGCAGTACAACCTTGCGCCGGAATTTCCGCAGGAAATCTGCAGCATACTCGTCTAATGGGTTTAGACCGTCTCTTCCATCGACCAGAAACAAGACCAGTTCTGCTTCTTCCACAGCAATCTGAGCCTGGATCTCAATCAATTTGGCAATGGGATCGCTCTTCTTAAGAAGTTCCAGTCCTCCCGTGTCGATGAGGTCATATTCTTTGTTTTCCCATTCAAAACTGCCGTAGATTCTGTCTCTGGTGGTCCTTGGCGTGTCCACAGCTATCGCCTGACGTTTGCCCACCAGGCGATTAAACAGGGAAGATTTCCCTACGTTTGGTCGTCCTACAATGGCGATAGTTGGTTTCTTCTCACTCACATTCTCTCCCTGACTCTAACGAATCCGCCATTACAACCTCTTTTCACCTGGCAATCAAGTTTTGATTACATTCCTACCGGTTCAGTATTCCATTAAAGTCATGGTTTCTTTGAGATTGCCACCGAAGTCTTTTTCCCACGCTCTCAGTAAATAGTCAGCCGGAGAGTAGCCGTTCTCATGAACAATCTCCAGGAGGGGGTGAAGGTAGACTTCTTCGCTACGCAACAGGTTTTGTTCCTTTGCCAATTCATTCAATCCTTTACAAGCCAAATCGAGAAGCTCTTTGACGGAATCGAGAATGGGATGATTTGAAATTTTCGTCTGCAGAGCACTCCTGGCGACCTGCAAGTAGGCCTGATAAATCTGTTCATCACTGTAAGTCTTGAGAAGTTCTATTGCCTCAAATCTTGTGGGGAGATGGTGGAACAGTCCTTTGATAAATGCTGGTACACACATTTGAAAACGTGGGATTTGACCATCAATACATCGAATCTCGAGGTACTTCTTGAATCGGGATTCAAAGAAGAGTTGTCCCAGATGAGTTTCAAGTTGCGAGAGTATTTCATTCTCATCTTCTACATCTTCAAACAGCTCATAAAAGGATTTTCCCTGAGCACATTCATAACCCTGCCCACGATCAACAAATATGGGTGGAGACTTGAGGGCAAAATCGAGAACACCCTCCAAACTGGAATCGGGATTCATCCAGACTTGAGGTATCCCACATCGATCAGGGTCTGTGTTGTGCCAGATGCGGGAGCGATTGCACAGATAACCATTGTGCTCCCCGCCGAAGAAAGGTGAGTTGGCAAACAGAGCTATGGCAAATGGTGCAATTCGCAGACTGAGTTGAAGTTGCTGTAATAAATCATCGGGACTTTCAAAATCAATACAGACTTGAATACTGCTGGATGTGCGCATCATGTACTTTCCAAGAGTACTCTTGTTACTGAAGAGATTGTTCATGATCTGGTAGCGTGGCTTGGGTGAGAGCTTGATATCGTCAGCGTGATGCAAGGGGTTCACGCCAACGCCGAAATACCTAATGTCATGAATATCCTGACAGGGGCGCAAGGAATTCATGTAGGCATTGAAGTCCTTCTGAATAGCTGAAATTTCATGGTGAGGTCTGGCTGAAAGCTCCATTTGGCATCCAGGTTCGAGGGTGATGTCACCTTCTTCTCTGTTCAGGGAGATGACCTTGCCCCCATGAATTTCCTTGGCTTGCCAGTCCGCTGACTGAGACAGGCATTCGAGCATACTGTAAAGACCCTGGTCTGCGTCCAGTTGTTTTGGCCTGAAGTCCCTGGTGGTAGTAATCAGTTCAAACTCTGTTCCTATTTTGTGGTCATTGCGAGGTTTGCAGGCAGAATTGAGGTAATCCTTAAAGAGTTGAATTGTTTTGGATTGAAAATTTGAATTCATGGTTCAGTTCCGTTCCCGAGTCAGGGGAACCTCAAAGATTCCCCCAAAAGTATAGCTCACAGACAGTAAAGCTCATCTAATGCCTTCTGTCTATTAGTGGGTGTACAAGTTCTGCAAGGGAGACCAAAATTTATGGAAATCACCTTTTTTGAAGTTTTTAAAAAAATGTTTGCATCTTGTTTGATGTTCGTATACTCTTGCATCTCTTCCGAATTCGGAAGGTGATTTTTGAAAACAGAATTAGGTTAGGTAAGACTTTTGAGAGTAATTCTTGCGAGCTAGATTTAGATTAAACTTTTTTTACAATGGAGAGTTTGATCCTGGCTCAGGACGAACGCTGGAGGTA
>Ga0181590_10000407_pt1 | contig 34153 bp, 36 predicted proteins | sample 071ome_34_FD_132446 | JGI IMG/M metagenome (GOLD analysis project Ga0181590, IMG submission 132446) | Coastal salt marsh microbial communities from the Groves Creek Marsh, Skidaway Island, Georgia - 071411BT metaG (megahit assembly) | ecosystem: Environmental > Aquatic > Marine > Intertidal...
AGTCAGCCGTAAGTTTGTCGGCACAGATAACCCCAGCATCGTATTCACTAAGGCCGTAGGTTTCTACAAAGCGTACCTGTTTTTGTTCCGGGAGCTCTCCCATATTGGCTTGGACCTCTTTTTTAAGCTCATCTGAGATACTAAATGGCACTAGGTCTGGACAGGGGAAGTAACGGTAGTCGTTAGCAAATTCTTTGGTTCTCATTGAACGTGTCTCATCTTTGATAGCATCGTAAAGCCTTGTTTCTTGTTCAACTTTACCACCTGATTCAAGAACTTTAATTTGTCGTTTTATTTCGTAATTAATGGCCTTTTCTACAAAACGAAATGAATTGATGTTTTTAATTTCAGCTCGAGTGCCATACTCTTTATCATCGGGATGCATGATTGAAACATTGGCATCGCAGCGCAAAGAGCCTTGCGACATATTGCCATCGGAAATATCTAAGTAGGTTACTATTTGGTGAATTTTCTTAAGATACCTTACTGCTTCCTCCGCTGACCTAATATCTGGCTCTGAAACAATTTCAAGTAAGGGCACCCCTGATCGATTGAGATCAATGACAGATTCATCATCGTAAACATCGTGCATGGATTTACCAGCATCTTCTTCAAGATGAGCTTGATGGATACGAACTTCTTTGCCCTCAATGCTAACTCGACCATTTTTTACAATAGGGTAGTGTAGTTGAGTTATTTGATAGCCTTTAGGCAAATCTGGGTAAAAGTAATTTTTTCTATCAAAAACCATGGTTTCAGCAATTTCAGCATTGGTAGCTAAGCCAAATTTAATTCCTTGTTTGATAGCTCCCTCATTCAAAACGGGCAAGACACCAGGAAGCCCCAGATCTATTAAATCGACCAGAGTGTTTGCTTCCTCACCAAACTGGTTGCGTGAAGGAGAAAACAGCTTGGTATTGGTGGTAAGCTGTACATGGACCTCTAAGCCTATGACGGGCTGCCAACCGTTTACTAAGGTGTTATCTTGTGCCAATCGGTCACCCCCTGAATTTTATGAGTAATGTTAAGCAGCAGATCTTCTGAAAAATAGTTACCAACAAACTGTGCCCCTATCGGCAACTCATTGGCCAGTCCATTAGGGAATGAGATGGCAGGCAATCCTGCCAGGTTTGCCGGAATGGTTAAAAGATCCTCTTTATACATTCTATTGGGATCTGAGCTTGTTCTATTCATTTCAAAAGCTTGGTCAAGTGTGGTTGGCAGAAAAACTAGATCCACAGCTTTAAAGAACTCATCAAACTTTGACTTCATCATACGCCTTACTTTTTGTGCTTTGCGATAATATGCATCATAAAAACCTGCAGAGAGTACATAAGTGCCAATAAGAATTCGTTTTCTTACCTCTTCACCAAAACCTTCGCATCTTGTTTGCAAGTAAAGGTCACTGATATTGCTTGAATCGGATCGATGTCCAAATTTGACACCATCGAAACGAGAAAGATTTGAGGAACATTCGGCTGGAGCAATGACGTAATAGGAGCAAATTCCAGAAGAAAGTTCTGAAAAATCGAGCTCAACAAAGGTATGTCCCAATTTTTCAAGTACGGTTTTTGAGTTGTCATAAGCCTTTAATACTTCCTCAGAAATTCCAAGTTGGTCAATGCCTTTAAGCACTCCAATTTTTAATTTCCCGAAGTCGTTTCTTAAAGTATCTTCATATTTAACTTTATCTCTTTGAGCGCAGGTTGAATCTTTTGCATCGTATGATGCCATGGCATCCAGTAATGCAGCGCAACCAAATGCATCGCGAGCGAAAGGACCGGCTTGGTCCATGCTAGAACAAAAAGCAATCATGCCCCACCTGGAAACAAGACCATACGTTGGCTTTAGACCAGTTATGCCACATAATGCTGCTGGTTGTCTTATAGATCCGCCTGTATCAGTTCCTGTAGCCAGGGAGGTTATATTAGCTGCCACGCAAACTGCAGAGCCACCTGAGCTACCACCTGGCACCAATGATTCACCCCAAGGATTGATTACTGGTCCAAAAAAACTTGTTTCATTGGACGAGCCCATAGCAAATTCATCCATATTTGTTTTACCAATCATAATTGACCCAGCTTGATGGCAGTTTGATGTGACTGTTGATTCGTAGGGCGGAGCAAAATTTTCCAACATCTTGGATGCGCAGGTTGTACGCTTCCCTTTTGTGCAAAAAATATCTTTATGAGCTATAGGCACTCCACCCAAAGCAAGATCTTTGTAATCATTAAAATTATTATCGATGTGTTCAGCTTTTTTTAGTGCATCTTCATCAAAGGTGCTAATAAAAGCATTTAAATTGCCGTATTTTTTAGCCTTATTAAGGCTGTCTTGAGTTAGCTCTTTTGCTGATATTTCTTTGTTGCGAAAACTTTCTCTGATATCTTTAAAATTCATTCTACTATTTTAGGTACAACAAAGAAGTTATCGTCTGATTTAGGCGACTCTGCTAGAAACTCTTTTTTGCTATTTCGATCATCCTCACTATCTGAACGACTAACATTAGTTAGTTCAAGCGGATTATTGAGTGGCTCAAAATGGTCTAAGTCCAATTCATTCATTTGGTCGACCATGGTAAATGTAGTTTTAAGCTTTTCTATAATTTTTGGGTAATCTTCCTCTTTAGCACCTATTCTTGCCAAAAATAAAAGATTTTTTAACTCGATTTTATCCATTAAAAGCCTTATTCTAGTAAGTTCCGGTTATTATAGGGTTTAATTAAAGAAATGTTTAAATTTTTAAGAAGTCTTTTATCAAATGACATATCAATTGATCTAGGAACTGCTAATACATTGATATATACCAAGGAAGATGGAATTGTCCTTGATGAGCCTTCAGTTGTAGCTATACAAGAAAAAAAAGGTCAAAAAACAGTAGTGGCTGTTGGTCATGATGCAAAGAAAATGCTTGGCAGAACGCCTGGTCAAATGGAAGCAATCAGACCCTTAAGGGACGGTGTTATTGCTGACTTTAACGTTACCGAAAAAATGCTACAGCATTTTATTAAAAAAGTATCAAATAGTTCGATACTGGCACCAAGTCCCAGAGTGTTGATTTGTGTGCCTTCAAAAGCAACCCAAGTTGAAAAAAGAGCAATAAGAGAATCGGCTCTGTCGGCAGGAGCTAGTGTAGTGAAGCTTATCGAAGAGCCAATTGCAGCTGCTTTAGGAGCTGGAGTTGGAATTGATAAACCAAGGGGTAGTATGGTGATTGATATTGGTGGGGGCACTTCTGAAGTTGCAATTATCTCATTAAACGGCATTGTCTATTCAGAATCACTTAAAGTTGGTGGGGATAAATTTGATGAAGCCATCCAAGCTTACGTTAGAAGAAAATTTGGAGTAGTTATAGGAGAATCAACAGCTGAATTAATTAAATTGCAAGTTGGGTGTGCCACACTAAACTGTAAAAAAGATTTTGAGCCATTCGAATTTAGAGGAAGAAACCTTGCTGAAGGAATACCAGAATTGGTTGTATTTCAAAAAGAGGATGGTTTTAGAGCCCTAGAAAATCAAACTTCTGCGATTGTTCGATCTGTAAGAACAGCTTTAGAGCTGTCTCCCCCCGAATTGGCTGCAGACATATCCCAAGATGGTATTGTGCTAACTGGTGGCGGGGCTTTATTGCATTGCCTTGACACTCTTATAGAACAGTCAACAGGAATACCAACAAGGGTTGCTGAAGATCCTTTAACTTGTGTTGCTCGAGGCGGTGGCATAGCCTTGGCATTAATGGATAAGGACTTTGATCTCTTTGCTGAAGAGTAATGCAAGTAAAAAAATTATCTTTAAGAGATAAAATTGAAACACTTATCTTTTCTATTATTCTTATTTGTTCTTTAAGCTATCTTGCTTATTTTTCTGACCTAAACAAAAAATCCAAAAGATTTTTAGAAATGCTTTTTTCTTTTCCAAGCGAATTAATTAATGCTGCCTTAGAAAACGTAAGAGAGTTTGAAAATAAAAAAATTTTTGAGCTTGAGGATAGAATTATGTTGCTTGAATCCGATATATATGAAAAAAACCTTGAAATACTAGCACTAGAAAACAAAAGAAATTTTTCTATCAATAACATAACAAGATTCAATAATGTTCAAGCCTATATGTCTGGCTTTGATCAGACCAACTATACATGTTGTCGAAAACATAGAATATATGTTTCTACAGATATAGATAATATGGATACTCCAAGAGCAGTATCTCAAGGGAGCTTTATTGTGGGCAGAACAAGCTCCACTATTTTTAATGAAGTAGAGGTACGACTAGTCAGTGATCCTGAAGAATTTATATCTATAAAAAATAGCCTTGGCTTTTTCTGCATAGCTCGAGGCACAGCTATGGCCCAAGAGATTAGTTGTGATAATGAATCTAAAACAAGCAAATATGCTGTCGGAGATACTTTTTTTACAACTGGTTTTGATGGTATTTATCCAGAAGGGCAAATTGTAGGCAGACTTATTAAAGTTACTGAAAATGACGGCCCAAACTTTAAGCAATCATTGTATATCAGGTTATTTTTCAATCCATATAATTCCATGAATAAACAGCTTGTCATACATGAGTAATTTAAATTTTTTCATCACAACTTTTATTTGTATTTGTCTTAACTATTTTTTATTAAGCACAAATCTATGGTTTTTTTTCCCGGATGTATTTTTACTGAATGTCTTGTTTTTAGCTTCAACATACACAACTTACCCCAAGGTTTATTTTTTTATTTTAAATGGATTTTTCATAGATATTTTCTTTTATGAAATTGTAGGCCCCTACACTATAACTTATTTCATTATTGGTATTTTTTTGACATTCTCTCTAGTAAGATGGGTGCAAAGGTCATTGCTTATTCAGTTTGCGTTGATTGCAGTAATTAGCTTATTGCTCAATGCTTTGATTGGTGCCCTTGAAGGCTTTGCATTCGTGCAGAATCGAGCTGCAATGAGCACAATTCTGTTAGGCATCATTTGGGTTTTAATTTTCCTATATCAAAGGGACAAATGGTTGAAAAATATTTAATTTGGCCTGCTAGGCTTTTCCTATATTTCTCATGTCTAGCACTGCTAGTATTCTATTCAATTATTTTTTCCTTAAGCTTCAATGCAGTTTCGAAAGCAATTATCAATACTGCGATGGGTGAGAGCATTGCATATGAAAGCTTATCGGTTAAACCACGTTTATTGGGAATTGCGATCGAAAGCCAAAACTTCAGTTACAAAGAAAAGGATGTCAATTTTAGAGTTGAGAGAATAAGCTTGGACTTAGATTTTCTCAAAACACTGCTAAAAAATAAATTCTATTTGAATGAATCAGTAATATCTAATGGCAGCATAGACTTGATTGGAGCATCGAGGAATGTAGCAAATTTTAATTTCCAGATTGAGAATGCAAACTTCAAAAATTTTAAATTTGAAACTTTAGAGTTTAAAAATTTAATGTTGAATAATGTGATATCTGGAAAAGGCGGAGCAGGTTTTGAATTCTCAAAATTAGATTTGAAACTTCCTAGTAATCTTCAGCAAATAAATAATCTATATGGAATTGGATACTTTATAGATCGGCAATTAAAGCTGCTTGTAAATTCTCCACTTGGAGAGCTTGATATAAATAACTTTGATATATTTCTCTTTCCCGACTTAAAAGGTTTCATACATTTAGATTTTATAGAAGGGTTTAATATTCCAAAAGGCCATTTATTTTCAGCCAGCAATCAAGAGCTAGTAAATGCATATTTTGTATTTAATCGATATTTTAGTCTGTTACTAAATCAACAAGGTGACTCCAATAGAATTATTTCAGCACTTCCTAAAAGGCTTGATAATATCTCTATTTTCTTAGATGAATCAGATTTTTACAGCAAGAATGTAAACTTGCTTTTATCCTACTCCTCAAAGGGGCAAGAAAATAGTTTTGACTCTGTAGCAATTTTTAATGATTTAGAGATTAACCTTGGTGGCTTAGAGCTAAGATCAGCATTAGCAAAAGGCTATATAGACTCAAATAAGTTCTCATTATTTTCTGAAGAGATTAATGCTGAAGATTTGAGTTTAGATAAATTAAACATTTCAAAAAAGCATGCCGATGATATATTTCAAGTCCATTTAGATTTGCTTGGCAATTCTTTTTGGTCAAGGTACTACGATCAAAAAGCTTTAGACTCAATATGGCTATATTCCAGTCCTGAAAGCATGGTTTCTTTTTCGATAGGTGGTAGCAAGACAATTTTAGCTCAAGGTGAGTATGTAATAGGTTTTAACTTACCAAATGAACTGGCTTTAAGAACTAATGGAGTCCAAATAAATCCAACATCTGTTTATTCCAATTTTTTTGATTTTAATGACAGCTTCCAAAATGCACTTTTTTTCAATTTTCAAAAATTAAGACTTGAAGATATTAATACAAATGCTTCATTCAAAAAAAATGATCTCACCCCTGATGGTCTCGATTTTAAAAATTTATCATTGAGCTTGAGAGATGGATTCTTTGATTTCGGCTTAGATACCTGGAGTATCGGTGGTGAAATAAATATTGCTGGCAGCAATGTCATCTATAACGAGAATACATTTACTCCTGGTATTTTAGGTGTGCTTTCTCTGATTGATATTAGGTCAAATATAATTGATCTATTGAGTTTAGATTTTGATAAATTAAATGCTGAAAATATCCTTGTAGACAACCTTGAGGGGAATTTATTTCTAGATGGAAACAACTTCGTAAATATAGACGCTATTCAACTTAATTTTGGTTCAGCGCAAGCAGAAATTTCAGGGATAGTAAGCTCTAATTTTGAATATCTTGATACTTATGATTTGAATTTAGTATTTGATTCAAACATATCTCAAAATATCCCTTGGTATTTTGCACTATTTGGCAATATTCCAGCTGCAGCTGGAGCAGCGGTTATAAGTAATTTACTTGAGCAGGATGGTAATAAATTATTTTCAGCAAAGTATAAGATCTCAGGAACTACAGATGAGCTTCAAGTAAGCTCTATACAATAAGGATAGTAATGATTCCAAGGAAGCTAACAAACCCAAGAATATCCGTGACGGTAGTAATCACAACCCCACCAGATATTGCAGGATCGTAACCAAATTTTCTAAGCAAACTTGGTACTAGGAAACCAAAAATTGCTGCAGCTAATAAATTAATTATCATTGCAACAGATATTGCTAGTGAAAGTTGAAAGTTATCAAACCAAAAGTTGGTAATCAAAAAAATTGCTAACGAGAAGAATATGGCATTTGCAACTGCTACGATAAACTCACGTCTGAGGAGATAAGCTTTACTTTTATGGTTTAGCTTTCTTAAAGCCTCAGCACGTATATATATCCCCAATGTTTGTGTTGCAGCAATACCACCCATGCTAGCAACAATAGGCATTAAAACGGCTGCATAAATTATTTGGTCTAAAATTTCTGTAAAAAAACTTATGGCATAAGAAGCCATTATTGCCGTACCTAAATTGATTGAGAGCCAAACCAATCTACTAAATATTGTTTTTTTAGGCGATGCAAAAATATCATCCTCAATTTGAGTAAGGCCTATAAAGTCTTGCTCAACCTCATCTACAGCAATATCAATGATATCATCTACAGTAATTCGACCAAGTAGTTTATTTTTCTCATCTATAACAGGAGCAGAGAAGAGATCTTTGTTCTTAAAAAGGTTGTAAACATCGATTTGGTTTAATGAGAATAATATCGGTTGAAACTCTGTGTCCATAACTTCTCGCACTGTCATATTTTGTTCAGATGTTAAAATTTTTGTAATTGGAAGAATCCCTAAATATTCATCATTTTTTGTTACAACATATATATCATCTGTATTTTGGGGAATATTTTTTAAGAAACGCAAGTACCTTGAAACAAGCTCAATTGTATTATCTGCTCTTACCGTAATGATGTCTGTATTCATTAAACCCCCAGCAGTTTCCTCTGAAAAATCTAAAACATTTTCAACTCTACCTCTATCTCTTGAATTCATTAAAGAAAGAACTTCATTGGTAATTTTTTCTGGCAGTGATTGCAAAATATCTGCAAGATCATCTGCTTCTAAGTCACTAATTGCCAATGAAATTTCCTCTGGATTCATATCAATAAGCAGTTGTTCTCTTAAGGAATCATCAAGTTCACCCAATACCTCTCCTTCAGCATCAAGTTGAATTAAATCCCATATTATTTTTCTCTCTTGAGGAGGAGAGTTTTCCATGACGAAGGCTAGCTCACTCGCTGACATTTCAGAAAGTATTCTTGTGAGCTTGGCTTTATATTCAGGGTTATTTATGGTGGACTGAATAAGTTCATATTTAGATTCTTGGGTTTGATAAGCCATGCGGCTATTTTACAAGATTATTGAGAAAAGTATTATTCGCCAAAATAAAACTTCTTTGCAAGAGGGTCTTGGGAAATCTCTTCTGGACTGCCAGTTGATAGAATTTCGCCTTGATTCATTAAAATGATGCTATCACAAACATTTATTACATCTCTAAAGTTGTGATCACTTATAAAAATACTTATTTCTTTGCTGAGCTCTTTTAGAATTTTGTTAATTTCATCAACTGAAATTGGATCTACGCCTGCAAATGGCTCATCCAAAAGAATGACTTTAGCATCAAGCAAAATAGATCTTAAAATTTCTGCTTTACGTTTTTCTCCGCCTGATAGGAATTTTGCTTTGGTATTAGCCTTTGTTGTTAGCCCCATTTGCATGAAAAGCTTATCAATTTCCTTTTCCTTGTTTCCTGTAATTTTTTTGAATTTTAATTCCAACACTAGTCTGATATTTTCAGTAAGATTTAATTCTTCAAATAAAGAGTTTTCTTGAGGCACATAACTTAAGCCAAGCTTTGATCTATCCTCAAGGCTTAAATATGTTATGTCCCTACCAAAAAATATTAATTTTCCAGTGTCTATTTTCGACAATCCTGCTATAGCTCTAAAAAGGCTTGTTTTGCCCGCCCCATTTGCTCCCAAGAGACCTGTAATTGATTTATTTTTGACGGTAAAGCTTATGTTATTAATTAGTTTTTTATTGTTAACTGTCTTGGTAATGCTAATCGCTTCAATCATTATTTAGTCTTATGACTATTGAGTCAGATACAATTTTATTATTATTAGTGAAAAGTTGAACATTGTCTGAAAGAGAGAGCACACTTTTATGCAGTTCAAGCTTCATTGCAGTCCCAAAAACCTCTTGCCCATCAGTAATGTAACTAATATTTATTGGATTTCCTTCTGCAAAGAATTTTTCCTGTTTCTGGTCTATCATAAGCTTAGATGAAGAAAAGTTTATTTGTTTAGATAAAAACTGTACATTGCCCTCATAAACAACCTGATTACTTCCAGTATCAATTTCAACATACTCAGATTTTATTTCGTATTCCTGGCCGCAAAAGGGAAAGGATAGAAATAATAAAAAAGCTAAGAGAGTTTTATAGTACATTTGATTCAAGTATTTGGTGCATTGTTAAAAAACCTACTACATTATTATTTTTCTTTACTACAAGGTTATAAATTTTATTTTTCTGCATAAATTTTGCTGCATCAGCCACAAGTAAATTACTCTCGACAGTTTTAAAAGATTTAGTCATTACCTGACCAATGTTTGCATCATCAATATCGATCTTTTTTTCTAAGTTTCTTCTAAGGTCACCATCTGAAAAAATCCCAAGAATTCTTGAACCCTTATCTTTTGTAGATGTTATCAATGCAAAACCTTGCTTCTTCTTGGAAATTTCAATGAGAACTTTCCTTATGCTTAAGTCTTTATGAACCAAGGGTGCATCTTTAACCTCTGTCATTACATCAGATATTTTTAGCGTCAGCTTTCTGCCTAGCTTTCCGCCTGGATGAGACTTAGCAAAATCTTTTTCACTAAATTCTCTTGCCTTAAGAAGTGCTACAGCAATTGAGTCGCCCAAAGCAAGGGTTACTGTTGTGCTTGAAGTTGGAGCCAATCCATTCGGACAGGCCTCTTTAGTTACCTTAACCTCTATATGGCTATCTGAAGCTGATCCAATAGATGATCTACTGCTCTCGGTAATTGATAATAATTTGATCTTCATATTCTTAATTGCTGGCAGAAGCTCAACGATTTCTTTACTTTCTCCAGATTTTGAAATTGCAATTAACAGATCATTCTTTTGTATCATGCCCACATCACCATGCAGTGCTTCTGCTGGATGAATATAAAAGGATGGAGTTCCTGTACTTGAAAGTGTGGCAGCAATTTTGTTCGCAATGTGGCCTGACTTGCCAACTCCTGTAAGAAATATTTTGCCCTTACAATTAAAAATATGTTCACAAAACTCATTTACCTTGAAAGATTTCGACTCAATAAAGCTTTTTAACTCACCCAATTCAATTAAAAGTGCTTTTTTTGCTTCTTTTTGGAAATTTATTTTTTTCATTTCTACTATAATTACAATATGTTACGACTTTTTCTCTATAAATTAATATTTCTTGCAATATTCTCACTTAATTTAAAGGCAGAACAAATACCAGAAATGCACTCATTTATTGATAAAAATGCTCAATACTTTTTGACAGTAATCAAGACAGAAGGTTCAGAGTATAAGAAAAACCCAGAACAATTTAAAAATAAATTAAAGAACATCTGGGAACCTATGGTTGATGTGGGGCTGGTCTCCCGACTAATTCTAAGCAAAGCATATTCATCAGCTAGTGAAGAGCAAGTACTTCGTTTCCAAGAGAGAACAAAAAAACTTTTGTTGGATACTTACGTCACAACTTTGCTGGAATTCAAAGATTATAATATTTCAACTAATCAGGAAATTAAGGTAAATAAAAATAAAACTTTTGAGGTTGATGTAAGGTTTTCTTCTAATTCTTCTTATTCATTCTCAACAAAATTCACTGTGTATAAAAATAAAGCAGGACAGTATAAAATTGTAAATATAATAATTGACGGTATAAATTTAGGACTTACATTTAGGAATCAATTCCAAGGGGTGCTAAAAAAATCTAACTTTAATCTTGATGAAGCTATAAAATCTTGGCAACCGTTATCAAGCGAAGAACTATTTAGCACTTAAAATGGAAAGGTTAATTATAAAAGGCGGTAATCAGCTGCATGGAGAAGTAGAATGTTCCGGCGCAAAGAATGCTGGCCTTCCAATTTTAGCCTCAACAATACTTTTTAATGATCCTGTTTTAATTTTTAATCTTCCACATTTAAAAGATATATCTACAATGCTGGAGCTATTAAACTCAATGGGTTCCAATATTAGATTTGAAGAAGATGATGGTATTGAGATTGACTCCTCATCTATCGTTAATCCAGAGGCAAGATACGAATTAGTTAAAACTATGAGAGCATCTGTTCTGGTGATGGGACCCCTTCTTGCAAAGTACGGAAAAGCAAAAATATCTCAACCGGGTGGATGTAATATCGGATCTAGGCCAATTGATTATCATCTTGCTGGGCTACAGAAAATGGGCGCCAATATAACTACTGACTCAAAGTTTATTTATCTTGAAACAAAAAGCTTAAAGGCAACCCACTTTAAGTTTCCAAAAATTTCGGTTACTGGAACTGAAAATTTAATTATGGCTTCAGTTTTTTGTGATGGAATTACCACTCTAGAAAACTGTGCTAGAGAACCAGAGGTCGAAGACTTAATTAATTTTCTTAATGCATCAGGCGCAAAAATATCTAGGGTTTGTGATTCTACAATAATTATCGAGGGTGTTAATGCCTTAAATCAAACTAAATGGAGCATTCTTCCTGACAGGATAGAAGCAGGTACATATCTTGTAGCTGGAGCTATAACCAATGGCCATGTAAAAGTAAATGGTATTGAGCCAAACTTGCTGGAACCAATAATAGAAAAGTTTAAAGAAATCGGTGCTGTTATAAATATCGGTCAAGATTTTGTTGAGATTGATGCAACATTGAGTGATTTAAAAGCTTGCAATATAAGTACGGAACCATTCCCAGGCTTTCCAACAGATATGCAGGCACAATTTATGGCTTTAAACACTATCTCAAAAGGGACAAGCACAATAGTTGAAAATGTTTTTGAAAATAGATTTCAACATGTTGTGGAGCTAAAAAAGATGGGTGCCGATATATCGCTTAAGGGAAGTTCGGCTGTTATAAGTGGGGTTGCAAATTTAGTTGGATCTTCTGTAACTGCTTCAGACCTTAGAGCTTCAGCTAGTTTGGTTTTAGCCGGTTTGGTGGGGAAAAATAGAACAGAAATCGAAGATATCTTCCACATCGATCGAGGCTATGAGTGCATTGAGGAAAAACTCAATAAGCTAGGAGCAGAAATAATTAGAGAACCAATCGTTTAATATGCAGGTTTTAGGACGGTGACTATTTTTAATTCAATTAATTGATTATCTCTTACAACTTCTAATTCAATTTCTTCCCCAGGCTTAATGCTATTTATTGAGGCAATGAAAGTGCCCCATATAGCACTTGCTCCTTTAATTTTTAAAATAACATCCCCATCCTCCAGGCCGCCATTTATGGTTTCATCATTGCCAATCACCAATAGTCCTGGCAAGATCTGATTTTTATTATCTTTGTATGAAATGCCTCTAAACCTAAAATCACCAATCCACGCTCGTTTAATTGCTCCATATTTAATTATCTCTTGAGCTATTGAAATAACCTTATCTGAGGGAAGAGCAAAACCAACACCTTCTGACCCTCCAGATATTGATGCAATTGAAACATTCATTCCAATAAATTCGCCCCTTTCATTTATCAGAGCACCACCAGAGTTTCCTCGGTTTATTGAAGCATCTGTCTGGAAAATATCTAAATAAGGATTACCAAAGTTTCTTCCTGTTGCACTTAAGATACCGGAAGAAACTGATATACCAAGATTGAAAGGGTTGCCTAAGGCATAAACCTTATCGCCAACGGACACATCAAGAGTGTTTGAAAAATTTATAGGCCTAAGATCTTTCATTTCACTTTTTAAAACTGCAACATCAGAGAATTGATCGTAGCCTATAAGCTTTGCTGGATAATCACTTCCTTGATTTACCAAAGTAATGCTCGCAGCGTTATTTACTAGATGTGATGCTGTAATAATATAGCCATCATTAGAAATTATTATCCCAGAACCAAAGTTTGATTGACCCCGAAAATTTGTAGACTTTATTTCAACAATTGATTCTGTTAACTCTTCAAATTTTAACCCATCAATGCTTGATTGATTCTCCTTGAAAAATACAATCTGGGAGCCAATAATAAGACCAAAAAATAATATTACTAAAAACAGGTTTTTCATGTTTCAAATCTACTCCCTTTATATTAATATATAGCACGTCAACTTTGAGCACTACATGAAAACAACAGCACTAAGAACTCAAGATATTGAGCAAAAATGGTACTTAATTGATTGTTCTGGCAAAACATTAGGCAGGCTTTCAGTAAGGGTAGCAAATATCTTGAGAGGTAAAAACAAACCTGAATATACTCCAAATTCAGATGTTGGAGATTTTGTGGTGCTAGTAAATGCAAAAAATCTTAAGGTTACTGGTTCCAAGAATGAAGACAAAATTTATTACAGACATTCAGGCTATCCTGGTGGCATTAAGGAAATTTCCTTTAAAGACCTGCTAAACAAAGACCCTGAAAAAGTTTTAAGACTCGCAGTAAAAGGTATGCTGCCGAAGAATAAATTGAATAGGCAAGTAATCAAGAAATTAAAAGTTTATGCTGGAGAAGAGCATCCTCATGAAGCACAAAAACCTGAGGCACTAATCTAATGTCAGTTATTACAGGTAGAAGAAAAGAAGCCACAGCAGTAGTAAGGTTAAAAAAAGGTAGTGGCTTAATCACTGTCAACAAAAAAAGTCTGGATGACTATTTTGGCAGGGACGTTGCCAAGATGATTGTTCGCCAACCCTTAGTTCTTACCAAACAAGATAATTCTTATGATTTAGATATAAAAGTTGAGGGTGGTGGTTCGTTTGGTCAAGCTGGAGCGATAAGGCTTGCTATTTCAAAAGCACTTATAGCTGAGACTCCTGATTTAAGAGGGGAATTAAAAAAAGCTGGCTACCTTACAAGAGACTCAAGAGTAAAAGAGAGAAAGAAAGTTGGCTTGAAAAAAGCTAGAAAAAGCCCACAATTTTCAAAGAGATAATATTAAATTAATGTCAAAAAAAATTGACCAAAACAGAAGAAGAGCTCTTCACATAACTTCTGGTGTAGTTGGAGCAGTAACAGTTGCAGGTTTTGCTGTACCATTTTTAAGTGCATGGAATCCAAGCGAAAAGGCTAAAGCACTTGGAGCATCTGTTAAATTTGATCTTTCAAAATTAGAAGCTGGTGCGATGGCAGTTTTAGAATGGAGAAGAACTCCTATTTTTGTAGTACACCAAACAACAGCAGCAATTCAGAATCTTCCAAAACTAGATGCAAAGGTAACAAATCCAGCCAAAGAAGAAGGTATTACCCGCTCAGATAATAGTAAATTTACTGTTCTGAAAGGTGTTTGTACTCATTTATCTTGTGCACCAAAATATCATCCAGAAATTGAGCCAAAAGCTTGGGATCAGGAGTGGTTGGGAGGCTTTTTCTGTCCATGTCATGGTTCAAAATTTGATTTAGCAGGAAGAGTGTACAAAGGTGTCCCAGCCCCAACTAACCTTGAGGTTCCTCCTCATTCATTTGATGGAGATGTACTTACAGTCGGAGAAGCAGCGTAAGATGAGTGAAAAAAATAACTCTTTCATGAATTGGCTTGATAAACGTTTTCCAGTGACTGAAAATCTTGAACGACATTTAACAAAACACCCAGTACCAAAAAAGGTAAATTTCTTCTATATCTTTGGTGCCTTGCTTATGGTCATTTTCATGGTTCAAGTTATAACTGGTATATGGTTAATGATGTTCTATACAAACACAGAAGAAGGAGCATTTGCATCTGTAGAGTATATTATGCGAGATGTAGAGTATGGCTGGTTGATGCGGTACATGCACAGTACAGGAGCGAGCGCATTCTTCTTTTTAATGTATTTTCATATGTTTAGAGGTTTGCTGTACGGCTCTTACCAGAAACCAAAGGAGTTAGTGTGGTTATTTGGCTGTTTCCTTCTATTTTTATTAATGGCTGAAGGCTTTCTTGGCTATGTTTTGCCTTGGGGTCAGATGTCATATTGGGCAGCAAATGTCATTTTGTCTCTTTTTGGCGCAATTCCAGTGATCGGGCCAGATTTGCAGGTATGGATACAAGGTGATTACGTCCTTTCTGGAGCAACACTATCTCGTTTTTTTGCTTTGCATGTAGTAGTTGTGCCATTGCTTATGATAGCTTTAGTTGTATTTCATATATTTGCATTGCATGAAGTTGGTGCTGGAAATCCAGAAGGAGTTGATATTGAGAAACATAGAGATGAAAAAGGGATGCCTTTGGATGGAGCACCTTTTCACCCGTACAAAACATTCAGTGCTTTACCGGCCATTGGAATTTTCTTTGTAATATTTTTTGCGATAGTATTTTTTGCACCTGAAGGTGGAGGGTATTTTCTTGAAAAACCAAATTTTGAAGAAGCAGATTTTCTTAAAACTCCAGAACACATTGCACCAGTCTGGTACTACGCCCCATTTTATTCGATTCTTAGGGCAATAACATTTGGAATTCCGTTCTTAGGAATAACCAGTAAATTTCTTGGGTTTATAATTTTTGCAGCCAGCATAGCAATTCTTTTTGTTGTGCCATGGCTTGATAGATCAAAAGTACAAAGCATAAGATATAAAGGCATATACAGTAAAATTGGGATGATATTATTTGCAGCCTCATTTATCACACTCGGATACCTTGGAACAAAACCTGTGAATGAGCTGAGAACACTAATCGCTCAGATATGCACATTGCTTTACTTCTTACCACTTATTTTGATGCCAATATATACAAAATATGAAAAAACTTTGGAGGTTCCAGAGAGGCTATGATTAGAGGTCTTGCATTACTGCTTTTATTTACATTTTGTGGGAAGCTTTTTCCTGCAGGTGAAAGTGAATGTGGCGCTCTTGAAAGTTGTGCAGAATACAAAGCAGATGTGCATGATTTATTTTCACTTCAGAGAGGCTTAGGCTTATTTATGAATTATTGTTCTAGCTGCCATAGTCTGCAGTATTTGAGATGGAATAGATTGCAAAAAGATTTAGATATTCCTGAAAATATACTAAAAGAAGATCTTATCCTAAACCCAGATATAAAAAATAGTGATTACATGACTTTTGGATTAAATAATGATGATTCAACAGCTTGGCTTGGAGCCTCTGCACCAGACTTGACACTTAGAACTAGAGTTAGAGGAGAAAGTTGGGTATACACATATCTGAAATCATTTTACGAAGATGCATCAAGACCTTTAGGCTCTAATAATTTAGTATTACAAGGAAGCTCAATGCCACATGTACTAGCAAGTTTACAAGGTAATCAGCAATTAAGTATGGACGGTTCAATTGTAAAAGTTTCAGAAGGCAGCTTAACAGACGAACAGTTTGATCGCTCAATGAAAGATCTTGTTAACTTTTTGGCCTATGCAGCAGAACCCATTAGGAGTGACAGAGAGAAAAATGGAATATTTGTGATATTGTTCTTCGTCATCTTTACTGCTGTAATGTGGCTTCTTAATCGAGAATACTCTAAGGATATAAAATGATTTTTTACTCAGAAGAAAAAGGACATTACAGTCACATGGTGAGGCTTGTATTGGCTGAAAAAGATATTTCATGCGAAGTCAAAGAGTTTGATCCAGAGGGTGATCTTCCTGATGAGTTGCCAGCCATAAATCCCTATAACAAGCTCCCTGTACTCGTTGACAGAGAAGTAACTATCTATGAGCCAAGAATTATCTTGGAATACCTTGACGAAAGATTCCCTCATCCTCCACTATTGCCAATATATCCAAATGAAAAAGCAGAATGTAGGCTTTTAATTCATAGAATTGAAAGAGACTGGTTGCCACTAATCGATAAAATGATGGAGCCAAAAGTTTCTCAGAAAGAGTTTGATAAGCTGAAAAAAGAGCTTGTATCTTTGGTTTCAGGAATTGTGCTGGTATTAAAAGAAAAGCCATATTTTATGAGCGATGAATTTACATTAGTTGATTGCTATATGTCAGCTATTTTATATAGGCTTCCGTACCTTGGTGTGACCGTGCCTAATACAAAATCTTTTTCAACTTTGAAAAAATATCAGGAAAAATTGTTTTCTAGAGCAAGTTTTGATCTCTCATTAACTGACTCTGAGAGAGATTTGAAATACTCATTTAATTAAAATAAGAAGTTGCTTCTATTTTTTTATTTGATAGAGCATATATCCCATTATATCCACGTAATTCACCCAGAAATCTATTTGATTTAGCATAGGCTAGAAGCATTGAATCATAACCCAGTGCGTAACTTCTACTTTTTTTAAGATCGTAGCCAAAAGGGTTTTCATAAGCATGATCAAAAGTATTTATTTGATGCAGTGCAACTTCATTAGAATCAAGTGAATTATCAAGGTCAAAAGTAAGAATTGAAATCGTATAACTCAACCCATAATTAAACCGAATCTTTGATGCAATATCGTATACCTCATCTTCATTTTCTGGAAAAACTACTATTTGATCTATATCAGCTCGAGTTCTTGGCTCAAAATTTACTTTCGAAAAGCTTGCCCTTTTCACCAACTCATACCTTCTTATACTTTCAGATACACCCAAGGTGGAACGAATGCTATTTTCTGATAATGGTTGCTGAAAAAAAACATAATCCAAGTCTTGGTTTAGTTTCTCGGAATTTTCTTCAGCATTGTTTCCCGCCAATAAAACTTTAGACGCATTTGAGTTTAACAGGTGTTTTGTCAAAGAGTTGATTTGTGCTTGCGAGTTTGGAGGTACATACATATTATTCTTTGCAGCATTCATAAAGATTAGATTTAAATTTGTTCCTTGGCTATCAAGGATGTCAACCTGCACTGGATCAAATGGCCCAGTAATGAAACTATTCTGATTAAAATTTAGCAAGCTTCCTTCATCAAAAAATTTGACAGAATTTTTTATGTTAAGATCGTTGTAAGCATGTATCACACCAAGCTGGTAATATGTCAAAAAGCTTTCATATTCATTTGGGTCAGGAACTAAAAAAATATATTCATATACATTTGATTCGATTAAATTTTGAGGGATATTAGAGATACCTGTGAAATGCAAAGTATCAATTGGCTTTAGATAACGCTCATTATCATTTTCTAACTGTACATTTGCACAAGCAGAGACCAGGATTATATGAAATACTATTAATAAAAATGTTCTGAACATGATTTTTTATATTATACCCACACCCATAGGCAACCTTAATGATTTCTCAAATAGATCATTGAAAATTTTATCTAGCTTAGATTTTTTGGTGGTTGAGAATTTTAGTACTTCTAGAAAGCTTCTAAATCACTATTCATTAAAAGTACCTAAAATAATTACTTATAACGATCAGTCCTCTGCAGAAACTAGATTTAAAATTTATGAACATATTAAAAAAGGCATGTCTGGTGCAATAGTTTCAGATTCTGGATCTCCTCTGATATCAGATCCAGGTTACAAGTTAATCAATTATCTTATTGAAGAAAATGTAGAGATAACAAGTATTCCAGGGCCAAGTTCGGTTTTATCAGCGCTCGTAGCGAGTGGACTACCAACTGATAAGTTTCAATTTTTAGGGTTTTTCCCCAGAAAAGAAAAAGAAAAGCTAGCTTTTATAGATTCAATTCAAAAATTTTCTGGAACTAGTATTTTTTTTGACTCCCCAAAACGCGTATTGAAAAATCTCCTTTGGCTTGTACAAAGCTTTGATGTAAGTGAGTTTGATATATGTATTGCTAAGGAAATTTCAAAATTAAATGAACAATATTTAAGAGGGAAGCCCTTAGATATTATTAAGTTAATTTCTGAAAAAAAAGACTTCTTAAAAGGCGAATTTGTTTTACTTATAAATCCTAATTTCGACACAGTAAAAAACTTTCCACTGGAAAGTTTTTATGTAAATTTTTCTCATTGCTTACCCTTGAAAGATTTAATAAATGCTGTTCATAAAATAACTGGAGAACCAAAAAATAAAATATATAAATTATTTTTAACACTTTCAAAAAAAGACTTATAATATTTACCTGAGTTGGTCGAGCTATCGCTTAATATTTAAGAGGAAAGTCTGGACTTCAAAGAGCAAGGTGCCAGCTAACAGCTGGGAAGCGTGAGCTTACGGAAAGTGCAACAGAAAAAATACCGCCATTTTGGTAAGGGTGAAAAGGTAAGGTAAGAGCTTACCGCACATACGAAAGTTTGTGGCATTGAAAACCCCACCTGAAGCAATGCCAAGTAGAGATTATATTGTGTTGCTCGCACATAATCAGGGTAGGCAGCATGAATGATGTGGCGACATATCATCTAGATAAATGATAGCTGAAAACAGAATCCGGCTTATAGACCAACTCAATTCTCTAATCTAAACTCTATATATGACTTGGCAAATACTCGATACAAACTATGAACAAGCAAAAATAGCTGTAATAGGTATTGGCGGTGGAGGCGGAAATGCTATTCAGCATATGATTAATTCAGGTATCCAGGGTGTCGAATTTATATGTGCGAATACAGATTCACAAGCACTAAGCATGATCAATAATGCCAAAACAATTAAGTTAGGAAGCAACTTAACCAAAGGATTAGGAGCTGGCAATAATCCAGAAATTGGAAAACAAGCAACTGAATTAAGTCGTGAAGATATAATCGAACATCTTTCAAACACAGAAATGTTATTTATCGCAGCTGGAATGGGTGGAGGCACAGGGACAGGTGGTGCTCCAGTGATTGCAAAAATTGCAAAGGAACTAAATATTTTAACTGTTGCAGTAGTAACCACTCCCTTCAAAACAGAAGGAGAAAAAAGAGCAAATCAAGCAAAAATTGGTATATCAAGCTTAATTGAAAGTGTTGATTCACTGATTGAGGTCGATAACGAAAAAGTGTTTGACATTTTCCCACCAGAGACTCCAATAGAGAGAGCATTTAAAGAAGTGAATGATGTGTTGATGAATGCAGTAAAAGGTGTCGCAAATATAGTATTGAAACCATCAAAAATTAATGTTGATTTTGCAGACGTTTTATCTGTAATGTCTCAACAGGGTATGGCCTTGATGGGTTATGGTTCTGCAGCTGGAAAGGAAAGAGCATCAAAGGCAATTTCTAAAGCACTAAATAACCCTTTTTTTGATCGAAATGAGGTTAAGAATGCTAAAGGGCTTTTGGTAAATGTATGTGCTTCATCAAGCATAACTCAAAAGGAGCTCAAAGATATCTTAGAAGAGGCATCTACTGTAGGGCAGGATGGAGTTGAAGCTATTCCTGGATTGACTATTGATGAGTCGTTTGGTGATTCAATTAGTGTAATCATAATTGCTACTGGATTAAGAAGATTTAATTTGGGAGATTTTCAAAGACCAAAAGTATTTTCAACTGCCACAAATATTGAAAATAAAAAGAGTGAATATATTGATTTAGATATAATTAATAAAGCAGACCTAAAGAAAGTTTTGGGGAGATTAAAAAATTAAACATGTTCCAGTAATGCTTCAAAAGGCTTTAGATAGTCTTGTAAATAATGTCAACGGAAAATATGTTGATTGTACTTTTGGACAAGGAGGGCATTCAAGAGGAATTTTAAGCCTTCTATCTGCAAAAGGAGCACTCGCTTCATTTGATTTAGATGAACTAGCTGAGATTGAAGCTAAGAAAATAAAAAATCCAAATTTTATCTTTTATAAAACTAACTTTAATAACATAGCAGATTACTTTAGTGATAATGAGCTAGATGGCATTCTTATTGATTGTGGTGTTTCATCTCCTCAGATCGATGAACCTTCTCGAGGCTTTAGTTTTATGAAAGATGGACTGCTAGACATGCGATTTGGAAAGCAGGTGGAAGCATCTTGTGAAAACATTGTTAACGATTATTCCTGCGAAGATCTAGAAAGAATATTTAAAGAATACGGAGAAGAGATTGAATCTAAAAGAATCGCAAAAGAAATTGTAACTAAAAGAGAGCAAGATAGAATTGTTTCAACCAAGCAGCTGTCTAGCATTATAGAGAATATAAAAAAAATCAAAACTAAAAAAAACCCGGCTACAAAGGTATTTCAAGCGCTACGAATAGAGGTTAATAAGGAGCTTGATAACTTAAAAATTTGTCTTAATAGCGCAAAAAAACTTTTAAAGAAGAATGGGAAATTAGTTGTGATTTCTTTTCATTCTCTTGAAGATCGGATTGTGAAGAATTGCTTTAAAACAGAAGAGCCCCTACATGAAAAAGACCTGCCATTATTTAGTGAACAGGTACAAAAAAAGAAATTTTCAGTAAGCAGTGTTATCACACCTGAGAAGCATGAGTTAGCTATAAATATTAGAGCAAGAAGTGCAAAAATGAGAGTAGTAACAAAATTATGAAACATACAAGGTTAGTTTTTCTAGTTTTGATGCTTTTAATAGGAGCATCAGCTTTTATAAAAGCCAAACTTGTATTTGAATATAAAAGACAATTTCTGTATCTTGCTCAAATCCAAAATGAAATAAATGAACTTCAAAATGAACATACAAAATTAAACCTTGAACTTTCTTTGCTTAAGTCATCTCCATATCTTTGGCAATCTGCAACAAACTTAGGCATGAAGCGGATCGAGCAAGCCAATGAATAAGATTAGGTTTATTTTTGCAGTAGTTCTATTTCTTTTGCTAACCCCGTTTTATAAATTTTTTGAGCTTGGCCAAGATAAAGATAGATTTTTAGTGGCAGGAAAATCAAGATCTCAGTTTAATGAAACAATAAATTTTCCACGAAAGAAAATTCTAGATAGGAATGGGAATGAGCTCGCTGTCAGCATTCTTAGATCAACTTTGCTCTTTCAATCAGCAGCAGAAAAAGAACTTGGCCTAAGGTATGCAAAAAAAGTAAATGAGCCAATTTTTTTATTTAATTCAAAAAGAATTTATTTTGAAAATCAGCTAACCAACGATTTTATCAAAGAACTAAGAGAGTTTTGTGATTGTTATGCAATATCAGAGCCGTTATATAGGAGATACTATCCTTATGGCAGTATTATAAGCCCTCTAATTGGTTTCTCTGGAATAGGCGGTGGACTAGAGGGTCTAGAAAGATCTTTTGATGCATCCCTTAAGTCGAATCAAAGAAGTTTAAATTTTTTTCGAGATGCTAAGGGTCGAAGAGTTAAAGGCGACCTTAAAAATTTTATTGAAAGATCAAGTCAAAGAGATTTAACCTTAACCATTGATATAAACTTACAATTTAAGCTTTTCGAGGAATTAAAAAAATCAATATCAGCTGCGTCAGCAAAAAGAGGGTTTGCAGTAATTATGGATGCTCGTAGTGGAGATCTTCTAGCTCTCGCAAACTACCCTACATTTAATCCCAATAGATCTGATAGGGTTGTCCAAAGAAACTTATCATTTGACGAGTACTTAGAGCCAGGCTCTCTTATTAAGCCGATAACAATTGCAGGTGGTTTTGCTAACGGAATAATAAATGAAGACTCTTTAATTGATACAAATCCTGGATATATAAATCTATCTGGATTTAAAAGAAGTGAAGCAGGAGGAAAAAATTATGGGGTTTTAACTCCCTCTGAAATTATTTCAAACTCTTCTCAAGTGGGGATAGCAAAAATTTCCATGATGTTATCAGGGGATCAAATTACTGCAAATCTAAGAGATTTTGGTATTGGTAAAAAGTTGGATTTAAGTTGGTATGGAATTGATTCTAGTTTTTTATACGATAGTTCAACTCTTTATGACATAGATAAAGCTTCTTTGGGATATGGCTATTTATTGAGAGCGAATATTGTTCAGATAGCAAGAGCATATTCTGCATTTGCCAACCAAGGAGAAATTGTTGAGCCAAGAATTGATATAAATAAACCAGTAAGAAAATCAAAAGCAATAGATAGCCAAACAGCAACTTATATCTTAGCTTCCTTAAGATCAACTGTTGTGGAAGGAACTGCAGACAAAGTTTCAGATTCAACCGTAAGCATTGCTGGAAAGACAGGGACTACTGAAAAATATATTGTTGGAAATGGGTATACCCCTGGTAAATACATTTCGAGTTTTGCTTCTATTTTCCCTTATGAGAGCCCAAAATATATAATGGTTGTTTCTATTGATGAGCCTGATCCAAATAATTATTTTGGGGGCGATATTTCAGCTCCAATTGTAGCTACTTTAGCAGAACATATGTTGATTAATGCCTATATAGAATAAGTTTCAAGTAATTATGATTTATGTAGATCATTCTAATGACATAGAGCCAAACTCTATTTTCATATCAATTAATAATGGCTTTAAACATCTTTCGGCTAAAGAAATAGAATTAGTTTCTGAAATATGGTCTTCAGAATCAATAGCAATTAATTCTGATAAAACAAAAGTAATTCCAGATCTGGATGCTAAAGTGCTTAAAATTATAGAAAGTGATTATGGGCTAGCATTAGAGGATTTTGAAAATTTTTTTATTACAGGCACAAATGGCAAAACAACATCTGCTCAATTTGCATCGCAAATACTAAACCTTAACAACATAAGCAATGGTGTAATGGGAACACTAGGAAGCTCTATAAATGGCAAAAGTATTGCATATCAAAGGCTAACTACAGAAACCCCTATTTTTATTAGAAATTTTCTTAAAAAATGTTTAGATAGAAATGCAAAAAAAATTATTTATGAAGCCTCATCAATTGGCATTCAAAGCAATAGGCTCGAGGGACTAAACATCGATCATTCTGGCTTTACCAATTTTACTAGAGATCATTTGGATCATCATAAAAATATGCCAAATTATCTCAAAGCTAAATTAGAGTTAGTAAAAAATACAAAGAATTCTTTCACATATAATCTTGATGATGATAGTTCGAATAATTGGATCAAAGCTTTCGCTGGTGAAAGTAAATTTTCTATTTCTAGCATTAAGCCAAGTGCTGACATCTTCTTTTCAGTGAGAAAAATATATAGTGACGGAAAGGTTGTATTTGATATATGTAGCCCGTGGGGATCCTCAGAGGGATGCGCCCCAGTTTTTACAGACTTCAATTTAGTCAATATTTTAATTGGACTGCCATTTCTGATGCATCAAGGACTAGCATTTGATTCGTTTATATCTTCATTAAGATTAATAAGTTTGCCTTCTGGTAGACAAAAGCTAATAAAATATAAATCCAATAAAATTTTTATTGACTATGCCCATACCCCTGATGCAGTAGAAAAGCTTTTATCTGGTCTATCTAAATTAGAGCCTACAAAAACAACATTGATTATTGGAGCAGGTGGGAATAGAGATCATGGTAAACGCTCGTTAATGGGTAGTGTCTCATCAAAATTTGCAAACCATATAATTATCACCTCCGATAACCCTAGAGGAGAAGATCCACAACTAATTGCAGATATGATTGCAGAAGGAATAGAAGAAACAGTTTCTCATGAAGTAATATTGGATCGAGAAAAAGCAATTGCAACAGCAATAAAACAGCTAACTAGCGATGAGACATTAGTAATAATCGGGAAAGGCCATGAAGATTATCAAATCATTGGAAATAAAAGGTTCCATTTTTCAGACGAGGAGGAAGTAAATAAATGTATTTCGTAGCAGGATTAAAATCAAAAAATGAATATGCAGAGTTTCTTCAAGGCAATACGACAGGAAGAGATATCGTCATTGAAGGCATATCTTTTGATTCAAGAACTATAAGAAAAAATGAATTATTTATACCTCTAGAAGGTAAAAATTTTTCTGGTTTTTCATTTATTGATGAAGCAATAAAGAAAGGTGCCGTTGTTTTGTCAAATAAATGCTACTCAAATAATTGTATTCAAGTAGAGAACGTTTACTCCTCTTTAATTAAGTTGTGTCAGAAACACATTGAAGAGCTGGGAGTCAAATTAATTTTGATAACCGGAAGTTATGGCAAAACAACAATAAAAGATATGTTGAGACATACGATTGGCTCAGCATGCCATACAAATAAATTAAACGAAAATAACGAATTTGGCATCCCTTTTACAATTTTGAGTTGCAATCCATATTCCGATTATTTAGTTGTAGAATGCGGGGCAAGAAATATAGGTGATTTTGATCTTATTGCAGAGCATCTTAAATCCGATGCCTTCATTTTGACAGATGTTGCTGCAGTGCATCTTGAGACTTTTAAAACAATAAGGAATATCGAAAAAACAAAGCTCTCCCTTAAGAAAACGCTTAAGGAAAAGAGTATTTTTATTGATGGAAGGGAGCTAAATTATTTAAATTACCAAGAAAAAAATAATCATATCGTCGAGAGTGTGATTAATAAATTACATATCGCTAAAGAAAAGAATATTAATAGTTATCAACCATCTGCAGGTAGAGGGAAAATTATTAAGATCATGGGTGGCAGCATAATTGATCAAACATATAACTCCAGTCCCAGCACATTGATTGCAACAGTGACTCCTTATAGCAACAAAAACACCTCTTTGATTTTAGGAGATATGGCTGAGCTTGGAGAGTCTGAGTTAGATGAGCATGTAAAGATTCTTGATCATTTTCATGAGTACAAAGTTTGGGTTACTGGACGAATATTTAAGAAAGCTATTGCCAAAACAAAGTCAAAAAATGTTAAATATTTTGAAAACGAGAAAGAGTTTCCCACAGCTGCACTTCGATTATTACTGCAAAATAATGAAAATTTATATTTTAAAGGCTCGCGATCATCTAAAATGGAAAGATTCATTAAACAATTGCTAAATGATTGAATATTTATTGGACTTTTTCCCTACAAGAGATGGCATTTTTAATGTTTTAACTTACCTATCTTCACGAACCATAATTTCTACTCTTACAGGGTTATTTATTGTACTTTTTTTTGGAGACAGATTTATTTCCTTAATAAAAAGTATTCAATTTAACCAAAGTTTTGATGGAAGAGCTCCAGAAACACATAGACATAAAGATGGGACTCCGACAATGGGAGGGTTATTGATAGTTGGTAGTGTTATTTTATCTGGCTTACTGTGGGGCGATCTCTCAAATAAATATGTATTATTGGGGTTATTCTGCCTTATTTCTTTCGCGGGCATTGGTATTGTAGATGATTATAAAAAGATTAAAGACCCAGGCTCAAAAGGTCTTTCTTCGTCAACAAAGATATTTTATCAGATTGTTTTTGCTTCAATGATCGCTCTTACCCTTTATATGAGTGCTACGGTTCCAAATGAAACAATATATATCATCCCTTTTTTTAAAGATGTAATTTTAGACTTTGGAATTGTATTTGTATTTATCTCTATCTTTATAATTATTGGTAGCTCCAATGCAGTAAATCTCACTGATGGTTTGGACGGCCTTGCAATACTCCCCGTGATTATAATTACTATTGCCCTTGGAATGATTGCTTGGGCAGCAGGTAATACCATAGCAGCAAATTATCTCTACATTCCTTATTTGGAAACAACTGGAGAGTTATTAGTTCTTTGCGGAGCATTGGCAGGAGCGGGTATAGGTTTTCTGTGGTTTAACTCTTATCCTGCTCAAATTTTTATGGGAGATGTTGGTTCTCTGTCAATGGGTGCTTTCATTGCTTTTGTTGCAATAGTTGTACGCCATGAAATAGTTTTTGCGGTAATGTCTGCTGTTTTTATCATGGAAGCAATGAGCGTGATTCTTCAAGTGAGCTCATTTAAGCTTAGAAAAAAAAGAATCTTTAAAATGGCTCCAATTCATCATCATTTTGAATTAAGTGGCTGGAAGGAGCCAAAAATTATTGTGCGTTTTTGGATTCTAACATTTATCTTTGTACTGATAGGGCTGTCATTGTTAAAAATACGATGAATGAAAGACCAGTAATATTAGGCTATGGGCTTACAGGGAAATCATTCGAAAGGTTTTTAATTGAAAAAAAATTAGAATATTTTTTATACGATGATAAGTGGCCTTTTGGCGCAAAATCGAATAATTCAAGAAATAAATTTATATCAAAATCTGAATTAGTTAGATTTAATACATTTTATGTTTCTCCAGGCTTCAATAAGAAAAAGTTGAATGAGCTTGGAGTGATAGATAAACATTTACTTACAGACCTAGATGTTTTTTTTAGGCTTAACCCCTCATTCAAAATAGGGATAACTGGAACAAATGGGAAAAGCAGTCTCACAAATTATCTTACACAAATTTTAAATTGTAGATCTACAGCCATAAGTCTAGGTAATATTGGCAATCCCTTACTAGAAAACCTTGAACATAAAAATAAATATAGCGTAATTGAACTGTCCAGTTTTCAGCTTGAAAAGATGGATGAAAATGAACTTAATCTATCTGTAATAACAAATATTTCAAAAGATCATATTGATTATCATGGAGACTTTGAGTCGTATAAGTCTTGCAAGTTTAAGATTATGAAAACAAAAACATTTTTTTATAATGATGAATATCAGCTTAAAGACTTTGCATTTTCAATTGCAAAATCATTGGAACCAAATACTAATGAAAAATTTAAATTAGAAGAGCTGCCTTTTCGACTGCAACCAATTTCGGAAAATATAGTTAATGACTCAAAATCTACCAACTCTGCATCTTTGTACTATGCTATTAAAAAGCTGAATTTTACTGGTGTTTTGGTAATGTGTGGCAACCCAAATAAAGAGAATTATCAGAATCTAATCATTGATGGCCCAGCTAAGATATTAATTTTTGGAAAACACAGGGAAGATATAAAAAAAAGAATCATCCATAACAACATAGAGCTTCATAGTTCATTAGAATCACTTATCTCATCTTTGGATGTTAACGATCAAATTTTATTTTCTCCTGGTAATCCAAGTGGCGATGACTTTTCAAATTTCATGGAAAGAGGTGAGTTCTTTTCCAAGATCATTGAGGTTCATTTTGATAAAAAATAACAAAGAATTATTAGATAGATACTTGGTCTTACCATTCTTGGCTCTAACTTGTTTAAGTTTAGTTTTCATATATTCATCCTCTAATGTAATGGCAAATGAAATTTATTCTGATCCATACTTTTTTTTTAAAAGACAGCTTCTTGCGCTAAGCATTGCCCTCATTGCCTCAGCAATATTTGTATTTATTCCAACCTCTTTTTATCGAGATAATGGAGCAATATTGGTTGTGGTGTCTATATTGCTTTTATTTGTTGTGGCATTGCCCTTTGTTGGGACAGAGGTGAATGGAAGTAGACGATGGCTTAATCTTAGGATATTCAACCTTCAGCCTTCAGAAGTGGCAAAAATATTTATTCCAATATACCTATGTGGCTATTGTTTACGTAGGAAAGAGCAACTGGAGACAAAATGGAGAGGTTTCTTGAAGCCGCTCGTTCTAGTAGCAATGTGCTGCATTCTTTTACTATTGGAGCCTGATGTCGGGGCAACAGCAGTGCTTTTTGCAGTATCAATAATTATTCTATTTCTTGGCGGAGCAAAAACTTCACAATTAATTATGCTGGCATTAATATTTTTTGCTCTTATTTCAACCTTTGTTTACTTTGATGAAGAGAGGTTCTCAAGAGTTCTTAGTTTTTCAGATCCTTTTGATGACCCTTTTGGGACCGACTACCAACTACTTAACGCCCTAATTGCTTCTGTTCAGGGTGGTATATTTGGAATGGGTGTCGGAGAGAGTACTCAGAAATATTTCTTTTTGCCAGAAGCACATACAGATTTTATCTTTTCTATTTATGTTGAAGAAACAGGAATATTGGGTTTAATTATATTGACTGTAATTTACAGTGTAATTTTGTATAGATTATTTTTATTAGCAAAAGAATCTGCGAAAAAGAATTTTTTCTTTGTTCATCTACTTATTAGTAGCTTCTTTTTAATATTTTTTATACAAACCTTGCTTAATATTTTTGTGAATTTAGGTCTTTTGCCTACAAAAGGTTTGGCATTACCATTTATAAGTTATGGAAGATCAAGCGTTATTATGAACTTTATAGCACTTGCTATAACACTAAGAGCAAGTTGGGAGCTAAGAAATAATATAAGATGAGAGTAGCTATTTTTGCTGGAGGTACAGGTGGTCATATTTTTCCGGGTATTTCAATAGCAGAGAAATTTAGAAAAGAAGAAGTAATTTTCTTTTGCTCCTCTAGAAAACTGGAAAGAAATATCTTTGCAAATTTAGGATATCAGGTAATTCATCTAAATATTGATGGTTTTAGAGGAAAATCAATAATCAAAAAACTTCTTTGGCCATTTAAGCTTGCTGGCTGTTGTTTAACGGTATTTTCTCACGCAAAGAAATATAGAGTTGATCGTGTATTATTGATGGGCGGCTATGTTTCAATAATTGGCTGGGTCCTCTCCAAAATAAAAAAATTAAAGCTTTATGTTCATGAGCAGAACTCGATTCTTGGAAGTGCAAATAAGTTGGCTTACAAATCTTCAGTTACTATATTCACAAGCCATTTTCTAAATTTACCTAATGAGAAGTTGACAGGCAATCCAATAAGAAACAATTTTTTGAATAAAAATTATGATGCTAATAATAATCGCAACAAAGTTCTAATTTTTGGAGGTAGTCAAGGCTCAAGGTATTTTGTTGAGAATTTAGCAAGCGCAGTAGATTCAAAAATAAAAGAAAACCAAATCATTTTTCAAACTGGAAGGAATCAGCCAAAATTTAAAAGCGATAATATTGTATATAAAGAATTTATCGATGATCTTCCGAGCCTTTTCGATGAAGTAAAGTTTGTTATATGTCGATCAGGAGCAACAACCGTTGCTGAGATCCAGTCATATGGCATGCCTGCAATTTTTATCCCTTTAAAAAACTCAATTGATAATCATCAACTTCTCAATGCTCAAGCAGCATGCCTCGAGGGAGGTGGTATAGTGGTCGAAGAGGGTGATTGTACTGTAGAGGCCCTAATTGCTGCTATCGATGAATTCCAATCAAGAGATTTAAATCAAATGAGCAAAAAGATGAAGAAAGATTTACACTTTGAAGCTGCAGAAAAAATAGCAAATGAAATTAAGCAGAATTAAACACATTCATTTTATTGGAATTGGTGGGGTAGGAATGGTGGGGATTGCAGAAATTCTTATCCATCAAGGCTATAAAGTCACAGGAAGTGATTTGGTGGAAAATAAAAACACTGAGAGACTAAAAAAACTTAAAGCAAAAATTTCAATTGGACATCAAGCAAGCAATGTTGGCAAAGCTGATGTTGTAGTTTATTCATCTGCTGTGAATGCAAACAATCCTGAGATGTTAGAAGCAAAGTCAAAAGGCAAAATTATTATCCCAAGAGCAGAAATGCTTTCAAGTCTGATGAAGGGATATCAAAGTATTGCCGTTGCTGGTTCGCATGGAAAAACCACAACTACTAGCTTGATAGCTAATATTTTTTCAGATGCAGAATTTGATCCAACATATATTATTGGTGGCAAAATACTCGGTAGAGAGGATAGAAGTATTTTAGGAAGCAGCAATTTTATAATTGTCGAAGCAGATGAAAGTGATGGGTCTTTTTTGCATTTAAACCCTGAAATTAGCGTTCTGACAAATGTGGATAATGACCATTTGGATTTTTATGACTATAAAACAAGCAAATTAGAGAAAACATTTTTTAATTTTATGGAAAAACTGCCTTTTTTTGGAACTGCAGTAATTTGTACTGATTGTTTAAAAGCAAAAAAAATATATAAAAAGATATCTAGACCAAAAGTCTCATATGGCTTTAATAAATCAGCGGATTATCAGATTGTGCATAGAGATCAGAATGAGCAATATCAAACCTTTATTTTGCTAGAAAAAAAATCGAAAAAAGAAATTAAATTTAAGCTGAAAATTCCTGGCCAACATAATGCATTAAATTCTGTTGCAGCATTTATTGTTTCAAATCTTGCAGGCATAAAATTAAGAATCGCAAGGGAATCACTTGAGAACTTCACTGGCGTATCAAGAAGATTAGAACCAAAAGGCCTGCTGAGCATCGCAAAAAAAACCACTTATCTCTTAGACGATTATGGCCATCACCCCACCGAGATTAAAGAAACAGTATCAGCGGTAAGGCAAAGTCATAAAGGTAAAAAGATTAATATGATTTTTCAACCACACAGATATAGTAGATCTTCATTGCTTTTTGATGATTTTATTGATGCATTGTCTAAAGTAGACAAGCTAATAGTTATGGATATTTACTCTGCAGGTGAGGATAACCCTACCAACATATCATCCTATGATTTTATTAATAGCCTTCTCGAAAAAAATATAAAAGTTTTTCATGGCAAAAACCTTACAGAAATTTCAAAAATACTAGAGGCAAATATTTCAGACAATGAAATCCTAATAACTCAAGGAGCTGGAAATGTTGCAGACATCTCTAACTCCCTTGCGGCGATGTATAAATGAGAAAAATAATTATTGTTTATGGTGGTGAATCCAATGAAAGTGATATCTCTAAAAAAACGGCTCAGTCTATCAACAAAAATATAGATAGATCTAAATTTACCCCACATTTAGTTAACTATTCAGATATTAATTTTGATGAGTACGATCAAGATTGTTTTTTCTTCATTGCTATCCATGGCAAAGGGGGAGAAGACGGGGAAATTCAAGAAATTCTTGAAAGTAGAAACTACGATTTTTCAGGATCTAGTTCTGTTGCAACAAAAAAATGTTGGAATAAAAGCATTTCAAAAAAGATTATGCAAGAAAATCAAATACCTACACCAGAATTCATCGTGTGTTCAAATGAAATCGACCTTCAAAACCAATTTATTCTTTCAGAAAAAAAATTCTTTATAAAACCTGCTACCAATGGCTCAAGCTTTGGAGTAACTAAGGTTGAGGATAAAGCGAATATTAATAAGGCCATAAGTAAAGCACTAACCTATTCAGAGGAAGTGATTATTGAAAAGGCTTTTTCTGGTTCTGAGTATACTGTCTCTATACTAGGATCAGAGATTCTTCCGCCGTTGGAAATTATTCCACAAGGAAACGAATTCTATGATTTTTCTGCTAAATATAGCTCTAATAAAACAAAAAAAATCATGGTAACTGATCCACATATTAAAGAAGAGCTAAGCGAAATTGCCCAAAAAACCTTCCATGCTCATGGCTGCTCATCGTGGGCTAGAATTGATATTGTTTCAGAAGACAATAATCTAGGTGTTCTAGAAATAAATACCGTGCCAGGATTTACAGAAAAAAGTCTATTTCCTTTCTCAGCAAAACTCGCTGGCATAGGCTATAAAGAATTGATAACAAGCATAATTGAAAATTAAATTTCATAATTTCATATTCTTAATGATTGTCGCACTTCAATCAAACCAATTGAATGCAAAGGAAAAATTTACAACTGTGCTTTATGTACAAAATCCAAGTCTTTGTGAAGAGTGTGTGCTTAAGTTAAAAAATCACTTTTATAAATATCCAAAAAATTTTGAAACATTTTTATCAACCAAAAGCTGGGTGGGAAGCTACTTCATCAGCTTGGCTCATAACCAGCAAACCTACCATGTTATTATCAAAGAACCCTTTGTAAAAAAATCTGAGGGAATGTACTTTGATAATAATTTAAATTTTTTTCATCTTCCCTTTAATGAAAAACTACCTTCTTTTGATTTTGAAGATAAATTAACTAAAAAGGATATTGAGGAGCTCAAACAAATTTTGAATTTGCAATTAACTCAACAGCTTTTAGATATTTCATGGACAAAAATGTTTGGATGGGAGCTTACTTATAATTTTGGAGTTGTTTTGATTGGTAAAAAAAATTTTATTAAAAAAATAAGCAAGCTAGAAAAAATACTTCAAGAAAAATGTTGCGATGAGTTGAACAGGGTAATTCTGGATTTAAGATATGACAAAGGCTATGTAATAAAGAATCTTGATGTTTAATATAATTGATCTTGGCACCTCAAAAATTACAGGTATTTCTGTACAAGAATCTAATGGTATGCAAAAAGTTGTTGGGTTTTCATCAAAATCTACTTCCGGATTAAAAAAAGGTTCCATCATTAATATTACTGAGACTTCAAAAACTATTGCAGAGGTTGTAGAGGACCTTCAGGATCAAACTGGAGAAAATATTCGAGTCGTTGACGTTTCTTTTTCAGGTGAACTTATTTCAAGCACAAATTCTACAGGTCTTGCAACAATTAGTGACAAGGAGGTTTCTGTTAAAGATCAGCAATCTGCATTACAAACATCAATTGCAATGAATGTTCCAGGAGATAAAGAATTGCTGAATGTTGTTCCATCTCAATACATTATCGATGGCCAGCCTGGAATTAAAGAACCTAAGGGTATGACAGGAGTAAGGTTGGAAGTGAGAACACACTTAGTTTATTGTTCAAAGAATTCAATTAGCAATATTAGTAAATGCATTGAGGAGATCAATGGACTTCAAATTAATAAATTCTATTTTAATCAATTGGGTGCAGCAAAATGCACCCTGTCTGATGATCAAATAGATTTAGGTGTATGTCTATTAGATATTGGCGCAGGAACAACTGATTTGACTATATTTAAAAATGGCTCTCTGATATTTTCTAAAGTTCTACCTTATGCCGGAGATTACATAACAGAATCAATTGCAATAGCATTAAAAATACCATCATCTCAGGCAGAGGAGCTAAAGAAAAAATATGGTTCATCTATCTCAGATAGAGTTGCCGACGAATCACTAAAAATTAATGGCATAGGTGGAGAAACTGATTTTAAGATTTCTAAAAGAATGTTGTGCGAGGTAATTGAGCAATCTATCTCCAACATCTTACGTTCCTGTCTAGGGTGCATTGAGGAAAATGGACTTCAAGATTCTATTCCAGCCGGGTTTATTTTAAGTGGTGGCACTGCAAACCTAGAGAACATCGAGGAATTAGGTTCCGCCATAACCCACAATTCTTTCAAAATAGGTTATCCAGAGTATGAGCCACCATTAAACAGTGAAAAATTAATTAAGCCTCAATTTGGAGCTCCATTAGGCATGGTTAAATTTTGTGCTGAAGAACAGAATAAAGAGTTTACCTTTAATCAAAGCAAGGGTATTATAGCCCGAGTGCTTGATTGGCTTAAATCGGAAATGTAATGCAAAACTACGAATTAATGTTACTTATGAA
>Ga0181590_10000410_pt1 | contig 34101 bp, 32 predicted proteins | sample 071ome_34_FD_132446 | JGI IMG/M metagenome (GOLD analysis project Ga0181590, IMG submission 132446) | Coastal salt marsh microbial communities from the Groves Creek Marsh, Skidaway Island, Georgia - 071411BT metaG (megahit assembly) | ecosystem: Environmental > Aquatic > Marine > Intertidal...
CTTTGTATGACGGGGGCGTTGAGGGCTTGACCCAATCCAGCTTGATCGAGGGTGGCTGACATGATGACGAGTTTCAGGTCGTCTCTTAAATAGTCTTGGCATTGTAATGCGAGCGCCAGCCCAAGGTCGGTGGCCACGTTGCGCTCATGAAACTCATCGAACAGGATTAAGCCGCATTCTAAGATCTCGTTGTCTTGTAGCAGTCGCTGACTCAGGATGCCCTCTGTCATGACCACCAAGCGGTTGGCAGAGCTTACGGTGGTTTTGTCACCGGTCATTAAGCCTACCCGCTGACCTATCTTTTCTCCCAAGCCTTTCGCTAGCTGATTAGCCACCTGTTCCGCCGCCAAGCGCCTTGGTTCCAAAAGCCATATCTGTCCTGAAAGTCCAATCCCATGGGCATGTTCCAACAGAACGAGCGGTAGCCGAGTCGATTTGCCGGCACCAGGCGGCGCCATGAGCACTAGGCGGGGCTCGATGGTTAGGGCCTCAATAAGACTGGGTAGAACGGAATCAATGGGTAAGTGAGTCATGGCGCGCATTATGGCGAAATTGGATGGTATATGCCAAATATTCCCACTGGGTCTAATGACCTAGAAGGTCTGGCACCTCGGGCTATACTGAAACCATTACACGTAAAAGACGGCTGGGTAGTGTCATGAATAACTGGTTTCGAATCATGCCACTCAAGGTAAAACTGCTGGTAGTGGTGGTGTTGGCCTTGATGGTGTTGTCTTCTGTATTGGTGGGTTCGATGGTGGTGAACCTCAATAGTATGAAGGCGGAAATTGTGCAGCAAACCCAAACTACCATGGAAGAAGAGGTGTTGGGGCGTCTGAACAGCGAAGCTCGTTACCTTGGGCAGCGTATTGGTGGCTACATCAACAGCGCATTTAGGGTGCCACTGGGGGTCGCGCGCACGCTTGGTGCCGGTATCGAAAAGGGTGAAGAAGGCAAACTGGATCGAGACCAAGTCAATCAGCTAGTGAGTAGCACGCTTGGCCAGCACAAAGACATCAGTTCTATGTATGCCCAATTTGAGCCAAATGGCTACGACGGACTTGACGCTTCCTTTGTGGGGGCTGAGGGGCGTGGGATACATACGGTGGCCGATACAGGCAGCTTAGAAATTTATTGGATACGGACGCCTGAGGGGCAACTTGAGCAACAAGAAGTGGAAGACGCTTCTGAAAAATGGGTCGATACCGTAGGGGAATTCGGCATTCGTGAGGCCGAGTGGTACTTGTGCTCAAAAGATAAGAAGCAACCCTGTTTGATGGAGCCTTACCTCTATGAAATTTCAGAAGGGTATAGCGAACTCATGACCAGCTTGGCAGTACCCGTACTTGCGAACGGTCAGTTTAAAGGTTTGGTGGGTGTAGACATTAATCTACCGGTCTTTCAAACCATGATCGACACCCTTAAGAAGGGCCTCTATGACGGAGAAAGCAAAATCACCATTCTGAGCGAAAAGGGCTTAGTGGTGGCGTCTACGGAATATTCAGCGCATCTGACACGGCCGTTATCTGAGGCGCGTAAATCCTTAGGTGAATCGCTTTCAGGTTTACACCTACAAGACAAATCTTATTTTGAAAGAGACGGTGTGTACTACGTTGCCCAAAGTGTGGAGATTCAAGCCCCAGGCGTGGTGTGGTCGGTGCTGATCGAATTACCAGAAAAAGTGGTGCTCGCCGGTACTCAGTCGCTGGTTGAGACCGTTGACGGCAGCGTATTAGCGATCGTGAGTACTGAAATCGTGGCGGCGATAGTCATAACTGCCATCGTGGTGTTCCTGATGGTGGTGATGATTCAATCCATCGTGAAACCGATTCGAGACCTAGACGACATGATTCAAAACCTTGCCAGTGCTGAAGGGGATTTGACCCGTGACGTTCGTTTGAACACCCATGCGGAGCTGATATCCCTCAGCAAGGGCTTTAATCTCTTTACCGAGAAATTGCGAACCATGGTTAACGAGCTGAAAAAAGTCGGAGTGAAAGCGAAAGACACGGCTTCAAGTGGGAAGGCCATTAATGCCCGTTCGGTGAGTGCAACACAGAATCAGCAACGGGAAATTGATTCTGTGGTGACAGCCACGAATGAAATGTCAGCGACGGCCAATGAAGTGTCACAGGTGGCCGTGGAGGTGGCGGACAACGCTAGCCGAGCAAGGGACACGGTAATATCGTCGCAAAATGCGTTGGCCGGTTCGGTGAGCACCGTTCAGGCGCTGACGGAAGACATGCAAGAGGCCAGCCAGTCCATATCAGAAGTGGCTTCGCGTACAGAGGACATTAACCGCATCTTAGATGTTATCCGTGCGATTGCGGAGCAAACCAATTTATTGGCACTAAATGCTGCCATTGAAGCCGCACGGGCGGGCGAGCAAGGCCGCGGATTTGCGGTGGTTGCCGATGAGGTTCGCAGCCTTGCCTCTAAGACGCAATCGAGTACCGAAGAAATCAACGGCATGATTCAAAGCCTTCAGGGCGGTGTGAAGAAGGCAGTGGGCGTAATTGAAAGCAGCACCGTTAAAGCCAAAGGGGCTATGGACGAAACACAGGCTAGCTACGAATCATTGGCCGGCGTGGTCGCAGATATCAGTTCCGTTAGCGAGCACATCACTCAGGTGGCCACGGCGGCAGAAGAACAGAGTGCCGTGAGTGAAGAAATTAGCCGAAATCTGACCATCATAGGTGATGCAGCCAGCGCACTAGCAGAGCTGGCGGGTGAGAGTGATCAAGCCAGTGAGCAATTGTCGCGACATATGGCCGTGCTAGATGAGCAGCTCGCATCGCTGAAAACCTGAGATCACAAGGGGTGAAAACTGGGTTTGGGGATATGCCCTTCACTCGGGTATCATCATAGGTTCCCAATAGGTACTTCGATTGATACCGTGAAAGGTACCTAGGCTTCATTCCTTGTGATATTTGGAGGTGAGTGTGTCAGATTCTCGTGATCCACAAAAAAGCAATAACGTGGTGTCATTTGGGGACGCTAAATGGAAAAAAGACCATGAACGCAAGGAAGAAAAGGTGGAAGAAATGGCCAAGCGATTTGAAGCAGCCTTCCCGTCTAAGCCAAGCCCAGTCAAAGACCATATGAGAAAAAAGAAAAATAAGAAGAAGCGCTAATTAGCGCTTTTTTTAATTCTTCTTTTATTGTCAGAGTTAACCTCGATTTCTCTTTCCTACTGCCAGATGGCACTGTCTCTTTTTGAGTCTGTATGCCGAGTTTACATTGAGTTTACCTTGCGTGCGTTAGCATGGCATTCCATTCAATTCAGTAAGGTAAATAATGATGTGTGTAGGATTGTCCAAAATGGTTAGATCAACCATGCTAGGGCTTATGTTTATGGTTGCCAGTACGACTCATGGGCTTGATCAGCGTGCATTTGATCAGCATGTTATGGGGTTGTTAGCAGAGCATAAACTACCAGGCCTGGTACTCCATATTCGACACCAAGGGCGGGAGTTGAAGCACCAAGCCTACGGTAATGTCGATGTGGAAGGCCACAGGTTGATGAAAACCGATGATATCTTTCGTATTTACTCCATGACCAAACCGGTTACGGCTGTCGCCATGTTGCAATTGATTGATAGAGGTCTGATTGACTTTGATGATGATATTCGTAAATACCTTCCAATATTGGAACCTCTTGAATATGAGGGGCAGGAATACGTTGTTACGATTCATCAATTGATGTCGCACACCGCAGGATTTGGTTATGGCGGTGGCCTGAAGAATTGGACGGACATTCGCTATTTGTTAGCGAATCCTTTGAGTCGAAATAAAACCAATGAAGAAATGGTTGAAGCCATTTCTGGCATTGATCTTAAGTTTCAACCTGGTCATAAGTTTGAATACAGTATCGCTAGTGATTTACAGGGTGCCATCATTGAAAACGTGACTGGTTTGTCGCTGGATGCTTACTTCGAAAAATTCGTATTTCAACCACTCGATATGGTCGATACCGGTTTCTATGTGTCAGAAAATGCTCAAGCCCGTTTAGTCGATATGTATGAATATGATGCCAGTACCTTTGAAGAAGCCTTGTTTTTTAATCAAGAAAAAATTGAGTGGATAGAATCGGGTGAAGAAAGTGATTATCTAACTAAACCAAGCCTATTGTCAGCCGGTGGTGGTTTGGTATCAACCTCTCACGACTATGCCAACTTTGCACAAATGCTATTGCAAAATGGGGTCTATAAAGATCAGCGTATTTTATCAGAGGCTTCCGTTAAAAAGATGATAAGCTCACACACCACTGGCTTGGATCTGCATTTTTTGCCTCGAATTTATCAGAGCGTTGGGTTTGGATATGGAGTAGGTGTGCAACAGGCACTAAATGAAGCTCGCCCACAGGGCTCCTTCTTTTGGGCTGGAATGGGTGGGACTCTATTTTGGGTTGACCCTAAAAATGATCTGATTGTCGTCGCGATGATGCAAGTAGAAGATGGGTGGATTGCATTGGAAAAATGGATTGTTCCTAAAGTGTATGAGTTAATTTAAGCTGCGTTTATAGATTATTCTGCGTTTAAAGGTAAATGAGTGTTTGAATGGCAAGCATATTAATTGTGGAAGATGACTTTGACATCGCTGAAGGTATTGCCGAATACCTTCAGCGACAAGGTCATCAGTTAGATTTTGCCTACAATGGAAGACAGGCAACCCAAAGGTTAGCAGAAGACCAATATGACCTTGTTTTACTGGATATTAATCTACCCTATGTAGATGGTTATGATGTTTGCCAAACTTTGATCGAGGGTAAACCTGGTGAAAATCTCTCTAGAGTGCCCGTGATTATGATGTCTGCACGAGATAAAGAGCAGGACATTTTGAATGGGTTTTATTCCGGAGCTTGGGACTATTTAATCAAACCATTTTCTTTTGCGGAACTCGCTGCGAGAGTCAATGTGAGCCTTAAAAAAGCGAATACACAGCTTAACGCTCCGTCTTATGTAGAATTGAATGGCCTGAAATTGGATGTAAATGGGGCCAGTATTCAGTTTGATGGAAAAACAGACGTGCTGTTTAGTGCAGGAGTCACGATACTGCAGTTGCTGATGAAACATGCACCGGCTACCGTTAAGACGGCTCAGTTTCATCAGGAGCTCTGGAATGGTGAAACTCCGGAAAGTGATCCATTACGGGCTCATATCTATAAGTTAAGAAAACAACTTAAAGATCGATTTGGCGTAGATTTTATTCAAACTGTTAAAGGCGTTGGGTATCGTTTGGTGCTTAGCGAAGAGACGCAGACTAAATGACCTTTAATGATCAACCTAAAGAAAATAAAACCCTGCTTTCTCGTATTCGTCGCTATTTAATTGGGCTTGTGGCAGTGATTGTCGCCGTGTTTGTGTTTCTGCAATTTTTTATTTTATATGGCCTAGAAGACGCGCTGCTGAACGAACGCTTGAAGGACGCGGCGATTCGGTTTGAAAGAGGGCAACCTTTGCCTTTTGATATCGAATACTGGCCAGCTAAATCCAGCGGCGTTAACCCAGATGTTTTAATCGTGAAGGGAAGCGCTTTGCAATTTTCTGATTCGGACAATGAATTAAGCTTGAATGGCGTACCATATCACTATTTAAGGGTCGAACAGGGTGTATTGGTATTGGATGCGTCGAGGTCGGGTTTAGTTACCCGTCTGTTTGACGATGTTATTTTGCTACTGGTTTTGGCAATCGTGCCGGTCATTGCGCTTCTGTTGCTTTTTTCTTATGCCATTACGGCGAGAGCCATGCAGCCATTTACCGAATTGAAAAAGCTGTTTGTCGGCAACCATAATGAGATTTGGGCTACGCGAGAAAAGCTCGATGATATAGCTGAAGATGATATAAGGCAGGTTGCAGAGACCCTAATAGAGGCGATTGAGACCCGTTCAAAATCACTTGAAGAGCAGATGGTTTTTAATCAAGGGTTAGCCCATGAATTAAGGAGCCCTTTGCAAATTATGGCTAGCTCCTCCGAGCTACTGGCTTTGAGTCAACCCAGCATTCAGCAAGATAAAGCCTTCTTAAGATTAAATCGCTCCATTGCTCGAATTCGTCGTATTTCAAATGGATTACTTTGGCTGACACGAACCGACGACGAGGACGGCATCGTTGATGAAATAGACGTAAAAATGGCGTTCGAAAATATGCTAGCGGAATTTCAGGGCGAGTTTGACAGGCGTGGTATTAAGGTGGATGTGACCGGAGAACAAGGGCCAATCTGGAAAGTGCCGTTAGACGTAATCGAGCTGGTGATTTTAAATGTGTTTCAAAATGTTTGGACGCACTGTGGGCAAAATGACGATCAACATTCCATGGCTTTGAACTTCGATGAGGGTTCTGTCAGCTGCGCCAATACGGTTGCAGACAAAGCCAATGAAGGCGTTACCCGTGGATTTGGTTTGGGCTTAATGCTGCTCACCAAGTTATTGAATCGGTTTGAGCTAAATGTAACGACTCAGATTTCAAACCATGACTTTCGCTTGGATATTCGGCCCTGAGTAGCACCATTTAGACGACCTGTTGATTAGGACGCCAAGGCCAAGCGCTGTTGTATCAAGCTCTTACTTAAAAAGATGGTGAGATCATCACTAAACTCCCCATACATTTCTAGATAACCGGCTAGCAAATTATTGATCGCCTGAATTAAACATGATTTACCGTCGCTGCGCATAAAATCCCGTTGAATTTTATACACCTCAGGCACAAGGATCGCTTGCTCTTTCGCACTTCCGTAGGTGGTTAATACGCTGAGTGCTAACTCGGCCTGGTTTTGGCTGTTTATGAGTGAATAAAACGGATATTTAGTGAGTGGTTCGACCATAGCAATGCCCTCCTTAAATCGATTTACCAATATACCGATTAGCTATGGAGGGAGGGGTTACTATAAGTGGTGATTATGTAGAGTTTCAGTAATGAATGTATGAGGATTGTTGGACGTCGCCTACGCTATTCCAACGACCTCCGCGAAGCGATTTGGGCTTAGGCCGTTGCCATTTGCCGACATTTGCCAAGAAATATGGTCAGTTGTTCGCTGAAATCGCCGTGTTTGTGTAAATACTCTGCCAATATACGATTCACCTTCAAAGCAAGAGATTCCTCGTCGATGGCTTGCAGGTATTGCTGTCTGGCCATCATGGCAAGGGGCTTCAGTAGGCGGCGCTCTTTGTTATTGCCAAAGCACGTGAGCACAGAGAGCGCCATTTCAGCCTCTTCATGGGTGCTCACTAATTGAAAAAACGGGAATCGAGTCAAAATATCCATAGTTATACGTACGTACCAAATTGCGCGCATTTTAAGCAATTTGAGTGTTAACGTATGTGGTTATTATGTAACCAGATTATATAGGCGCCTTTTTAACTAAATAAGCCCCGCATTCTACGTGATGGGTGTAGGGGAACTGGTCAAACAAAGCAAATTGTTTCACTTCATGGGTAGTCGATAACTGCTTGAGATTTTGCTCCAATGTGTCTGGATTACACGATATGTAGATGATTCTTGGATACTGAGCGATCATCTCACAGCTATCAGGGTCTAGGCCTGCCCGTGGGGGGTCTACCAGAACGGTGCCAAAGTCAGCGTCTTCTAGTTTGAGGTCTTCCAAGCGGCGGCGTTTCTTGATGCCGTTCATATGGGCGGTAAACTCTTCTGCGCTGACCCTTGCAAAGTCCACGTTGTGGATGTCGTTCATGGCTTTACCATCGTTAGCCGCGTAAATGGAGGTCTTACTGATTTCAGTGGCGACGACTCGTCTAAACTTGTCGGCCAAGGCCAGGGAAAAATTACCATTACCACAGTAAAGCTCTAATAAATCGTGATCTAGGCTATCGCTGGCGCAAGCTCGGGCCCAGCTCAGCATATGTTCGTTCATTTTGGCATTGGGCTGGGTAAAACTGGCTTCGATTTGCTTGTACTTTAGGGTCTTGCCATCCACGTTGAGGGATTCAACCACGTAATCTTGGTCTAACAGCAGGCGCATTTTACGAGCGCGGCCGATGAGGTGAATGCCTAAAGCTTCTTTCAGCGATCGGGCTACTTCGATCCATTCATCATCCAACTGCTTGTGATAAATTAGGGTCACAAGCATGTCCCCTGACAGTGTGCTCAGGTACTCCACCTGGAATAGTTTGCGCTTGAGAATGTCAGACTGATTAATGGCTTCCATGATCTTTGGCATTAGTGCACAAATAGCGTTGTCTGCGATCGGAAAGTCGGTGATTTCAATGGGGTCGGTTTTGGTGCCGGGGGCAAACATGGCATGAAAGCAGCGATCACCATCGTGCCAGACACGGAATTCAGCTCGCTGGCGGTAGTGAGAGGGCACGCTAGGAAAGACGTCTAGAGTATCCACGCCAAACGGTGCGAATTGTTCACGAATACGATCTTCCTTTTCTTTTAAAAGTAATTCGTATTGATCTTCTTGCACCTGATGCATGGCAAAGTCCTACCGCATAAAAGCGCGCATTATAGGTTGCCAGTCCCAAGGACGCAAAACCTGAAATGGGATTGGTGCAATCTCTGTTCTGCAGCCACACTGAAAGGCAAGTGCGGAACAGTGTATTTTGATAAAAAGCCAGATTTAGAGTGTTTACTCGACGATCAAACGTTTGTTTTAATAGCCCCATTCTATAGATAAAGGTATTTCTGATGGATCCAGTTACACAATCGCTCGTTGATCTGCTGAGTGTTAAGCTGCTGCACGAAGGCCCTCAGACTTTCATTTATCGGGGCGAATGTGAGGACCTTGGTTTTAGAAACCTTTTTGGCGGCCAAATCTTAGGTCAAAGCCTGAACGCTGCCATTCAAGCGGCACCGGAAGGGTTTGTCCCTCACTCCATGCATGCCTACTTCTTACTGCCGGGGCATGTGAATGCCCATGTGGATTATCGTGTAGAGGTACTCAGAAAAGGCCGCACGTTTGCTGCGCTAAGAGTCGATGCCATTCAAGACGGCAAAATCATATTGACGCAAAACACGTCATTACAGCAGCCCGAAAATGGCTTCGAGCATCAGAAGGACATGCCAAGTGTGGAGGGGCCAGATGGACTCATGAGCCAACTGGAGCTGACCCGCAAAGTGGCAGCCATGATTCCAGAAAAAATCCGAGACAAGTTTACGGAAGACAAACCCATAGAAAGTCGTCCGATTAATCCAATCAATGCCTTTATGCCGGATAAACGCTCCCCAGAGAAAGACGTCTGGTTTAAACCCATCAATGATTGGAGTCAATTGGATGTGGCCCTGCACTACTCCTTGTTGGCTTACAGCTCGGACTTTCATTTGGTCGGCACAGCGTTACAGCCACACGGAGTGTCGTTTGCTACGAAGGGCATGCAAGTGGCCAGTTTAGATCACGCCATTTGGTTTCATCACAAGCCTAGGGTGGATGATTGGATGCTGTACTCCATGCAAAGCCCAGCTGCGTCAGGTGGTCGAGGGTTAAACATTGGCCACATTTATCACCGTGATGGCCAGCTAATGATGAGCGTGGCGCAAGAAGGTCTTATGCGTCAAAAGTCCGAATAAGCCCATATGAATCTTTATCTTCGACTGCTAAGAATCTTGCTTCGTCAATGGTGGACGGCGAAGCAAACAGACCCAACCCTTAGGCGAAAATTGTTCTTCCGCGTATGGCCTCACGATTGTGACCTTAATCTGCACCTGACCAACTCACGTTACTTAGCCTTTATGGACCTCTGCCGCATCGACTGGTTTTTAGGCCTCGGCTTTCGCCGTGCCATATGGAAGTACAAGTGGCAGTTTGTGGTGAGCGCTCAAGAGATTACTTACATTCGTGAGCTTGCACCGTTCACCCGTTTTCGGATATCCACTCAACTATTGGGTTGGGACGAAAAGTACTTCTATGTGGAGCATCGCGTGGCGTCGAAAGGTCGCTTACATGCCATCGCCCATGTCCGTGTAGCGGCATTGCAGGGGGGCAAGGTGATCAGCATGAAGGAGGTTTTCAGTCGAGCGGGATTTGGTCCGATGGAGACGAGTGTCCCTGAAGCGGTGGATATTTGGAAGCAACTGTTAGAGCATAAGAAGTGGCTGAATCAGAGCCATAAGAGTTAACGACTAATCTTGAAGAAAGATGTTTCGCTCAGCCTTCGCTTTTGCGTCTTCTTCTCGGTCTTTATAGGCTTTGAACTCTTCTGGTGTTTTACGCTGCTCGAAAAACTTGGTCACATTATCGTGAGTGGGGTCACTGTTTAAATGCACAATGACGCCAATGGCCACCAATATAATGACGGCCCCAACAAAAATCATAAGCGAGCGCTTTTCCTGTTGTTTGCCATTACCAGACTGGGAAGACGGTTTTTGCTGCAAGACGGTCACCTAGGGAATCGCTGTCCAATACCTTAAGCATAGCGTGTTTGCTGAAACACACAGGGGAACCCTTATGCATGTCTGAGCATAGGGGGCTTAGGAAGGGGAGCATCTTGTCACGTTCGCCCAAGCCGGAGTTGCGGTGACCGACACCTATGGTGCTTGCAATGCAAGCCTTAGTTGCCAGCGAGGACGTCATCTTAATTGTCTACTCAACCCCTGAACCTCTCGGTTAAAAGAGCTGATGTGGCCGTATTTCTAAGAACAGCCTTAATGTATTGCCGAACACACTCGTCTTAAGCTCCCCTTGTTCACGGCTCTACCTAATCCAAGCCTCAAATGCTTGTTAGGTTCACTTACATGAAGGTGAGTGAGTCACTGGCGTCTTTTAACCATATATCCTCAAACCGGATTTTTCAATGCTGCTACTCTTATAAAAGAGGATTGTTGGAAGTGGCACCATTGAAATATCTTTTCCTTATTTGCGTGGTTTGGGTGAGCGCCAGCAGCTGGGGTGTACGTTACTCGATGCCCGGCGTGGACATCAGCCCGCTCATGTACTGGGTAGAGCCTGAGGATGAGGCATATTCCGTCAATGAAGTACTAGAAGAAGCCAGTTGGTCCACAATTGAGGATGAGCTGAACTTCGGCTATTCCTATCGCCACATCTGGGTTATGCAAAAGATACACACGTTTCGCAAAGGGGATTGGGTGATGGAAATCCCTTACCCTCTGCTGGATTATGTGGATCTATACCTATTTAAAAATGGCGAGTTGACTGCCACCGTCAACACCGGAGATCGACGACCCTTTTTTAATCGTGAAGTGAAAGTTGCTGACTATGTCTATGGAATCTCCTCCGAGGGCGAAGAAGATTTTCTAGTGCTGATGCGACTGGAAACCGAGGGCACAATGATGCTGCCCATCGTCTGGCGATCAGAGGTGGAATATGCAGAGCACCTAGCGGTTACTCAAGCCATCTACGGGGCGTTTTACGGCATCATCATTGTCATGGCTTTGTACCACTTCTTCATCTTCATTGTGGTGCGTGAGCGAAACTACCTCTACTACTTTATTACCGTCAGTGCCTTTGTCTTTTTGCAATTAAACTTTGATGGGAGAGGCTTTGGTTGGTTATGGCCTGAGGTGCCTGAGATAAATCAATATGGCTTTCCGCTGAGCTATAACCTATATCAAATGGCGGTGCTGACGTTCATTAGCACCTTTCTTCAGCTCAAAAAAAACCATGTTTGGCTATACCGATACTTTTTAGGATTAAGAGTGCTTGTGGCGATGAACCTTATCGCCATGTTTATTTTTTCCTATGCGACCATGATGCCTATTATCGTTATGGTTGGCATGCTAGGTATTGTTTCTGGTTTGGTGTCAGGCGCTTACCTCTGGTTAAAGGGGTACACCGCAGCTCGGTACTTCACGTCAGCCTGGGCCATGTTTTTAATCGGAATTCTGCTGCTGAACCTCAGAGGGTTTGGGCTTGGTGAAACGAATTGGTTTAGCCAATATGGGTATTTGATGGGATCGGTGCTAGAAGTATTACTGTTGGCTTTCTCATTAGCTGATCGCATTAATGTGGCCAATCGTGAAAAGAGAAAAACCGAGAAAGCGCTATTGGCCAGTCAAAATGAACGACTCAGCATATTAAATCGGTATCAAGAGCTTTATGAAAACGCACCGGTGGGGAACTTTCAAACCGATAATCAATACCAGTTGGTGAGTGTCAACCAAGCGTGTGCACATTTATTTGGCTACAGCGAACCCGATGAAATGTTAGCGAATGTGAAGGATATTCGTGTATACCTAAGATCAGGGTTTGATGAGTTTCAAGCCATGGTTCGCAAAGCAAAAAAACTGGGGCGGGTGAACGACCAAGAAATCCATATTGAAGACCAAACTGGTGAACGTCGCTGGTTGAGCATTAGCATGCGTTATACTAAGACAGACCTAGAAGAAGGGTATGAGGGCTCGGTGCAAGACATCACTGAACGCAAAGTGGCCGATGAATTGCGTCAAGAGTTAGACCGCGAGCGAATTCAAATTATGGAACAATTTTCTCTAGGGATTGCGAAGGAAATCAATACGCCATTAGGCAGTAATGTTGTGACAACGGCATTTATTCGTGAAGGGCTGGATCACATCTTAGAAAAACAAGATGGCAATGAAGCAACGCCAGAGGACTATCAATCGTTTCTGAATACCGGCAGCCAAAGTCTGGGGTTAATTGAAAGCAACCAAAAGCGTATTACCCGTGTGGTGCGTCGTTTTAGAGAGGTGTCTTCTCAACATTTGGGTTTGAAAAAGAGTCACTTTAATCTGCAAGATCTCATTAATGAAACAGTAGAAAGTCAGCGTTGGAAGATGGCAGGTTGGCGGGTGCATGTGGTATGCCCGATGGAGATGACCATGTACTCCTATCCGAAAGCCGTGGCGGCGATACTTAAACAACTCATTGATAATGCGCTAACTCACAGTTATGCAGATCAAGATCAAGACCCTAAAATCTGGATTCGAGTCGAGTCGCAAGTGAATGATGAGTTGATACTCACGTTTACCGATAATGGTAGAGGGGTTCAAAAAGAAATGGCCAAAAACTTATGTAAGCCGTTTTTTTCGACCAAAAGAGGGCCAGAGGGTCATATCGGTTTAGGCTTGTATATGGTTTACAATCTTATTAGTCGCTCTTTGAATGGACGATTATTTTTTCCTGTTACGGGCAGTGGATTTTGTATTCAGCTATCCATGCCTCAAGATATCTCCGCTCACTCTTAGCTCTCCTTTTGCCCCTTGATTGGCCAAATTGCCAATTGCACACTGCAAATTTCCTGTCAAACTGCTCATAATTAAAACAATAAGAAAGTGACCCTATGCTTTACTCTCGCGTTACCTCTCGCCGAACTGGGCGTGCTCGCATGCGTTTACTTGGACTTGCCATATTTGCCTCGCTCGTTGGGTGTGACACCGGTCCATCCATGGAAGAAAAACTCGCCCTAGCCGATCAGCTGATGCCAGAAACCCCGGAATTAAGTGAGATTTATCAACGTACCTGTCGTAACTGTCACACGCTAGAAGCCACCGGCGCACCACTTACGGGTGACCAACTCCATTGGAAAGAATTGATTGAAGCGCAAGGTTACGATGGTCTTGTAGAAAATGTACTCACTGGAAAAGGCGGTATGCCTCCTTTTGGATTGTGCATGGAATGCGACCCTGATCAGTTTGCCGAATTAATTCAGTTTATGGCTCAGCAGTAATAGGAGTGGTGTTGGTGAATCGTCGAGATTTTTTAAATCAGTTGATGTTAGGTGCGGCGGCAACCTTAGTGCCATTCGATGTATTAGCGGAGTCAAAGAAGCGTATTCCTTGGCGAAACTGGTCTGGATCGCAAGTATGCTATCCGGAGTCAAGAAAGGCTCCTGCCGATATTGAACAGCTACAGGCGCTGGTAAGTCAGGCAAAGGGACGTATTCGCCCAGTGGGGTCTGGTCACAGTTTTATGCCGTTGGTACCGACCGATCAAACCATTGTTTCGCTGTCGCGCATGAGTGGTGTGATTTCAGCAAATTCAGAACGTCAGCAGGCAACCGTGTGGGCAGGCACTCGATTAGGTGACTTAGGTGAGCCTTTGGCTGAGCTGGGTCAGGCCTTGCCAAACATGCCTGATATTGACGAACAAACCTTAGCCGGTGCCTTAGGTACGGCAACCCATGGTACAGGAGCACAACTCTCCTGTTTGTCCGGTTATGTGTCAGGCCTACAGATTATGAATGCGAAGGGGGAGGTGATTGATTGTCATGCCAATAAAAATGCCGACCTATTCAATGCAGCCAAGGTCAACTTAGGAGCACTGGGTATTGTGACTCAGGTTACCTTGCAGAATCAGCCGAAATATCGCTTAAAGCGTGAAACGACTTGGCTAGAAATTGAGGATATCTTGGCGCAGGCCCATGACCTAGCAGAACAAAACCGCAACTTTGAATTCTATTACATTCCCTTTACGGGGATGGGGTTCATCGATGTTCAAAACATCACCACAGAGCCCGTGTCGAGTACCGATAAAATCGATCAAAATGACGGAGCTGAAGATCTGAAAACGGCTCGCGATCTATTAAACTGGAATTCAAGTGTGCGGGAACTGGTGCTGAGCACTTACATGAAGACGCTGTCGCCAGAAGTAACGGTGGCGAATTCTTGGCAAAATTACGCGAGCGAGCGAAATGTTCGGTTTAATGAAATGGAATATCACCTACCAAGAGAAAACATGTTGCCGGCCTTTCGCGAGGTTAGACAATTAGTAGAGAGTCAATTCCCGGAAGTATTCTTTCCTTTTGAAGTGCGCTACATAAAACAAGACGACATTTGGTTGAGTCCGTTCTATCAGCGAGATACATGCTCTATCGCCGTTCATCGATATCACAAAGAAGATTACAAACCCTTCTTTACTGCGGTAGAACCCATCTTTAAAAAGTATGAAGGGCGACCACATTGGGGCAAACTCAATTCAATGACACCAGCGGAATTTAAGCATCATTATCCTCGTTGGGGTGATTTTAAATCGCTACGCCAAGAGCTAGATCCTAACGGTAAGTTCTTAAATGATTATTTAACTCAACTCTGGGTGTAGAGAGGTTCGAATGAGTACAAAAATATCGCGTAGACGTTTTTTGTTAGGTGCGGGTATCGCGGCAGGGGCTGTTGGTCTACCTTTGATCAAACCCGGTGATGAAGGGGCTAGCGGTCACGAAGACTACTTTTTACGAATCAGTGGTGCATTAAAAGAGCATGTATTGGGGCGACCAGCTATCGTGGTGGATAAAGCTAGGTTGATAGAGAATGTTGATGTCATTCGTCGGCATTTAGAAAATCGATTCCAATTTCGAATTGTCGCTAAATCATTACCGTCGATACCGCTTATCAAAGAAGTTATGGATCGAGCTGAAACCAATAAATTGATGGTCTTTCATCTGCCGTTTTTAACTGCGGTTGCGCAGCAAATACCGAATGCGGATGTACTCATGGGCAAGCCTATGCCAATGAATGCGGTACGGACATTTTATCGCTTGGCACCATCCAGTGGTTTTGACGCGAGTAAGCAATTGCAATGGTTAGTGGATAATCCTGTTCGCATGAAACAGTATGCTCAGCTGGGTGAAGAGCTTCAGCAGTCGCTTCTCATTAATATTGAACTGGATGTAGGCCTGCATCGTGGTGGCGTGAAAGCCGATGACGAATTGATATCAATGCTGAATACCATTGAGCAATCCCCTTGGTTATCACTTAGCGGCTTTATGGGGTACGAACCTCATATTGGAAAAGTTCCGGGTGACCCTTTAACCCACAGGGATATGGCCATGTCCTTGTATGAACATTATCTGAGGACGGCCGAGCTACACCTTGGTCGAGACCTTCGTCATCTAACCTTAAATGGGGCTGGTAGTCCAACTTACCAATTCTATAACGAAGGCGCTTGGCCAATGAATGAGCTGAGTGCGGGCTCCTGTCTGGTCAAACCATCTGATTTTGATTTAGATACCTTGCAAGATCATCAAGCGGCGGCGTTTATCGCGACACCTGTGATTAAAGCACTACCTTCGACCGACATTCCAGGCGTGAGTGGCTTGGGTCAGGCAATGGCACTGTGGGATCCTAACTTACAGCAAACCTTTTTCACCTATGGTGGATATTGGAAGGCGAATCCCATTAGCCCGAAGGGGCTGAGATTGAATCCAGTTTATGGACGCTCCAGTAATCAAGAAATGTTAAACGGCAGTGCTCGAATGAACTTACAGCAGGATGACTTCGTATTTCTAAGGCCTACGCAAAGTGAATCTGTGTTGTTGCAGTTTGGTGATCTATTGGTTTACGAAGAGGGAAGTATTACCTCTTCATGGCCTGTCATTGCTCAGGGTTAATCTTGATGATGACGACCATGCCATTGAATCAACTGAACGTCGGCCAAGATAGCGCTGATGTAAAGTTGATCGATGAACTGCAAATAGCGAGCGTCGTCTTTTGAAAATACACATTGGCCATGTTCGTTGGTCAATGTGCCCTCATCACCGATGTGAAATGGTTTAGTTCTTTTTACTCGAAATTTATGGGCTGGCAACCCAAGCACCTTTTTATTCACCTGTGCGAAGGCCCCGTAAAACTTTTTCTCAGAAGGTGGGGTAAAAAACGCCTGCCACGTCATCTCTCCACAATAAGGAATCGGTTCATCCAGATTCGCCTGAGTTACTTGGATAATGCTCTTTAATATTGCATCTAGTGAGTCGACCTGTGGTTTGACCTGATGGCATAACGCTCCACTGGCGATACGTTTCTGAATGTCGTTATAGCTTGGCGCAAAACTGTCTATGCCATCTTCGATTCCCAGCATATGAAACACTGGAACCATATGTGCGGGATTGGCCATATCCTCCACAAAGTGTGCTAACCCGCCTAGATAGCGTAACTGGTCTGTATTATTTAAATGGTAGTGGTGCTTTAGTGTTTGCCAAGTTTCATCAAACGAATCGCGAATAATGCCTCTCTGGCGACCGTTGGGAAAATTCACATGGCTCGAAAAATGCCAGTGGGTAATGCGCTTATAAAAAGTAAAAGGGTTATCTGGGGTCGGTTCGTTTAGCGGCACGCTTCCATGATCTAAGCCTGAACTGGCTTCAAGAAACTGTGTCAGCTGAGGCTTGGTTAAAGCTGCGTTCAAGCCGCAACGCTTTATGAGTTCATTCGCAAAGCGCCCAATTTTGTCGTGCCCCACATCTGGTTTGTACGCGCCCGCGTAAGCGGCACCGAACAGTGAAATAACGATCACAGCGTATCTGACGTAATGTAACAAGCAGTCCTTTGGCATTTGGAATTCCATCGTGAGGTGGCGAGCGGTACTAGAGCGAACTCTTTTCATAGCCCCTGATTCTACCAAACTCAGGTTAATAGACCATTTTCATTGGCTAGACTGGCCACGTTCTTGCACCTAGGGTGGAGGTGTCAAAAAACAGTAAGTGCGAAATCTATGGCCGTTGGTAAGTTAGCCATGCCCTCGATGGGCAACATGCAGTCCAGTCTTGCTCAAGCAAAGTCTGTTCTTACAGGTAATTTAGGCATTCCTTTCATGCTCATGGTGCTACTAGGCATGATGACGCTGCCGGTACCTGCTTTTCTTTTAGATGTCTTTTTTACATTTAATATTGCTTTAGCCATCGTCGTCATGATGGTCAGTATCTACGCCGGAAGACCCTTAGACTTTGCCATTTTTCCTAGCGTTCTTTTGGTCGCGACCTTATTGCGCTTGGCGTTAAATGTGGCCTCTACTCGAGTCGTGTTACTAGAAGGCCATGAGGGTGGCGCCGCTGCCGGTAAAGTCATTGAGGCGTTCGGTGAGGTATTAGTCGGTGGTAATTATGCAGTGGGCTTGGTGGTCTTTCTCATTTTAATGATCATTAACTTCGTCGTGGTCACCAAGGGTGCCGGGCGCGTCTCTGAAGTGAGCGCGAGGTTCACCCTTGATGCTATGCCCGGTAAGCAGATGGCGATAGATGCGGATTTAAATGCGGGTCTCATCGATGCAGATCAAGCCAAAATAAGACGCGCTGATGTTGCTAATGAAGCGGACTTTTATGGTTCTATGGATGGTGCCAGTAAGTTTGTGAAAGGCGATGCCATCGCCGGCATGTTGATTCTTTTGATCAACATTATTGGTGGACTAGCGATTGGCATGGCACAGCACGACCTTGATTTTGCAAGGGCAATAGAAGTCTATGCATTGTTAACCATTGGTGACGGTTTAGTCGCGCAAATACCATCACTGTTACTTTCCACTGCAACGGCCATTATCGTCACTCGTAACAACAGTGATGAAGATGTCGGCGGCCAAATCATCACTCAAATGTTTGGTACCAGTCGCGCGTTAGCGATTGCCTCTGGTGTGATTATTTTGATGGGCTTAATTCCGGGAATGCCCCACATTGCTTTTCTTGGGTTAGGTGCATTAGCTGCGGCGGGCGCATACTTTATTCATAAGCGACAACATCAGCCTGAAGTCATTGAAGAGGGGGTATTGGGTACCGCAAGGCAAGCGGTACAAAAGGCAGCGGGTGGTGGTTCAGCTTCTTCAGCGGGCGGCGCCTCGCAACAGGTCGGCTCTCAGCCCATGAAGGCCTTACCCGATTTGGACAGTAAAGAGGTGGACTGGGATGACGTTGAAGATGTGGACATCATTGGATTGGAGGTGGGTTATCGATTGATCCCGCTTGTGGACAAAAATCAAGGTGGGCAATTATTAAGTCGTATTAAAGGCATTCGCCGGAAATTGTCGCAAGATTTGGGTTTCTTAGTGCCCAGTGTACATATTCGCGATAATTTGGATCTCATGCCGAACGCTTATCGAATTTTGTTGATGGGTGTAGCCGTTGCCGAAGCGCAAATTGAGCCTGATAAAGATTTGGCCATTAACCCTGGGCAAGTCTTTGGACCTTTGGAAGGGATGGCCACACAAGATCCTGCATTTGGATTAGACGCGGTTTGGGTTGAAACCCACAAAAAAGATCAAGCACAAACATTAGGCTACACCGTGGTGGATGCCAGTACGGTTGTCGCTACCCACTTAAACCAACTGCTAGGTAAGCACGCACACGAACTCATCGGCCACGAAGACGTGCAAAAAATGTTAGATCGCTTGGGCAAAGTGAGTCCAAAACTAGCGGAAGAATTGGTTCCGAATACCCTTAATCTAAGTCAATTGTTAGCCGTGTTGCAGAACCTCCTTATGGAGGGTGTGCCAGTAAAAGATATGCGAACCATTGCCGAAGCCTTGGCGAATACCAAGGTCGATAGTCAAGATACTGCCGCTTTAACCGTCGTGGTTCGTAAGGCTCTAAAACGCCTAATCGTGCATAGTATCTATGGTAATGCTGAAGATTTGTCCGTGATTACTTTAGAGCCATCATTGGAACAGTTATTGCTCAAAACAGTACAGCAGACAAAACAGCAGACAGGCAGTGCCGACAATATGATCCTCGAACCGACCATGGCAGAAAAGTTACAGCATTCCTTAATGGACGCCATGCGTAACCAAGAAATGGCGGGTCACCCAGCGGTATTACTTGTTAGTGCGATGCTGAGGCCGGTATTGGCTAATTTTGTTCGAGCTTTGACAGACAGCTTACATGTGATTTCTTATCAAGAAATTCCAGACAGTAAACAAATTACCATAGCGGCCACCATTGGCGCTTAAGAGAACCTGAGAGTAATCCGTTCGCAAGGATGCGAATTCGAACGAGAATAAGATTATGAAAGTTCGTCGTTTTACAGCAACCAGCATGCAAAAAGCATTAAAAGTGGTCCGTGATGAGATGGGGCCGGATGCCGTTATTCTCTCTAATCACAGAGTGAAGGGTGGTGTTGAAATTATCGTGGCCCAAAACTACGAACCGGTCAGTGCTAAGAAAACCGCGCCCGTATTTGATGCCGAGCAAGACGACAGCCACTTGCCATCCCCCACCTTCTCGGGCAAAGCATCCGGAAAATCAATACAAGCACCAAAAGCCAGTGCGGAAAATCCTTGGCCTTTTTTAAGTGAAAGTGAGCGCCAAGAGGTGGAAGATCAGCTGCGCCTACAAGAACAGTTGGAAGCGTTTAAGCGTGAAAGAGAAACAGGTGTATCAAAACCAGCAGACGCGCCGCCAGCACCACACGTGGCTCCGTCAGCCTCTACTCAGAATGAACTGCAGCAGGCCCTTGCGCAAATGAAACGGAATCGTGAGTCTGGCCGTTTCGATGACAACTCTACGCTTGTACAAAGTTTAGGGGGAGCTCCTGCACAAGATACTACCGAAATGCCTCCTTCACCCATAAGAGACTCACAGGTAAATAAGCACATACTAGATGACGTGCGCAGCGAATTGAATGATTTAAAAGAGCTACTGAAATCCAATCACCAAGCCAGTGCGATACCGGATATATCACCGCAAACGCAACATTTTGTCTGGAAGAAATACAGCCCAGCCAACGCACTTCAGGCGAAGCTATGGCAACGCTTCGAAAATATGGGATTCGAGGAATGGTTGAACTACCAACTGGTGAATCATTTAAAAAGTCACGAGGATGATAAAACGGCTTGGCAAGCGTGTTTGCAAGATTTGGCGCAACACATACCCGTTAGCCCTAGTGATCGTTTAAAGCGAGGTGGGGTGTTTGCTTTAATCGGGCCAACGGGGGCGGGTAAAACCACCACCATCGCGAAAATGGCAGTGCGGTTTACGCTGGAAAACGCAGAAGCCAAAGTTGGTCTTATTACCATGGATAACTACCGCTTGGCGGCCCATGATCAATTAAAGACGTTAGGGCAAATTCTAGGGGTGCCGGTTCATGTGGCGGATGAAGAACACAGCGTGGCACAGTGTATTGATCAGTTAAAAGGTTGCAACCTGATTTTGATTGACACGGCGGGTCTCACGCCAGAGCACCCAATGTTGCAGTATCAGTTAGAACAATTAGCTCAGTTACATGGCCGTGTTCATACCCTATTAACATTACCCGCTACCAGTAACAGCAGAGTATTGCGTAGGGTCTATCATAACTATAAAGCCGCCAATGTCGATGGATGCATCCTTACTAAGGTGGATGAGGCAAGCAGTTTAGGGGATGCCATTAGTGTGTTACTGGAAACCGGTTTAAACCTGTCCTACAGCACCGATGGTCAACGGATTCCAGATGATATGAGCGTGGCCAGCGCCAAAGGTTTAGTTAAGCAGGCTGTGCATTTGGCTCAGCGTGAGCAGCAAATGGCTTACCGGGCAGGCGTTGCCCAAGGAGCGTGGTAATGATTGCTACGATCCACCCATGGCCAACGGACACCACAGGAGAAAAGCGACCCATGCATCCAGTTCAAGTGATTGCCGTCACAGGCGGAAAAGGAGGCGTCGGAAAAAGCAATGTATCGGTGAATCTAAGCATCGCTTTGGCCGAAATGGGCCGCCGGGTTGTGTTATTGGATGCGGATTTAGGCTTAGCAAACATTGATGTGTTGTTAGGGATAACAGCGAAGCACAACATTAGTGATGTATTACATGGTGACGTTTCGTTGCGTGATATCTTGGTACAAGGGCCAGGAGGCATACGCATCATTCCAGCAGCGTCAGGCACCCAAGAAATGGCCGCGTTGCGCCCAGAGGAACACGCGGGCCTCATTCGAGCGTTTAGTACTCTATCTGAACAACTGGACGTTCTGGTCGTGGATACCGCAGCAGGTATTGGAGACGGCGTCGTCAGCTTTGTTCGTGCCAGCCAAGAAATTCTCATGGTGGTGACTGATGAGCCTACCTCCATTACGGATGTATATGCACTCATCAAACTATTGAACAGAGAACACGGTGTGTTTCGGTTTAGGATTTTGGCCAATATGGTGAAAACCCCACAAGAAGGGCATAACTTATTCGCTAAGCTGACTAAGGTCACAGATCGATTCTTGGATGTCGCATTGCAGTATGTGGGCAGTATTCCTATGGATGATTCTGTGAAGCGATCCGTACAGCGGCAAAAAGCCGTTGTGGAAGCCTATCCTAGAGCAAAGGCATCGGTGGCCTTTAAATCGTTAGCCAAGAAAGTGGATTCGTGGCCGTTACCGACCACACCTCGCGGTAACTTAGAGTTCTTTGTTGAGAACTTAGTGTCCAAGGCGGTTTAGAGTACGTCGATGAAGCATTTGAATGTCGCATATATGACATGGGCCTGAAGGTAGCAGTTAGGTAGATTATGGCCATGACGAGTGGATTCGCCCTGTATAGTGGCGACAATAATCCCAATTTTGATCAGTTGATTCAGGACTACGCATCTTTGGTGAAGCGTATCGCGCATCACTTGAAAGGGCGTTTGCCGCCGTCGGTGCAAGTGGACGACTTAATTCAGTCGGGCATGATTGGCCTGATCGAAGCGGCAAAAAAATACGAGCCCAGTAAAGGGGCCAGTTTTGAAACCTATGCAGGCATACGCATTCGCGGCGCCATGCTTGACGAAATTCGCAAAGGGGACTGGGCACCACGCAGCGTACATCGAAACAGTCGCCGTATTGCTGACGCCATTCGCTACGTGGAAGGCCAAACCGGTAGAGACGCACAAGACTCCGAAGTCGCCGCCGCACTGGATATGAGCTTAGATGAGTACCATCAGCACCTTCAGGATGGGGTTGGCTCCCGCTTGTTCAGTTTTGAAGACCTACTTGAGACCCAAGGTGAACGGGAAGGTGAGCTGGTCAATCCAGACGAAAGCAGCCCGTTAGAAGGCATACAGGCCGATGCGTTCAAGAAGCAATTGGCCTTGGCCATTTCACAGCTCCCCGAGCGGGAGCAATTAGTATTAGCCCTCTACTATGACGAAGAACTCAATTTAAAGGAAATTGGTGCGGTACTTGAGGTCAGTGAGTCTCGAGTGAGCCAAATTCATAGCCAGGCGGCTCATCGCCTACGTGCCCGGTTGTCTGAATGGATCGAGCAACAGGATTAGCAGTACTCGGTTTGGCCAATCCTGTTTCACGTTTCCCCTCCCTCCTTAGTCCAAGACAGCCTAACCCCATAATTTCCTAGAATGCTTGCTGGATAACTCTCTAACTGTGTCTAGACTAAAAATAGGTATCAGAGTCATTGGCCAGGGCGCTGGGAGGTAGCTTTGGATAAAAACATGAAAATTCTCGTCGTGGATGATTTCTCCACCATGAGACGCATCATCAAGAACCTGCTAAGGGACTTGGGGTTTACAAACACCCAAGAAGCAGACGATGGCAATACGGCTCTACCCATGTTGCAGAGTGGAGACTTCGACTTTCTTGTCACCGACTGGAATATGCCTGGCATGACCGGTATTGAGTTGCTGAAGCATGTTCGTGAAGACGAGCGCTTAAAAGACTTACCCGTTCTCATGGTGACCGCAGAAGCGAAGCGAGACCAGATCGTTGCGGCGGCGCAAGCAGGGGTAAATGGTTATGTTGTTAAACCATTTACGGCGGCAGTGCTAAAAGAAAAAATCGAAAAGATTTTTGAGCGCGTAGACGGCTAATTAAGGTGTGTTCATGGCGGCACTGGAGTTAGATGGCTCTGACAGTGAGTTCGAAAAGCAGTTCTCTGATAAAGCCAAGGAGCTGATGGAACGTCTGGAAAATAATGACGTTGCAGGCGCCGTTGGGCTGATTCAGGACTTACAGCGGGTACGTGATGAAAGTCTGTACCAAGAGATTGGTCGACTGACGCGAGCTTTGCATGAGTCCATTAAAAATTTTCGACTGGACAGCAATGTACAAGGGGCGGGTTCAGATATTGGTGAGGCCAATGAAGGACTGAATTATGTGGTGGAAATGACAGCTAAAGCAGCCAATACCACCATGGATAAAGTGGAAGATTCTATGCCTCTGTCTGAGGCGATTGCAGCCGAGTCGGCAGAAATCTCAGAGCAGTGGCAGCGATTTTTGAAAAAAGAAATGGCCCCAGCAGAATTTTGAGATTTAACCAAGCGTATTAGTGAGTTTCTGGAGTCCACCCAAAAGCATACCTCGGGTATTAACTCCAATTTAAACGATATTTTACTAGCGCAAGATTTTCAGGATTTAACGGGTCAAGTGATTCAGCGTATTACCAAAATGGTGACGGACGTGGAATCACGTCTTGTTAATCTCGTGGCGATGGCGGGCCACGTGGATCAGATGACGGGCATTCAACACGGCGAAATCGAAGTAGAAGAGGAAGAAGATGACCCCATGAAAGGGGTGGGTCCTCAAGTGAACGCCGAGGAAAAAGAAGACGTGGCATCGAGTCAAGACGAAGTCGACGATTTATTGTCGAGTCTTGGTTTTTAGAGGAGATAAGGATGAGTTTGGACGCAGATGAAGAGATCCTCCAGGACTTCCTTGTAGAGGCGGGCGAAATCCTTGAACTGCTCGGTGAGCAGTTGGTGGATATGGAAAACCGCCCAGACGATCAAGACTTGCTGAACTCTATTTTCCGTGGTTTTCATACGGTGAAAGGGGGGGCGGGCTTTTTGCAATTGACCCCTTTGGTGGAATGTTGTCACGTGGCTGAGAACGTGTTTGACGTTTTGAGAAACGGACAGCGCCGGGTGTCGCCAGAACTGATGGACGTGGTGCTACAGGCACTGGACACCGTGAATGAAATGTTTGAAACCGTTCGTGGTGGCGAAATGCCAGCCTCTGCGGATCCTCAACTCATTGAGGACTTAAGTCGCTTTTCTAAACCGGAGGCCGCGGGCGAGGCCGCTGCTCCGGAAGCGCCCGCCCAAGAGGCTGCGCCCCCGGCTGAATCTAGTGCGCCAGAAGCGTCGAGTGGAGACGGCGGGGATATAACGGATGACGAGTTTGAAGGATTACTCGACGCCTTAGATGAACCTGCAGAAGGCGCGCCAGCAAGCGCGAGTGAAGCACCTGCGGCATCGGCTGATGATGATCTATTCGATATAGGGGGTGAGGCCGATACTAGCGCTGCTGGTGGTGATGAAGATGAAATCACTGAGGATGAATTTGAAGCCTTGCTCGATCAGTTACATGGCTCCGGTAAAGGGCCAGGGACTGGGGCTGAAAAAGAAGCGGACACCCCACAGGCACCAACCCCTGCCGAGCAGGCACCTGAAGCCGCTGCACCAGCCGAGCCCGCCGCCGCAGATGCGGGGGGCGACGAAACCATTTCTGAATCTGAGTTCGAAGAGTTACTGGATAAATTACACGGTAAAGGAAAAGGGCCCACAGACAAGGGCGAAAACAGTGTGGCGTCTGAGCAGCCTGCTGCTCCACCACAAGAACCGGCTGCGCCTCCTGCAGCCAGTGCACCGCCGCCACCACCACCCTCGTCATCTGAACCGGCTGCCGCGGCTCCAAAACCCATGCCGGCGGCACCGAAGAAAACAGAGGCTCCTGCACCCGCTGCCGAAGCTACTGTGCGGGTGGATACCAAGCGGCTTGATGACATTATGAACATGGTGGGTGAGCTAGTACTGGTGCGCAATCGCCTCGTGCGGTTGGGCTTACAAAGCACAGATGAATCCATGGCGAAAGCGGTCGCTAACCTAGACGTGGTGACGGGTGACCTACAGACCTCCGTGATGAAAACGCGGATGCAGCCCATCAAGAAAGTATTTGGTCGCTTCCCTCGAGTGGTTCGTGATTTGGCCCGTAACTTGAAAAAAGAAGTGAGCTTAGAATTACGCGGTGAAGAAACCGATTTGGATAAAAACCTAGTAGAAGCCTTGGCTGACCCCTTGGTTCACTTGGTGCGCAATGCGGTGGATCATGGTATTGAAATGCCCGACGAAAGAGCGGACTCAGGCAAACCTCGCAATGGCACGGTGGTGTTGAGCGCAGAACAAGAAGGGGACCACATCCTACTGTCGATTCAAGATGATGGAAAAGGCATGGATCCTAAGAAACTGCAATCGATCGCCGTTGAAAAGGGTTTAATGGATCAAGATGCCGCCGACCGCTTGAGTGATTCAGAATCCTTTAATTTGATTTTTGCTCCCGGCTTTTCTACCAAAACCGAAATCAGCGACATTTCTGGTCGAGGCGTGGGAATGGACGTGGTGAAAACCAAAATCACCCAGCTTAACGGCACGATTAATATTGATTCTGTGTTAGGTCGTGGTTCGAAGATCATGATCAAGGTACCGTTAACCTTGGCAATCATGCCGACATTAATGGTCATGTTAGAGGATCAAGCATTTGCCTTTCCATTGGTCAGTGTAAATGAAATCTTTCACTTAGATTTAACGAAAACTAATGTGGTTGATGGACAAGAAGTGGTCGTGGTGAGGGAAAAAGCCATTCCTTTGTTTTACCTTAAACGCTGGCTGGTGGATTCTCCTCAAGCTGAGCCGACCAAGATCACAGAGGGCCATGTGGTGGTCGTATCGGTTGGCACTCAAAGAGTTGGCTTCGTGGTAGACCAGCTCATTGGTCAAGAAGAGGTTGTCATTAAACCTTTAGGGAAAATGTTACAAGGCACGCCCGGCATGGCTGGTGCGACAATTACAGGTGATGGACGTATTGCATTAATTCTCGATGTGCCTTCGATGCTCCACCATTACGCGAAACGAAACAGTTTAATTGCCGCATAGACAGGGTTCCTTATGGGCAAAGGAAAATAATGTGCCCCAGCGATGGGGTCCATAGGGGTTTAAATGGCGATCAAAATACTGGTGGTTGATGATTCCAGTTTCTTCCAAAAGCGCATATCGGAAATCCTAAAACCAGAACCCGATATTCAAATCATTGGCTTCGCAAATAATGGCCGAGAAGCCATTGATAAAGTTCAAAGCCTTCGTCCAGACGTTATTACGCTTGATTATGAAATGCCCGTGATGGATGGCTTAACGGCTTTGAAAAACATCATGCAAGTTCGTCCTACTCCCGTGTTAATGTTCTCATCGCTCACGTACGACGGTGCTAGGGTCACCCTCGACGCACTGGATGCCGGTGCGGTGGATTTCCTACCTAAGAATTTTGAAGACCTGCAACGGGGTGGTACTAAAATACGCTCACTTCTTAGTGAAAAAATAAAAGAAGTGGCACGACACTTTAATCGTGGCGCTTCGAGCGCTCTACAAACCACAGTGGCGCCGAGCGCACCCGTTAAAAAAGCGGAGAGTCCAAAACCACAGGTCAGAGAGCAATTTGGTCAAGCGCCCGCAGCGCGCCCTGCTCAGGTGGCAGCTTCTAGCGAAGCTGAAACCAAGCCCAACATAAGTTCAACGTCTGCCTCAAATAAAACCCGTCTACCCGCGATTGATTTGGTGCTGATCGGTACCAGTACAGGAGGGCCGGTGGCGTTGCAAAAAGTCCTGACCCAGCTGCCAGCGAGTTTTTCTAAGCCTGTGTTGTTAATCCAGCATATGCCCGCGTCTTTTACCTCAGCTTTTGCTGAGCGCCTCGATAGTCTTTGTAAAATTAAAGTGAAGTTAGCCGAAGATGGTGACCTGTTAAAACCAGGAGTCGCCTATCTTGCTCCTGGTGGTCGGCAGATGATGGTCGAAAGAAATAAATTACGCGTCATTGATGGAGATGATCGCATGAACTATCGGCCTAGTGTCGATCTCACCTTTGCATCGGCAGCGAAGCACTACCCAGGCAAGGCTCTGGGCATTGTGTTAACCGGTATGGGCAGTGATGGATGCGATGGCGCTAAGTTAATGAAACAAACGGGTTCGCCGATTTGGGCGCAGGATCGCGAAACCAGTGTCATTTATGGTATGCCCATGGCAATCGCAAAAGCGAATTTGGCAGATGCCATTTTACCACTACAAAATATTGGCATGGCCTTGGTAAAAGAGGTGAGGTAAATGGATATTCTTGCCCTAGCAGGGATTGTGCTGGGGGTCGCCGCCATTGTATTTGGAAATATGCTAGAGGGCGGTACTCTGGGTGCTTTAATCAACGGTCCTGCTGCGATCATTGTTTTTGGCGGTTCGTTTGCGGCTGTGTTAGTTCAAACGTCCACAGCGGTATTTAAAGATGCATTAGTACGCTTTGTTTGGCTTGTTTTTCCTCCTCGATTTGATCTTGATGAATTACTCGACACCTTGTGTCAGTGGGCTCAAGCCGCTCGTAAAGAAGGCTTAATAGGGCTGGAAAATATTGCCAGTGTTGAACGCAGCTTGATGGCTCGCAAAGGATTGAATTTATTAGCCGATGGTCAATCACCTGAAGTACTGCGCAACGCCCTTGAACTGGATATGTACAAGGAAGAAGACCGGGGTTTGCAGGCCGCTCATACCTTTGAAAGTGTAGGGGGGTATGCGCCGACGATTGGTATTCTTGGCGCAGTACTGGGGCTCATGCAAGTTCTTGGCACATTAGAAGATCCCGAAAATATCGGACCAGGCATTGCCACGGCCTTTGTGGCTACGGTTTATGGTGTAGGCAGCGCGAACTTGATCTTCTTGCCCATTGCTCAACGTATTAAGCATTTTGTTCGTCAGCAATTTTTGTATAACGAGCTGATCATCGAAGGGTTGGTGGCCATCGCTGAAGGTGAGCACCCGAACTCCATCCGTTTTCGTTACGAAGCGCTAAAGCATAAGTGAGGGCACCATGGCACGCCGACATCGCCCACCGGAGTCTGCACATCCCCATCGATGGATGGTGTCTTACGCTGACTTTATGACGCTTTTGTTTGCATTTTTCGTCGTACTGTATGCGGCGTCCAGTGTGCATAAAGAAAAGTTTGAAAAAATAAGTCAGTCACTACTTGGTATTTTTGAGTCTCCTTCTGGCTTCACTACCCCCATTTCCATTACCAATATTTTACCCCCCATCATTTATGATCCGCAGCAAGATGCATTCGAAGATGAAGACTATTTAGATATTCAAGCCGAACAAAATAACCTACAAGCACTATTGCAAGAGACCTTGAAAGAAGAGTTGAAGCAACCCGAGTTTCGCCTAGAGCAAATGAACGACTGGATTCTAATCGAAATGCCCATTGATCAGTTGTTTGAATCCGGTGAGTTGGGCCTAGAAGGGGAGATGATTATCGGGCAGTTGGCGAAAACGCTGGCCCGGTTCAAGCACCCTGTGAATGTAGAAGTGCACACATCGGGCTCAGACTTAAAAGCGGAAAACCCATGGCAAACCAGTGCCGATATAGGGGCTAAAGTTGTTAACTTTTTGGTATTGGAGGGGGTCGCCCCTCAACGTTTGGCCCTTGTAGGGCTTGGGCCATATCAGCCTGTGGCAACCAATGACGACGAAGAAGGCGAGACCATAAATCGTCGAATTCAATTTATGATTGACCGCACAGGACAGCTACGAGAACGCAGCAGCACGGTGACGAATGCCCACTTATCTGCTAAGCCTAAAGGGCAAGTTAAATAAAATATTGATAGTTGGCGTAATTGGATCATTTTAACGGAATGTTTATTGCGTAAATGATTTTAAGATAAAAACTGCAAACGGATAAGCGAAGTTTGCAAAGGAGAGTGCCGTGCACGTTTGGGCGGTGGCAAATCAAAAGGGTGGCGTGGGTAAAACCACATCGACTGTTTGCTTAGCTGGACTGTTGAGAGACCAAGGTTATCGCGTACTGATGGTGGATCTGGATCCCCATGGTTCTTTAACCAGTTATTTCAAATATGATCCAGATGAAGTGGAAATGAGCACCTATGACCTTTTCATGCACGACGGAAAGGTCCCAGACGATCTGCCAAAAAAAATTATAAAACCGACGACCACAGAAGGGGTTGATCTCTTTCCCGCCAGCACTGCGTTAGCCACATTAGAGCGTAAAGTGGCTGGGCAAGGGGGGATGGGGTTAGTTATCTCCAAGTCGTTGGCCACGCTTTGGGATGAGTATCAATACGTGATCATTGATACGCCGCCCATATTGGGCGTGTTAATGATTAACGCTTTAGCCGCAGCGCAACGCCTTTTAATCCCTGTGCAAACCGAGTTTTTGGCGGTTAAGGGATTGGAGCGAATGATTCATACTCTGGGTATGGTGATGCAAAGCACCAAGAAACAATTGCCATTTACCATTGTTCCCACCTTGTTTGATCGTCGTACACATGCGTCCATTCATGCTTTGAAAAAAATCAGAGAGCTCTATGGCGAGCAAGTTTTCAAAGAATCTATACCCGTGGACACCAAATTCCGTGACGCCAGCGAACAAGCGAAACTGCCCTCCGTATTAGACCCAGAAGGCAGAGGGGTTAGGGTGTATCGACACTTGCTGTCAGAGCTTTTGAAGCAAGCCAGTGCGGCATAGTGAGACATTGTTTATGAATACGACTAAGCATGCCGTTAGCGATTATTTAGATGCATTGTTTTTGGATGTTTCACTGAAAGACGCCATCGAGACGGATGTTGAATCGGGTACTCGAATAGATGATGCCGGGTTGTATGAAGCTAAGGACAGTGTTCCTCTTGGGCAGAGAGTGGTACCGGCGATGGACCCATTTCAGCTGATGTCCCTTGATTATCAACACGCCAGTCAAACCTATGTGGCCTACTTACTGCTTATTGGTATATGTCGCGCCTTACCGGCAGGGAGCTTACAGCGTTATTGTTTGCAACAGTGCGATATCTTGCTGCGTCAAAGTTTAAAACCTTAACGCGGATGTGTATGCATCACACTTTAGGTGTTTGTCATGTCATCTTTGCTTAAGAAAAACCATCATTCAAAATCACAAGGCTCACAGGAATCCCCTCACCAGGTGAATGCCAAAGTCGATGCTGTGGTTCAGGAATATATGGACTCATTATTAGGAGACCTTTTTCCTCTCGACGAGACCGACGGTTGGCAGCCTGAAGTGGCATCTGAATCAGCTACACCAGTGGATGTTGCACCTCAACCACCTGATATTAAGGCAGCGCAAACGACCGTTGAACAAGTCGCGCAGTCCAGCTTAGAGCAGGCGAAGAAGATAGAACCGGAGAGCGTGACACCTCACTTAGTACAGAAAGAGGTTAAGCAGACGCAAGAGATTGAACTAACCCGTTCCGTTACAACAACGGCGCCTTCATTAAAATCAAAACCCGAGCCGATAAACAAAACGGAATCGGTGGCAGACCTTGATGTCCCATCGAGCATACATCAACACCGCTCGGAGGAGATACCCGTTACAGAGCCTGTGGTATCGCCACTGACCGAGGTCACCGTGCCTGCGGTGGAGCCTTCTATGGATACCTCCACCGAGTCCGTTACTGAGGTAGAGGCGGAGCCAGCGGTTGAGAAGCGCTTTCCTCAGGCTCCTATGTGGGCACAACACGCATTCGATGTTTTGCTCTTTGATGTCTGTGGCTTGAAGCTCGCGGTCCCCATGGACACCCTGGGAAGAATCATTAAAACCGATGCGGAGTTGACTCACCTTATTGGACGCCCAAACTGGTTTATGGGAGCGTATAATGAAGCCGAGCAGCCCCTGTATGTGGTGGACACGGCAAAATACATTATGCCGGAAAAAGGCTTTGACCTGACTGAGAGTGGGTTTAGCTATCTAATTCAATTGCAGCGTACCCAGTGGACCCTAGCTTGCCAAAATGTGCACACGACAGTACGCCTACAACCCGATCAGGTGAAGTGGCGATCCCAGCAGGGTAAGCGAAAATGGTTAGCCGGTACCGTCATTGATCACATGTGCGCATTAATTCATGTGGACACCTTGGTGGAGATCCTAGAATCTGAAGTCACCGCTCGTCATTAACGCTTTAGGGTCAAATGACAAAAGGTCGTCGCCCGCGATAGGCGTGATGGCCAAAAAGCTGTCAGCATTTTGCTTGTTTGTTATAAGCGCCATAAGTTGTTATTAGCCATCATTCTGAAACCAGATCCGTCCGGTCATGGCGTCTGCCAATGCGGGCTCGCTATTGTCTTTGTGTGCCGTAAGGCGCCATAGAAAGCGAAAGTTTAACTTAACAGATTTATATATCGATCCACTGGCATGCAACCTGCTCTAGTCTAAACTGATAACAGGGACTGTTATGGTTTTGACGGTTACGCCTAATGTTAGGGTGAGCGTCGTGAATTAGGAGTGCAAACGCGATGAGTACCTATGAAGCAAAAGGGGTCGCAGAAGATCCAGTCTTGCAATGGGTGACCTTTCGTTTAGATAACGAAACCTATGGCATCAATGTAATGCAAGTGCAAGAAGTGCTGCGTTACACCGAAATCGCTCCTGTTCCCGGTGCGCCACCGTATGTGTTAGGTATCATTAACCTGCGGGGTAACGTGGTAACGGTAATCGATACACGATTACGTTTTGGTTTAATGCAAACAGAAACGACAGATCAAACGCGTATCGTCATTATCGAAACCGAAAACCAAGTGGTGGGGATATTAGTCGATGCGGTGGCTGAGGTGGTATACCTTCGCCAGTCGGAAATCGAAACCACACCAAATGTAGGTAACGAAGAAACCGCGAAATTCATACAGGGTGTTTGTCATAAAAATGATGAACTGCTTATTTTGGTTGACCTAGAAAAAATGATGTCAGACGAAGAGTGGGCCGAACTCAACGACTTCTAATCGTTGCCACTCCTATTCATCTTTCCATTAAAGCAGTATTGCCCCTCGATGATTCATCTTGGGGCTAAAACAAAAATAACATGGCCAGTGAGAACGCATCTATTGGCCTTAACTGCGAGTAACCATCATGTTAGAAATTGCGAATTCCGTTTTGTCTGGAAGTATTGTTGAGTTGTCTTTGGCGGTTGCAGTCATGTCTGCATTGCTCATTACGGTATGGAATGGTCTATGGATACGACAGCAGATCAAGCGACAGCGGATGATAAACCGCCGACTTCGTGAAGATAATCGAGCCCTGTCTCGCAGTGCCGTGGGCATGGGGCACAAGGTTATGGAAACGGAACGCAAATTAAATGAGGCGTTAAAGAAGCAGTTTACCATGATGAATGGTCAACCTGAGCACCCAAGCTATGATCAAGCGTCGAAGCTAATCGCAATGGGGGCCACGGAAAAAGACTTGGTGACGAGTTGTGGCTTTAGCTTGGCTGAGGCTGAGTTATTACTGTCATTGAACCGCCAAAGTAAGCAAGTCAGTGCCGTTCACTAATACGAATAAACGCTCGCTGAATTGAGCCGGTTACTGAATTCTATTACGCTCGCTCAGAGGTTACTCGGCGAGCCATCTCAATTCCTTTCTGCATCACAATTCAGGTAAACAAAGCGATGGGCAGTTTGTTCCACCGCGATCTGCTTATGGGCATTTGTCACAAAAACACCGATTGTTCTGTCAAATTTATTTTAGTGAAATTTTGCTATATACCATGCGGGGCCTTAGGGCCATAAATTCCAAGCTGACCTGCTGTCACTGCCTATACTCAAGTTAACGATGTTAAGGGGAGTAAGCCAGTGTTACGTTTTATTGCTATCTTCGTTCTGGCTTTGGCCAGCAGCTTGGCTTCGGCAGAGCAAATCGAGTCCATCAAAGGGGCTAAAACGGTGGATGCATACGAGGCTCTGCAGTTATTTGAAAAAGGGGCCACCTTCGTGGATGTCCGTGATGAGTTCGAGTATCAGCTCGGCCATATTCGCAGCGCTGTTCACTTAGACCTAAAGCGGGATTTTAACGACCTTTACTTGATCGAAACCCTTGATCGAAATATTCCCATCGTTATTTACTGCAACAGCGCCCATTGCTATCGAAGTGCTGTGGCCACGTTTTTAGCGGTGTCTTGGGGGTATGAAAATGTTCACTATTTCAAAGATGGATACTTCACCTGGATGGCGCTCGATCTTCCAGTGGTGATGAATCAAAGCCAAGACAGGGTAGCCGCGGTAGACGATGCTGACAGCCACTGGCGTCAAACCATGAAGACTGCACTAGCTGAGCTGCAATTGGCGCGGGCCAACCAGTTTATTGAAGCGGCAGAGCATCCATAATAAAGACCCCTTAGCAGCGCTAAGGGGTTGTTTTATTTGCAAAAAAATTGCAAAAAAAGGGGTGACAAACGCCGCTTGATCCGTATAATGCACGCCACATCTCAGGGCAACACCCAAATTGTCCGTGTTTAGATACCTATTTAAACGTTGTTGAGATGGCGTGTGGGGCCTTAGCTCAGCTGGGAGAGCGCAACACTGGCAGTGTTGAGGTCAGCGGTTCGATCCCGCTAGGCTCCACCAATTTTCTTTGCCTAACTTTGGCCTAAAGTGAGTTTTGCAAAGTCCTAAGTGTCCCGTTCGTCTAGAGGCCTAGGACACCGCCCTTTCACGGCGGTAACAGGGGTTCGACTCCCCTACGGGATACCATTTTC
>Ga0181590_10000414_pt1 | contig 34020 bp, 40 predicted proteins | sample 071ome_34_FD_132446 | JGI IMG/M metagenome (GOLD analysis project Ga0181590, IMG submission 132446) | Coastal salt marsh microbial communities from the Groves Creek Marsh, Skidaway Island, Georgia - 071411BT metaG (megahit assembly) | ecosystem: Environmental > Aquatic > Marine > Intertidal...
CATCCCTAACTTTGGTTTGTAGTGGTCAACGACTGGAGAATAGAACGCATAATTGTCCCCACTTGTTTTCTTGGATTTCCCAAGAACGGACTCTAATAATTCAAGTAGTCTATCTTCCATAACTACTAATATACAAAATTATTTTGAGAAATCAAAAAAATCTTGTTTAGGTTTTTCATCCAACCATTCTTGGGGGATTTCTTTCTTAGCCCATTTGAATCCATTCTTATCACACCATTGTGCGTATGTGGTCTTTGAACCTTTATAGATTTTACCATTGGGTGACTGAAGAACAAATCTTAAATCGATTTCAGGATGTTGTTCTTTAATAAGGGTGTGTTTCTTTCGGTCTTCAGGCAAGAACCAACCTTTGGATTCAATATAGATTCCATTGGGTAACCTAAAGTCTGGTTTGTAAGTGTGATGAGTTGCAGGAACAACATATGGAATTTCGTGTTGTTCGTATTCCCCATCAATACCTTGAATTCGTAATTGTTCGTTGATTTTTGTTTCAAGGCCGGACTTGTGTCCTTTTGATTTTTGGATGTGACTCCAATTTCCTTTTGCCATATTAATCTATATCAAATCTGACATTGATGGTTACATCAACATCTTGTCGTTTTTTTAAGGGTGACCCAAGTTTAGCGACTGCAAGTAATTCAAGGTCATCATTGTATAATCCAATCTGAGTAATATATGGTCTAAAATCAGAACCTGTTACCATAGGTAATAATCGTTCTTCTTTGTCGTTGGCCGTTACCCTTAATGATGGGTTTGATGACACATTAAATTCGTCTCTATTTAGTTCACACAAAATGGACACTTCTTCAACAGTCTTAGTCGCTCTATAATTGAATTCAAATGGTTTATTTGTATAATCCCAGTTACCATTACCTAAAAACATATTTTGATATTTTGGACGGGGGTCGGTGATTATTACCATTCCCTGTTTGTAAAATATATGCCCAATTGTGTTTGTTTGTGTAAAGGAACCACTATACCAATGGTTGTTTGTTAGAGATGATATGTTGTCCGATGTTAGTGACCTTCTGTATATTCGAACTTCGTCAAAAGAACCACTTGTTGATGTGTAGTCTTTTTTTGCGGTAAGTCTACTACTGAATATTGTGATGTCTTGTTCATTATTTGTACTTTTTATTGAACTTGCATCAAGTGTGGATTCCACAACACCATCTACATATAATTGATACGAACTTCCTGATTTATTTACAATTACAGAGTGCCAATTATTGTCATTGATAGGGGTAGATGAAGTTATGTATAACTTTGACACATCTACATCTTTTCTACCATCCGAAATACTAAATTTAAGTTTACCACTATTTGTCACATCCGATTGGTTAAAAATAGAAAGGTCAAATGGATAATTAGTTGTGTTAGCATATACTTGACTATTTCTAACTGCGTCCAATTTATTCCATCTTTTTGAAATAATTGGATTTGACGATTCAGATGTCCATGATTGTGATTCTGGTAGTTTTACCCAAGTAGAAATAGACCAATCATCGTAGTTATTTAAACAATCAAATAATTGCGTATGTCTAACTATAAATGAAGACGAGATTGTAGATTCTGCCGACCTACCAACTGGGGATGATAATCCACCTGTGGTTGTTGGTCCATTACCAATTAATATAGCAGATGATTTTACTATGTTATCATAAGTTGAATCATCCGTTGGATTATTCCAACCCTTACCAATATTTGTATCATCAAATGATAATTTTACAATTGCGTCAGCACTTCTGGGTAAAGTTGATGTAGAAACACTTCGGTCCACAATATTACCATGTTCATTATCCACCTTAACATCATATATGTAAGATGCAGTTGTGGCTGCACTACTACAAGTTGCATAAAAAGAACCTGGCTTTATACCATCGCCAAATTTGTTTTGGGGTATTGATATAATAGATGCGGTGTCATATAACTTTCGTGGTTCTCTTTTATAGAATTGTGAATTTATAGAATTCCAAACAATTTTTTGTGGAATGGAATTTAATTCACTTGTAAATGCACCTGACCCTGTTAATATATCGTTTGATTTTGCAATTTGCCCATTTACTGAAGTTGATACTTCTGTCAATATACCATTATCAGATATACCTCTTAAAATAGAAATTTCAAACGAAGACGAATAGTTGACATTGGTCACTTCATATCGTTTATGAGCTTTAAAGGGTCGTTCTTGGACTCCCCCATTGAAGATTCGTTTGTAGACTATTCCCATTGGGTTTCATTTTAAAAATCTAATTTTACCTTAATCAAAATCTCATTTGAGAATGATTTTAGCAAAGGTTTTGATAATTTAGCGATTGCTAAAAGTTCGTTATCGTTGTTGTACAAACCAACGGTAGTAATATAGGTTTTAGGGTCACCAACAAAAGTTTGTTGTTTTAATTGACCAGTAGAACCCGTTACATAAGATGGGTTGTTTGAGAAATTATATTCAGCATTCTTTGCTCTTACAAAGAAGAATGTTGATTTAACTTCTTCTTCACTACGAGCTTGGAAACCATCTGCTGCGTTTTCAACTGCGGCGCCACTAATAGCCAAGAATAATTTGTTATGGTTTTGTGCATCCGTGTTACTTGCTCTATTAGTACCCAATGATGCAGATGTGTCAAGTGCCGCGGCGCTTAATACAATACATCCGAATTGTGGGTAAACTGCACCAAATACAGGAGTGGTTGCGTGTACACCATTAACTAATGAACCCGATACAACATTGTAAAATGCTTCAGTAGAACTTCCCAATTGATTTGTGTCACCACTATTATCAATTAATCTTAATGTTTCACCAGATGAACCTGACAAAACCAATTCCCAGTTTCCTGGGTCAAGTTTGTCTTTTAACCTTGCTCTATTAATTGTGATGATATAAACATCTTCTTGACTCACACCACCAAATGAAAATGTTCTTTGTGTAGATGGTAACAAGATTTGTTGGAATTGTGAATAAATTGCGTTTGATGGTGAGTCTTCATTTGTTCCTAAAGAACCACTACCAACTGCGTTACCATATGCGATTGAGAATTGAGCATACTTTGTAGAGTCCGTTGGGTCACCATTGTAAATCTCGTAATAGTATTGCTTTTGAGTAGAGGACTGATATGAGGATGTCCAGAAGGTACTTAATTCACCAACATTCCCACTCCACAAACCACGAGTAATCCTTTGAGAATCACCTTCAACCACATCTTCGATTGTGAATGCGGTAAATACTTTACCACTACCATAATCATATGCACCAGCAGGAATTACGGGTGTGGTATCATTTACTCTATCTGCAGCCGCTAACTCAGCTACTGCTACTCTTGTTCCAGTAGGGTCTTGAACATTTCCAGTAGTGGATATGCCCGTACTCGACCCTATTGAACCTACATTTAGGCCTGATGAATTTCCACCACCATTGCCTGTTTGACCTATTGGACTAATTGCCATGTTTTATCCCTCTTACGCGTTACTTATAGTGTTTGTTGCCAATTGTACATCTGATACAGGATTAACTACAATATCTACTTCAACTCTACCACCAGTTTCGTTACCAATAATAATCATACGGGTAGATAACGAAGCTCTATCTGCAAGATACGATGCTGACCTAAATGTAAACTGACTTCTACCAACAACAGTTTGTGATTGATTTGTATTATATGAACTCACATTTATAATAGGTGAGACATTTCCAGGAACACCAGGATTTCCTTGAATAGTTCCAGCGTCTTTGTTTAATAGAATTGCGGTGTACCCCAAATCTGCATTTCCGCCATTACGAGTACTTACATTAATTCCTGTAAGAACCTGCCCTTCGTTAATTGTGATTGTAGTTGGACTTGCCGTAATTACAGGTAATTTGGTTGTTGTTTTTGGAAGTGACAACAATTTATACTTCATTGAGTAGTTCTCATCCGTGATTGCTTCAACCACCGGCATATTCTCAATTACGATACCATAATAGTCAGAACCCAACGAGTGTGCTGGATTCCAAAGTTCGTAATCAACCTCATCGTCTGCTAATGCAAACTGAGTGATTTGAAATTTATCACGACCCTGTGCCAACAACTCTCTACCCTTCTTGGTAAGGATGGCGTCTACTGTTACTGATGAATTATCTAAAAATCCCATAATGTTTCCTCATTTATGTATATAAATATGGTTTTATTTCTTTTTAATGTTTTTATGTTGATACAACTACTCTAACTTCTAAATCAAATGGATTATATCCATATGTAAATGTTTTATCATATGCGTTAACAGGATTTTCTTGAGTATAAAGAATTGTACCCGTTGACTTTTGTATTAAGTAAACTCGATGGATTATCAAAGTACTTTGGCCAACATATGAACCCCCTTGTACAAAACTTACATTTCTAACTTGGATTGTGTTTGATGGTAACATACTTCCCTTTGTGGTTGATATACCATTAACAATCATATCAAATGATGCGCCTGCAACTCTTGTTAGTTTTTTCCAATCAAGTCCGTCCCAATCTGGGTCTAATAAATATACATGCGTTCCACCATAAATACTATATGGTTGTGAAAGTAACCTTGAAATAATCAATGGTTCGTTCTGAGGCGCTGGTCTTAACACAATACCAGTTGATGTCTTAGGTTTAAACGAAAGTGGATTTAACACCTTAAACTCAGTTGCTTTTGTAATTACCGAAGTATTCTTGCGTTTTTTGTTTTTAAGATTCACGGATTGTAATACATCATCTGGTGTCTTTTTAACATTGCCAGATGAAGAAGTACCCCCAGAGGTTCCAATTTGTGTACCTGAGTCCGAAATTGTTTGTGTAGAGTAGACCAATACATTTGGGTCAACCGTTGTTATTTCAACAACAGGCCCACCATCCGGTGTGTCGGTTGAGTCAGTTGTAAGTGAATCACTTGATATTCTACATCCGTTATAATATAAATTTTCAAGAGCCAATGGTAGTCTATCGTCCTGACCTTCCCACCATTCCATTGATGATGAACTTGGAAGTTTTAAACTTGCAGATATGGACGATGTATAGAAGTATTTTGGAACTTTATAAATTTTAGAACTTCTATGATTTAAAACCGTAGACCCAGTTGGTGAATACTGCCAATATCCATTTGGTACATTTATATATGTTGAAGAAGACACACAAGTAGGATTTGGATTATTTGTATATATAACCTTCTCCTGATAGGTCGATGATGTGTACTCATATTCAGCGGATACTGCTGATGAACCACTTGTATTGGGTGCGTATGATGATGTATCAATTCTAATAATTCTATCGGTAATTCTATCGGTAATTTGATATGTTTTATCACCACTACCATCATTAAAAGAAATGTTTCCAAACTGGTCAACATCTGGGTGCCAATTTGGTTCGCCTGTTTTAAGTAGAATGTATTCACTACTCTCATTATAGGATGCGACACTCGAAGATTCGAAATCAAGTCTAAGCTGAAGGTCAAGGTCGCCTAATACTGCGGGGTCTATACCATTGTTTATTGTAAGTGGATTTCCACTTAAATCTATACTAAATGCCCCACCTGCGTATGTAAGGGTCCCCGAACCCGTTGAACTACCTGCAAATATATTTGTATTAGCACCAGGGAAAGTTGCGTCATTTAGTTTACAAATAATATTAACAGGTCTAGCGTCATAATATGGGTTAGTAAGTGTATGTGGTGGTGATTCATACCCCCATGTACTTATATTAAAGTTAAGAGTAGAATCTCCATCGCTGATTATACCCGAACTTGAAACCGAACTTGTGTAACTAATTGTAGTTGTTATTGATGAAGTTACTGCATTTCCATTGATATCCGCATTTGTTATAAGAGTGCTTGGTCCATCAAACGATGAACTATAATAAAATCTTGCGGTTGACCCACTACTATATGCAGCGGGTGTAAACTCAAATAATGGTTTAGTGGGATGTTGGTATGTTATATTATACACCTGACTATTATACAACATATAGTCTATACTGCCAGATGGTGGTAGTGAAGACCCAGTTGCCCCATTTGCACTTGAGGTAGTACAAGTCACACTTGAAGTTAGTGTTGGTATTAAATACTTGTATGTTGATGGTAAGTAATCATATAAATCAATTTCTGCAGGGTCGTAGTCATTTCGAGATGCGGTTAATTCATGATTAATCATAGATATTGACCCATCGTACATATGTCGTGAAATTGTTATATCACGATTTCTGCGATATTTATTTCTTTCAAAAATATGTGGTTCAATCAAGATACCCTTATGCCAATCAACACGAGCTGGTAAGAGTTGTTTGATTTGTTCAAATACGGACATATCATATCTTGATAACATATCTAAAATCAAATCAATTGCAGTACCACTTGTGTACTTTTGAAAATAATTCTTTGCTCTAAATTTAACTAATGGGTAATCATCGTTATATCTTTTATCGGGGTCACCTACCCAATCATCTGCCTCAAAGTAACCCTCAGAATTGTATATGTCAAAGTTTACCGTATCGGTTGTTGTAAAGTAGGTTCCTAATAAATTTGAATCAACTGGTGCATAATCAAACTCACTTAATTCATATGATTTGTCAGGATTCAATTGTCCCTTTAATGACGTGGACTCAATACGAATCTTATTATTCATTAAGTTAAGTGCACCCATGGATGGTACTGTTACAAACTGAGTGTCAACTTCTCCAACCAATTGGTTGGATGTTATATTTGTTAATGATGCGGATAATACTAAACCACTATCAGATTGTGTGATTCTTTGATTTGGATGTGCTGATGAAATATAACTTGATGTAGTAGCCACCTGACTATCAGGGAATATTCTAAACATCAATTTATCAAATGATGTATCAATATCCAAATCAGTAGTATTATCATCGCTAAAGTATGCTTCAGTATTTCTTGCGTGTTCTGTTACAATCTCGTTTGTAATTGAGTCACGATAATATCTAACTTCTTGAATACTTGCAGTTTCATATGAGTTAACATTTGAATCTGCAGTTGGTCCAGGAACTTGTAATGTTCCTGTTGAGGTCCAAACTGAATTAAATGTAGAGTTTGGGCTAACTAATGATGCCGTTGGATTTGCGAGAAGATTCCCCCAATCATCAACCCAACCCGCTTGAATGTCAATACTACCAGAGGTTAATACAAAAACAGCATCTCTTCTTAATTTGTATGGTACATATGATGATGATATGATATTTGTACCATTTATAGCAAGTCTAATTCTTGCGGTGTCATTTACATAGTCCCAAAAATAATCAATGTTATCACCACCATCACTAAGTCTAAAAATGTGATAATTTTGTTTTGGCATTTTACCAATTATCTCAATCGAGTTTGGTCTATCCGAATTGATGTCATCCCACGGTGTTGTCAAATATTTTGAAGGTGATAGTTCTAACTTGTTTATAAATCGTTCGTGTTCATATACATTTTTACGAGTTGATATTGTAGGACCACCCCACTCACGAATCTTTAAAAATGCCTGTGGAATACCATATGCGGATAGGATTGCTTTGATTGACCTAGCACTTCCTTTTGTTTTATATAACATAGGAAGGTTGTTTAGAATCCGTCTCCAAATCTCCTCGGTGATTTGTTGTCTTGCTTTTGATTCTAAATTTCCTGATTGGTATTGTGTTCCATCTGATTCTACACCAAGTGCATATTTCCACAATGAAACATCTGAATATCCGTTTGATAATTTCCATCCGAAAGACTCAGCAACTGATTTTAAAATCTCATCTGCCATACCATCTTTAGGGTGTTCTTCTCTACGATTGATATCCGTTAATGATTTAATGTAGGTCCATTGAATATCAAAGTGTTGACCAATCATATCTACAAATGTGATATATTCTGAATTTCGTTCGTCTTCTTGTAGATGAATCGGAATCATATTTCTCAAACGAGCATCATTAAATTCATCGTATAAAGATGCAGATGAATAAACACCACTATACCACACTTCGCCTTGAGATGATGTGGATGGGTGTAAAACATGAGGGAATGTAGATGCCTTTGGATATGGTTCAATTATATTAGCAGATGAAGACCAATGTGTATAATTGTTACTAATTGATGAATAGTATAGGTAATGTTCGAAATCATCAAACCCACCAATTAATCGGTCTCTACGAACAACTGATTGTGATATATTTGTAATTGCCTCAGAACCACTTACACTTTGTAGTGTGTTTATTCTATTGTTATAAGTTTCGATTTGTTGTACTTTGTAAAAAAAGTTATCAACTCGTTCCGTTGCTGATGAAAAGTGTATAAAGTTTGTAAAGTCTGAATAATCGATGTTTAACTTAACATTTCCAAGAGACCCACTAAAATAGTGGTCTATTAGTTGTTGAGATGTGGTTGCGTTTACATCCAGTAAAGTATCCCAAGTTTTCCATCCAGTTCCCTCAGCCCCCTTTAGGTCGGACATATCTAATGAAAAGTCTGGTTGGGAAAAGTCCTCTCTATTTTGTTCGGTTACAAGTGGGAATGCTACAATTTTTTCAATATAAGAATCATACACCTGACCATCCACATCTAAGGTATCATTGACTTCAATACTATTTGCAAGTGGTCTATCTAATTTTACGATAAACTCATCAAGAGATGATGGGCCCCATGCATATTTTTCGTATTCTAAACTCAATATGGTATTTGGAGTAATTGGATTAGAAACTACAATGTTCCCATACGGGTCAAATGTAACTTCAGGAGGTAAGGGTAAACCACCAGTACCAAATATATTTGTACCCTGTTGCCAGATTACATCTCCATCCGAATTTTGATTTATTTTTAATAAAAACTTTCTTGCTCGGCCGGTTGGTGTACCATAGTTTAATCCGGATGGTAGGGTTTCACCTATTGCGGGTGTATATACTTCTATAAAAGTTCTCCAGGTACCAAGTTGTTGAACTCCCGTATCAATTGGAACATATGTTGTCGAAAGTACTGCAGTACCATATGAGAAAAACCCACGGGGATATTGTAAAGTTTGATTTATGATGCCAGTCGATGGTCCACCAAATCTATAATTAATAACATTATATATCTCATTATTTTTAAAATTCAATATCACATTTGGTAAAATTCCGGTTTGCGAAAATGAATTCAAGATACTATCATTTGAAAGAATTGTATTTAAATCCTCAAATGCATTTGGTAAATTCCTCGTTGCTCCCTTAGGTAATTCTTCTGGGGCGATTAGTTTTTTTACCAATTTAACCTCAGTTCGGTCACTACTTATTTGAATAATCTTACAATCTTTTACAAACTTATTTAAAAAGTTATAATTTATTGAATAGACTCCCTGTGTGATTCCGAGGTCTCTAATATCTTTTTCAGGCGTTACTTTTAAAACAGGATAAGTACCATTGTCATTGTATTTTATAGGGGAAGCATATGAGGATTGAATTAAGACTTCGGAAGAATACACATGAACTTCTTGACTGGTATCAACTTTTATACCACCAATGAGTTCACCCGTAACATCTCCCATCCGTAATTCAGTTTCTTGTTTTATTACGGACGATACATCGTCAGGAGAAATAGATTGACCATATGTCGGAGTATTTCCCTTAACTTGTTCTTTATTATAATATCTGTCTAATGACATATCTTATTCCTTATACTGCTTCTACTTGGCCGGTTCCTACATCAAAGGTATAATTACCCGTAGATGCGGGTGAACTCGTAGATGCGGGTGTTGATGTTGGTGATGTTATATCAAATCCGGAGGCCACTTCGCTTAAATTTGCTATGTAACTAAATTCAATATTAGGCGTGAGTGGTACATACAATTGTTCGGTATTCGTTATTTCAACGCTTAGATTGGCATCTTCTAAATCCTGCCTTTGTGTAATAGATTTAATTTCGGCATCAACATTATCAAAAAATGAAGACTTACTATACTTTGTTAGTGGTTGTCTATTAGTATCTGATAATAATATAGGGGAATATGTGGCGGTATTTTCTACACCATACGAAATGATTTGCCCCCTACCATTTCTCTTAACATCAATTTTTGCGTTAATATCTGCCATTATCTAACCACCTTAAAGTAGAAGTTATCATCAAAGTATTTAGTTGTTCCGTTTTGGTCAACTCTAAATATAAATTTATAGAATCTTTCAGGTTGTAAACCATTAAACCAGAAGTTAAAATAGTTACCTTCAGAATCACAACTTACCTTAGTATAATTAGTATCGAACGGAATAATTACTTGTTCCGTTTCAGCGTCAACTACCGAATAATACGAGGTAGTTGGGAGATATTTTACTAATGTATAGTTTGATGAGGTTGTAAATGTTCTTGCTGGGAATCTTTCTCTTGCATAAACTCTAATCTTACCTTTAGAAGTTTCTTTATATTCAGTCGATAGATTCTTAACATACACAATCATATCATCAGTATTAAGTGCCTCTAATGACCCCGTTACGAATGATGAATCATCCCAACGAGTTTCAAGAACTGGTGGATAAATTGTATGGGTATCCGATGAGAAGAATTTGATTGACCCAAACTTAGTGGTGGATTCTTCGTCTGTTTTTGATTTCTTTACAATAAATCCATTATTGGTTCGTGTACCATTTAACCACTCATTTACATACTCAGTAACCTCAACATTTAGATTATCAGTATATTTTGTAAATGATTGTTTATAGTGTTTACCGTTTGTGAATGACGATGTAAACCAAGTACCACCACCCTGATTTTTCTTCCAATGAGCATCATAATATAAGTCATTATATACGGCACTGGTATTATCGTGGTCTGATGAATCAAGTCTCACATTATCTAATGATGCGGAATATTGACCACTACCACTTCCGAAGAAAGCCCAACGGAACATATACTCACCATCTTGTCTTGCTTGGAATTTTACGGATGGTGAACTACTTGCGCTTATATATTTTGAATATCCTGTAATATCATTTTCATCAACAAGTTTACCATCAGGTGCCATGATTGTAAATTCAATAGAACCTGTGTTTTCACCATTAATTTCTGGAAAAGTTCCATAGTCTAAATCAAAACTTGCGGTGTAGTTTGCGTCCGACTGAAGCGTATATAATCGATTTAAGGTTGCTCCACCATAGTTTGATGATGTTAGATATAATTTATAATCACGGATACTGGCTGACCCACTTATTCCATCGATATTTTCAATTCCCTCATTTATAATATATGTTGTAGGTAATGTTGATAGATTTGATGAAAACTGGTCAAATATAAGTGTTGATGATGGAACCCGTGTATATAGGTAGAAGTTATCAATAGAACCCTGCGAACCATCACTTCCATTATTATCAAAGAATGTAAATTGTAATTTATAAACACCACTTACACTTGCAGTAAATGACATATTGTAAGTCGTAGTGCTTGCCAATGATTGTTGGAATCCACTAATTGTATCATCTAATTCATATCCTGTTGGGTCTATTACATTAAACTCAACACCTGACAATGTACCTCGGTTAAAGTCAAAGTCTATGTTGTATACTGAGCCAGACTCAAGTGATGCTGATAGATTTGCAGTACCACCACTATAATCCGAAGATGACATTGCCATCTTTGCACCTGATACAATTAATAGTGGTCGATTACCTCTAACACCTTTGATTTCGTCAACGAGTTCAAAATCACCAATTGATGCCGCAAAGTTATAATATGCCTGTAATGATGCTATTAAATCGGGGTTGGTTGGTTTACCTACCGTAGAATTGGTAACATCCCAAGTTTGATTTGTATTTTTATTTACCCATGTAACATTCGACTGATTATGTGGTGTGTCAGGTTCCGAACCTATACCCTCCTCCCATGACTCTTTTACAGGAAATACATATAAATCATAATCGGATTGGATTGACGCATTTTCAACATTTTCCAATCTAAGTCTGTATTGTGGTAATGTTATGTCACCACTCACAATTGAAGATGAAATTGAGGTAATATCAAATTCTATCAATGCTCTACTATTACCTAACAATGAAGTATTGTCGGTGTCGTATAATTTTACTATTTCAAGAACCTCATCCTTACCTGTATTTTGGTCTTTCCGAGAAGAATCCTCGTAGATAGTAGCGTCTTTATTTGGATATATTCTATAAATCATATTTTACCTCTTAAAATAACGATACCACTTTACCACGAATATCAGTATCTAAATATTTCACTTCAAAACAGGTTGGGTCTTTGGGTGGGTATATAATACCATTACGAGTTGCGTTTTTAATATCGTATTTGTTTGATGAATAGTTACCATCAAATTTATTTACAATTTGCAAACCACCATTACCATCCTTGTCAGGCCTTACAACAGTTTGTACACCATCTATCTTGTCTAATAATACATAAATATCAGATAGTATAATTGGTTTGTTAATTCCCATCATCTCAATTCTAAAATACTTTTTAAGAGCATCGATACATTTTAGAAGCACTTCGTTTGAATTGTAATTTGGAAGAACAACGATTTCAAAATCAACTCCAACATTTACTATATATGCGTTTTTAATATTTACGGCATCGGTCAAGATACGATAGTAAGATAAATAGTTTTGTAAATTTTGTTTAGTCGCTGGATTTAGATTTTTTAAATTTTTGTTTTCATCGTATCCAAGAACATAGAAATTAATGGCCAATGGATTTGGAATTGGGTCTGGCCCATCGTCCAACAAAGTATTGATTTGAAAATCAGGAGCCGCGTATGCTTTTGCCACCGACCCAAATTGTGGTGGTAGTGCGTATGCTCTTAATAGATAGTCCTCTTTGGTTACTGCTCTATTTTGTGCTCTAAAATATCCGAGTGCGTTATTACGAACTTCTTCAATTTCCTCTTCATATTTACCACCACCAGCAGCTACTTCGTTTGTTACCGCAATGGATGATTGTACAATATTAAATACATCGGTCACTAAGTTTGTAGAAGGTGTCTCTATCACCCGTTCCACTATGTTTGTTAAATCCTGTGATTGTACATTATCAACAACACCATTACCAATACGATAAGTTACAGTCAATGTGGTATTAGATGGCGCAACACCATATGTCTTTGTATACATAAAGTTAGATGGGTCAATACCTTGGTCAAGATTTCCACTTGCACCATATAATGCAGAACCCACATTATCAGGATTAGGTAAAATTTCTTCATCTGAATTTTGAGATACACCTGACCCGAATTGTATATCAATTGCACCATCATCGGTAATACGAGTTATAAATCGTTTTGGTACTTTTTTTAATTTAAGTAACGATGGTGTTTCATTTGCATATGCAGACATTGCAATTGAGTAATCCGTTGTATTAGGTAATTCTTCAAATACAGTATCCTGTGCAAGGTAATCTACCTTTGTCCACTCGTCACCATCATCATCCATAATTTTTATTACATCAATCAAACCATCTTCATCTTCAAGTCGTATCTTATCATATGGTTTTGGTGAACCGAATGTAAATGTTTTTGTCTTCTCGGTTCCACTAACTGCTTTTACATATTTTTTTAACAAATAGTAAACTGGTTCGTTTGTTGTTTCATCAATTTGATAAACTGATACTTCGGTTGAGTCAAATGATGATGAGAATCCAAATCTAACTTTATTAATGGTTGAGAACTCAACATCACCATTTGATGTAGAACCAACTTTCATATTTTCTGCAATTGTTAATGCGTAGTCCCAGTTTGGTTTTACATTGTCACCACTACCCATAGAAGGTATAATTTGATAAACAGTTAAATTTGTAGTGGCTGGAACAAGTAACTTTGGTTTATATCCCAACGATTGTGCGATAGTAAAAATGTTTTTCTTTTCCTGTGCGCCTTCTAATATAGATTCTCTTAATTGAACATCTGTGTAATAAGAGAGAACATCACCAACATACGAAGCCATTTCCATAAACATCATACCAGGAGATGATTCGTTAAAATCATTGTAGGTTTGTGGGAAATAGTTTTTTGTAAAATCAATTAGGTTTTTACGAATATCCGCAAAATCCTTACCAATTAAGTTTACTTCTTTTTTTATTTTATCTGCCATCTTTTATCCTCAGACAATAGAAACATTACCTTGGTCGGTAACGAGTATTGTTATTTGTGTATTTGCGCCTGTATTTGTAACTTTGACCGATAATGATATATCAAGTCTATTTAAGTCTTCGTTTGGTGTTACTATTAATTCAGATATAATAATATATGGCAACCAGTATTTTATATCATCCCTTAGTGACGACTCTAATGATGTTTGTGTATCGGTTTCTAATTGTTCAAATAATATGGAATATATATCCGTACCAAAGTTTGGTTGAAATGGCCGTTCACCCTTACGAGTTAATAACAAATTTTTTAAATTAGAAATTGCCTGCTCTTCCGTAGTATAGGATGATTTGAATATAGGAGTTCCACCCAATGGTAACATTACTCCAATTGCGGTATTTGGCTTTAAATCTAAAGGGTCTACTCTATATTCTTTTCTGATAGCCATTATCTACCCTTCTTCTTATCAATAGCTTTCATCAACGCCGAATAATCTCGTGTAACTGCATTTACAACTGCCTGACCTGCTTCGGTTTGTTGAAGTTGTTGTGCTGATACTTGTCCACCTTCAGCAGTTTGGAATACCGATTGTTGTGTGTTTAATCCACCACCCCAACCTTGTGCTTGTGATGCGTTAAATACACCACCAGGTCCGTTGATACTTTTCCACTCACCACCTTGTGCGGTTTCATTCAACAACTCATTTAGTGTTGAATTGTTAGTGAACGACTTTTTAGTTTCTTGTTTTGTCTCAAAGATGTGGTCTACATCAAGCGGGTCTTTCTCAACAACTTTTGGTTGTGATTGTTTTACTTCTTTAAGGATAGATTCACGAATGACTTTTTCTCGTTTGGTCACTTCCTTCTTCACTTCTTCCTTAACGATAAGTTGAATTGCTTTAATTAGTTTCTTTGTATCCATAGTAATAAATATATTTTATCTATAATTATCAGTTTATTTAATAATTAAATCCAGAATCCCACAGCACCACCTGTATAAGTTACTGTTCCTGTTTTAAACCAAAAATGTAATGCCGTTCCAAAGCTTTGCGCAAATACATCTTTAGATTGGGGTACTGCGAATATTGGTGTTACTATTGAGGTTGCTGGTACGGGTGGTGGGATTGATGCAAGGATAGTACCACTACCCTTTGCTACCATAATCCCAGCTAATGCCGACTTATATACATCTAATGCCGTACCAAGCGTTGGTGGTAGTGGTACAAGAAAATTGGATTTGTTAAGTGCTTCGATAAAAACACTATCAGCTGCCGTTTTTAATCCACCCGCCACAGGAGGTACTAATGTATTTGTATATATTGTAATTGCCTTTCCAATAGTATCACCAACACCATCGGAGTTTTCTGACATATTCTTTAGTGTTTGAACTAAAAGTGATTGTAGTAAAGGCATTTTTACCCAACTCCATTTTTAATTTTAGCTAAAATTTGGGCAACCTGTGGATGTGGTCCAGTTGGTCCCACTGCAGTTGGGAAAGTTCCTTGTGCTAAAGTTTCAATTGCAGATATTAATAAATCTATTGTAGTTTTATTTTTTGCGGTACTAAAACTTATATCTTTTTTTGAACTAAGAATGACATTATCATCTTTTGCATTTAATACAATTCTATCTGAATTAAGTATTATTTGCGGACTCTTATATGACATTGGTGGTAAAATACCTGTTGCTGCGTTTGATGCTAATGTTATCTTAACAGTTTGTTTATCAGTTAACCATATGGATGATGAATCTTTATCAATATCTTCTATAACATATTTGTTATAACCACGAGAGTCACCTGCACCATTCCTGATAATTGTGATTGGTGATTCGTCAGTTTGTGATTCCCAAGTTGGTTTTTGATTTGACTTAGCTTGCTTTGGTGTATAACCTAATCTAATAGATTGACCAAACCTTCCTTCAAAAATAACATCACCGGCAAATGGTTGTAATTGTGATAAATCAGTAACCTCTTTAAATTCTTTATTTTTCTTATCACCTGCAGCTGGGTTTGTAGATACCGATATACCGGCCCCTGCGGACGCATAATCACCACCTACTCCACTTGCTTCAAGCTGACCTGCATTCTCTAATATATTGTTATTTATATTTTTTTGTAATGCAAGTGGGGTGGTATAATAAAATGTAGTTCTACCAAATCCAATTCCAGAATTAAAATCAGATGGTCCCTTTTGTACCCCCACATATTCACCAACAACAGGAATATATTTTTCATGTATATTTAGTGGTGTTGCAAGAATGATTTGACTTGAAGAACCTTGTTTTAATAATGCCTGTATCGTGTATGGTCCATTATCAATTCCTTCAATTTTAGGTTCGTCTTCGTTTAAGTATACTTCAAGAACTTGTGCGAATTTCATTCATCATCTCCATCTTCTTTAGGTAAGTCTTTTTCAACTTCATCAATTGCATCCATTAATTGTCTTTTTTCTTCCTCAGAAAGAACAAATCCACCTGATTCAGCGGTTGTATTATCTTTCATCATTCGTTGAACGATTGCTGCAAGTTTAATTAGTGCATCGTCATTTCGTACAGAGATGTCGAGATATTCTTTAATCAAAGGCACAACAACTGCGGCCTGGTCAAGTGTTTTGACCATAGGTTCAAGTTGTGCAATTAACAACTTTATTTGTCGGTCTTTCTTTTTCTGATTCGAATAGATGTCTGACATCAAATCAGCAAACGACTTACCTTTAAAAACTTCATCGTCTTTAGTCATTGAATTCCTCCAATCGGTGTGTAATGCTCAATATGTCACCTTTCATATAGTCACTATATAGTTCAGCGTATATTAATTTTAATTTACCTACTACACGGGTTATATATTGGGTTTGAACATTAGTCCGCTCTCTAATAAGTATGTAGAGTGCCTTTTTGTTATATGAATATAAATTGTCTCGTGTTCTAAATAATTCGGCTAATGAATCGGCGATTTGTCGGTCCCTTTCCTTTTGAAACAAATTAAATACATTGTAGTCAATATATCTTACAAAATAGTCCATAAAGTCAGATAACATTTCTTTGTTTTGTTTATCATATACTTCATTTACTATGTTTCTACTATTGTCAATTGAGTCTACCTCATCACGAGATTTCATACGAGCATAATTTGCATTGTTCTCGTTAAATAGATAGTTTCTGGCAATTACCGTAAAATAAGAAAACGCTCTACCATTCTCACCTTTAAATTTATGAATTTTTTCATTTAAGAATGCAACGACATTCATCTTTACATCCTCATATGGTACATCAAAGTAATAAGTCTTGTAGGTATGAATTACATTCTCTGCGAGTTTGTCAAATGGATAATGAATAAAACGATTGTAAATTTTATTTTTCAATCGCTGGTCATCACACCGATTATATGCATTAATGGCAATTTCGGTTATAGATGTAAAATACCTTTTACTTCTCTTCTTGCGTGTCCGTGCCATAATATTCTTCTAATTGTGAAATGATGTCGTATATGTTTTTAAAAATGTATCCTGTTTCATCGTCTGCTTCAAAGGAACCAATTCGGTCAATTTCTTTCATTTGTTTCATTGATAAATCAACTCGTTCTGCGGTTAGTGCGATGACCACCTCTTGTTCCTCAACAACATCTTCAAGAGCTTCGTTCTTACGAAGTAAATTATATGTTGTGTATCCTAATACTAAGGTTGAAACTGATAATATGATTATAAATAATAACTCCATGATTAATCCTCCACGATATCTTTAAATGCGTCAAACACACCACCCGTATTAAACTTTGATTCGGTTGTTGCAAAAGTTTCCGTTAATTTCCCTTTGGTCGATGGTCGACCATTTGGGTTTCGAGTTGACTTAACAGGATTTAGTTGAGTAGACCATCTTTCAAACTCATATCGAGATGCGTTGATATCAGCTTGGTGCATAATATGTGGTAATGGTGTCTTTAGAGTTTGGTCCTTATCATATTTAATATAATACTCTTTATTATTTTCATCATAAAGACCATCGGTTAATTTAATACCAATCCACTCTTCCTCAGTACATTTTATTCCAAAGTAGTTTAAGTTATAAAAAGTTCTATCATTCAAATTCATCCAATGAATTTTTGGATTGTACTTATAAATCTTACCTTGATTTTTAACATGCCACTCCGAGTCATTTTTAATATATAAATCTTGAGTTGGTGTTCCTAATTTACCAAGGTCATGATGAAGGGCTGTAAATATTACGGACTCTTTTGTTAAGTCACCCATGTTTAAACCCCACTCTTGATTAAGTTCAAACAACTTAACTGCGTTTCGAGTTACACGGAGAACATGGTCGATGTATCCACCAGGAAATGCATTATGAAAATGTTCAGTTGAAGATGCGGGTGTGTATAACATCCGTTCTTCAAAATGGTCATACATTTTGTTAAGGGATTCCAATCGTTCGCCTGTAAAGGTTTGATTGATTAGTTTACGAAACTTTTCGTAGTTCTCTACGAGTTCCTCAGCGGTGAAGAAATTTTCCATTTATGTTTAATTAAATAATTTTGTCGATAATTCCCAATTCTAAAGCTTTCTCTGCGGACATAAAGTAATCTGAAGATGAAATGTTTTCCCAATATGCCTTGTCCATCTTTGAGTTGTCGGCCATTAACTGATTACACTCGTGTTCTAACTCTTCACTAAATTTGGCGTTAGATTTAACATCACTCAATTTACCTACTACAATGGTAGATAATTGGTGAACCATAATCTTGGAGTGTTTGGATGCAGCACGAAGGCCAGTTCCACAAGTCAATAATAAAGCAGCTGCCGACATTGCGGCCCCTCGAACAATAATGTTAAACTTGATACCTTGTTCTTTTTGTGAATTCATGAAATCAATAAGACCAAGTGTTTCTATAACATCTCCACCCGGCGAATTCAATAGAATGTTTATGGTAGTTACTTCACCATTTATTTTTTTAATCAATCTGACCTTAGATATAATATCAAATATAAGACCTGCTTGAATTTCATCCTGAATTAAGATTACACTGTCGGTAGTGTCAATACCATAATCGAATTCACGATAGTATTTACGATGGTTATCGTTTTCATCATTTTGTTCGTAACCCACTCTTAAATCTCCAGCACTTGTGGTACTTCCATATAATTCATCCATAAGTTTATTTTTGTTCAAATTTTTATACTATTAGTATTAATACAATCAATATATTAAACAAATATACAAAAAATAATCTAATAATCCAAACTTATTTTCCCTTTACCTTTACAGTTGATAAATAAGTGTGTTTTGGTGTTTGTCTAACTTGCTTTTCACCATAAAAGTTTCTAGCCTCTTCATCCGTTGGAACAAATGTTACTTCTTGTTTTTCTTTTTTGATTGTTTTAGGGATTGTTTCAATCTCCTTTTTTGGAGTTTCGTTTCTTTCTTCTCCCATTTGTTTTGTAGATATTGGTATTTGTTCCCCATTCGATTCATCGTTGGTATCATAATTAGAATCAACATTGACGCCAACGATGCCATTGTCAATAATACTATCAGTTCTTTCATCACTATCCTTATTTGTTAGTTTATTTAATGCGATTACCATTGAGATTGCAAGTGGGTCAAATACAAATACAATCAAAAGGGTAAACCAATTTACAATTACATTCATAGGTTTGCCTGTTATTTCGGCCATATATCTCAATGGACCTACTTCGGCTGCAACCTCATTGTTGGATTCTAAATCTAATACTTGTAAATCAAGTGAGGTAAGTGAATCCGTTAATACCTCAATCTTCCTTGCCACTTCATCACGAGATTTTACCGCCGAGTTTAGTTGATTCTCCAACGACTTTCGTTGTGATGAAGATGTTGTCGTGATAATTTGACCAGTTTCTCTATCACGATACTGAACTTGGTTGTTTGATAATCCGTTCCTTAATTCAGTAATAGACTCACTAAGTTCTTTCTTCTCTACATTGAAGTAATCCAATTGCTCTTGGAATCGTTCCTTTTTCAATTCAACTACTTGAACTTGTTTATCCATTATACCTAATTGGTCTGCAGTCTTTTGGTATGCGGATGTTAAGAATCCATATATACCGGCAGAGGTGATTATCATTAGCACACCAACTGCAAGAGTGAGATACCATTTCATCCAACCGGCTTTGTTCCAATGGTTATGTAAGTAAGATGCAATAATAAGTTTACTAAACTCAAGTGCAGCTGCCATTATAATAACTTCAGTTTTTGCTCCTGCAAATAGAGAGCTTAAACCAAATACAGAATAGTATGCGGCTGAACCTGCTAATGCAAGAGTACTGATAATCATCAGTATTACAAACCCCGTTTTTTTGTTGAAAAGTTTTTTCATATTTCTCCTAAAAAGTTAACTTTATTAACTTATAAACCTGTACTTATTAAAACAAGATTTTATCTTTAAGCTTTTAAGTAATCAAGCAACTTGTTAAGAATAAATATTAAATATCTTAATAATAACAAGTATTATCAAGCATTCCCCATACTATGCCCTAATGTGTGTATACCATAATTGGACAAATAATCCAACACGGTCAGCTCTTTCATCTTAGCTTCTACCTCAATATCGAGAGAATGACCATATGTGTTAATCTCAGAGTAAATGTAATCTGAGTGTGCTTGGGGTTTTACACCTTCTTCTTCCAATGTTCGAGATTCAGAATAATGAACCAATGGTTTGTAATCACCCCAAGTCGATATAGCCAACTCAAGTGCATCTTGTTCAGATAATCCACCAGTATTAAACTTGTGGTGGTGATAATCAAATGTAATTGGAATGCCGATGTGTTCGTGTAGGTACATAAGGTCTTTCACCGAATACATACTTGCTTTATCATCGTTCTCTACGACCAATCGAGATTGTACCGACATTGGTAGTCGTTTGAAGTTATCAATGAAACGATTCATTGCAGATAACTTATCACCATACACACCATTACAATGGATGTTGATTGGATTCTGATAACTCCGTTCCAATCCCATAAGGTCGAATATTTCACCATGAAGAGAAAGGTCATTAATTGTGTTCTTAACGACTTTCTCGTTAGGAGAAACTAAGACATTGAATGGACCGGGATGTGATGTTATTCGTTGCCCATATGATTTAGCAAGAGTTCCTGCACCTTTAAGTATATTACTAAATCTTTCATAGTCAGGCATATCGGACAAATTAAACTCACTTGCCCAAGGTACAATGTCAGATGACATACGAAATAAATTGAAACCATTCTTGTGATTCCACTTAATAATTTCAACAAGGTCTTTTACATTTTGTAGAGCGAGGTCAGATGACTTACTAATACCCTCCTTGAGGAATGTCTTTCTAATCATACTACGATTGGTAGTAATCTTATTTTTACGAAGACTCATGTTGATACAACAGTATCCTAAATTTGTCATAATTAAATCTTTATACCTAAAGATAATAAAAAAGGGGGACTTATCCAAGCCCCCCTATGTTAAGTTTATGTTAAATTTCTTCGTGAGGAATATCTTCCGTACTATTACCACTTGCATCTGGTGGTACTTGGTATATTCTTGATGTAATTTTATTCCAAGATTCTTCAAGAACCTCTCTTGTCTTACGAATCATTTCAACATCCCTACTTTCCAAATGAGGTTTAACATCATTTATCATTTGTGTAACACTTGACTTCTCCTCATCTGATAACTTATCACCCAATGTCTCAAGATTTTTTTCCAATCCATAAACATAACCATCGGTAGAGTTTATATAATCAATATCCTCTCTTCGTTTTGCATCATCCTCTCGATTCTTCTCAGCTTCATCACGCATTCTTTGAATATCATCATCAGTCAAACCTGTGCCTGATTTAATTGTAATATCCTTACTCTGACCCGTTCCGAGGTCTTTAGCCGTTACATTTAAAATACCATTTGCATCTATGTCAAGTGTAACCTCAACTTGAGGTATTCCCTTAGGTGCCATTGGTATACCATTTAAATTAAAAAATCCAAGAGTTCTATTGTCTTTAGCTAATGGTCTATCCCCTTGTAAGATATGAATATCTAATGATTGTTGATTGTCAGCCACCGTTGAAAAGTTCTGAGATTTACGAACTGGTATGGTAGTGTTTGATTCTATGATAGTTGCCATTACACCACCAATTGTTTCAATCCCCAATCCAAGTGGTGTTACATCCAATAACAAAACATCGGTAACATCACCACCAAGAATACCACCTTGAATAGCAGCTCCAAGAGCAACTACTTCATCTGGGTTCACTCCCTTACTTGGTGTCTTACCAAAATAATCTTTTACCGCGTCTTGAACAATTGGTATACGAGTAGAACCCCCAACAAGAATAACTTCATCAATCTCACTAATGTCAATACCGGCATCTTGTACGGCTTGTTTACATGGTTTGATACATCGGTCAATTAAATGAGATGTCATTCTATCAAACTCAGCACGAGATAAATTTCTATCAAAATGGATTGGACCACTTGAATTACTTGTAATGTATGGCAAATTAATTGTAGTCGTAGTTGCTGAAGAAAGTTCAATCTTAGCTTTTTCAGCGGACTCTCTAACTCGTTGTAACGCCAACTCATCATTTTTTAAGTCAATGTTTGATTGTCCTTTAATTGCATCTAAAATCCAATTTGTTAAACAATCATCAAAGTTATCACCACCAAGTTGAGTATCTCCATTGGTAGACAAAACTTCAAATACACCATCTCCTAATTCAAGGATTGAAATATCAAATGTACCACCACCTAAATCAAAAACAGCCACCTTAGAATCCGAATCTTTTTTATCCAGACCATATGCCAATGCAGCCGCAGTGGGTTCGTTTACAATACGCAAAACTTCCAATCCTGCAATCTCACCGGCCTCTTTAGTTGCCTGTCGTTGTGAATCGTTGAAATATGCCGGTACTGTTATAACGGCCTTGGTAACTTCCTCCCCAAGATATTCTTCAGCAGACCTCCTAATATTTTGAAGGACCATGGCTGAAATTTCTTGTGGGATATAATCTCTATCATTTGCTCTGATATACACTTTGTCACCATCTCCCTTAACAACATCATATGTAACATTCAAATGTTCTTTATTTAGTTCAGAGTATCTCTGACCAATAAATCGTTTTACCGAGTATAATGTACTTTTAGGATTTGTTATAGCAACTCGTTTAGCCGCAGCCCCAACTTTTATTTCACCTTTATCAAATGAAACGATTGAGGGGGTCGTTCGGTTCCCCTCTTGATTAATTATAACTTGTGGTTCACCACCTTCAACTACTGCGATACACGAGTTGGTAGTACCTAAGTCAATTCCAATAATTTTAGACATATTATTTCTTTTTAATATAAGTATGAAAATGGGTGGAATAAAACCCACCCATTAATCACACATTCATAACTACTTAACTTTTACATCAATCTTTTTTGCTTTTCTATCTTCATACTTAGGAATAGTAACGGAGAGGATACCATCCTTAGCGATTGCAGATGTTTGGTTAATGTCAAACGCATCGTGAATTTTGTATCTCTTATGGAATGACCGACTTTCCTTCTCAGCCTTAACTTGTAGCGTTCGGTCTTCAACCGTCACCTCAATATCTTTGTTGGACAAACCTGGAACTTCGAACTCCATAGTCAATACATCATCCTTTAGATACGCAGTGTGGTCTGAAATTCTTTGCGAATCCCAACCACCAGAAACCATGTCTGAAATCATGGTATGAAATGTTGAATCAAATAGTGTCATATATTACTCCTTTTAATGTTAATGTGTTATTAAAAGGACAAAAGTGATACCAATTGTGTATTATAATACACTTTGTCATGTTTAGTGACAAGTTGTCAGTTTACCGAAAATGGTTGTGAAGTTCCGATGAATTTATATACACGGGCATTATGCATTTTAGATTGTGGTATTAAAATCATTCCATCCATTTTAAGCATTTCAATAGTTCGGTCAATTAACTCGGAATCATCACATGAAATAGTTAAATGAGTATCGGTTATAGTAACATCAACCACTCGTTTGTATTCAGCATCATCTACCTCAGGAACAAACTCATATATTTGGTCAAAATCTTCATCGGTTAGATTAAAAAAATCAAACACATATTCAAGTTTATCCACATCGTTCAAACTCATAAAGAAGTTGTATTCAGCTTCATCCCAAACCCAATCACCATAATCTTCCATAGATAGGACCTCCCTATTATAATTATTTGGGAAGTTGTTTATTCAATTCGTTTAAGTACGATAATGCAGACTTTGATATCGCGGTATTATTCTCTTTGACATATTCTAAACAAATCTCCACGAAGCTTTTTTCAAAGGTATCCGACATGGTATCCGATATTCTAAAATACATACGATTCAAACGCTCAACCATTTTAGTTTTATACTCTTCGTCAATTTCAGTATCTGACCATAGATAGTAATCTTTTATCTTGGTCTTTACAATAGTATAGTAGGGGTCGACCTTACTACGAATGATTTGGTCAACCCCACTACTGATGTAGTCAGATAATTCAGTATGTTCATTTGAATCGTCTTTAAACAACCTTCTAAATAAATCCGATTCCTTTGGCATATTATATTATGATAAAATACCGAGTCTGTATCTTTTCTGAGAAGATTGGATTGCGTCATGCATAGTGTACATTATCTTTTCACACTCTGCTTTAGTAAGAGGAATCTCCACATTTCCAACAATTAAACTACCAAGAGTAGTTGCGTTTCGAATGGGGAAGTCCTCCTCTCTCAAGTCAGGATTAAATCCAAAATCAATAGATGAATAATTTGGACCGAACGCCTTTACTTGTCTTTCTTGTTCGGATGAGGTAACTGCGTCAGACATATTAACATATCCTCGCATCTTGTTTTTGTATGGTCTCATAACAATGATTTATTTGTTTACAATAAATATAGTTACAAAACTATATAACCTCAAATTGAAATTATTTTTTTCTATTTCTACGGGAAATTCTATTAAACTTTTTCTCGTCAATTTGCATATCATGTTTCATGGGATGTGTTCTATCGATATTTTGCTTCAACCTAACGGCCTCAGCGGCCCACTTCCATGCATCAATAACATTCGATTGAGGTGGAATCATGAAGTCATCACCAATATAACCACCGAAACCATCAGATATATAATATCGACCATCATTGGTTATCTGAGTTTTTGCTTTAGGAAACTTCTTTAAAACCCGTTTCTTTAATCGATTAAATATTTTCTTCGTGTCGGTCTGCATTTTTTAATGTTTTAGTAAGACCGCGAATAATATGGCAGTCAGATAGTTCTTTATTAACGGAACATGAGTCCATTGTTTTTCCATTTTCAAGATGTACTGAATATGTCCATCCCTTTTTTAATCGACTTCGTGAAGTAATGATACCCACTCGGTGAGTACCATTTACTTTCACTACCACTTGTTCGCCTCTTTCAAATATCATTGAATAACCTTAACTAATTTAGTTTCAATAACCGCCGTCACCTCAAATTCAAGACTTGACCCATCAAACTCTTCAACAACTTTTACCTCAGCATCAGTTACTGATACTGCGTCAACAAGGTATTGTTCGGTAACCTTCTTAACTCGTCCTTTGTCATCTTCATGATGAACTTTTACTTTAGCAATGTAATACGCCATAATTTAAATTTAGATTTGATTGATATAATTATTGTTTAAAATTTCTTTAAGTTCAAACTCGTCTACAAGTTTGTGTTCTCCATTGGGACCTACCCAATGGAAGTCCTCAAAAATAAGATGATACCATTTTACCATCTTTTCACCATCATGTCGTGTTCCTGCGGGAACCACAATGTATCCATAGTTACCACCCTGGTCTTGGTACATCTTTGCTGGAATTGAATGTTCTTCGTGTGTCATTTTTTATTTGATTTTATAATATTTTGAAGTGAATGTAAATACTCAATACTATTTGAAGGTCCAATTAACGCATCCGCGGATTCATATATCCGAACAACATATTCAGCACCATGGTCATATACCATTTGTTGAAGTTGATATTTTTCTGGAAGATATTTTTTATTAAACCCCATTTTAGTTATCTTGTGATTTTATATTATCAATAATTCGTTTTTGATTTAAAGCATCACCCTCTTTACCAATCTTTTTTACGGATTCAAATTCATCGTTGGTAAGAGTTCGTCCCTGATGTGCAGCTGACATGGACGCGTATCGTTTGGTATGATACTCACCCAATGGTCGAGTAAATTGTTTTAGATACTCGGCCTTAGTGTCCAAGTACTTAAAAAAGTCATCTTCAGACAACTGAGACAATTGTTCATCAGTTAATTCGTTATTAGGGTCGTAAATCATCGATACAAATATACAAAATAATTATTAAACATCCAAACCATTTCTACGCATTTTTTCAGTACAATAGTAATCATACAACTCCTCAAGGTTCATGGGGGGTTGTTCCATCATTTCGTCCCAAAGGTCAAATCCAAACTGAAGTTGAAGTTCATCACGAAGTTGTTTTAGAATACGGAACTCATCTTTATGTCCCTCATCATCCAACTTGAGAGCCCGTACATTCTTCATCTTTGCCGCTTGACGGGCCATTGAGTATGTACCTGTTTCTTTCATTGTTTGTTGGAAGATGGAGGCGTACTCTTTACGAGCCGCCTCCGCTTCCGTGAAATAATGAGAGTAATCAAAGTCCCCATTTTGAATCTTGTCAAACAAGTGAGCGCTCGGGGCCAAGCGTTTCTTTTTACCTTTAGTATACCACTTAAATGGATTATATCCCATAGTTAATTTTTATTAGTGGACCTTGTAGGACTTGAACCTACGACCAATTGATTATGAGTCAACTGCTCTGACCAACTGAGCTAAAGGTCCATGGTGAAGAATCCCCAATCCTTAGAAAGGATTAGAGATATCTTCGGTTTCAATGTTGAACAAGTCCTCATCAGAAGGGCGTTCACCCAAGAACTTTTGAATGTATTGTTTCATGTAAACTCGTTCTGATTGAGCACCACCACTTTGGTCAAACAAAGGATAGATAGTAATCTCAGCAGCCTCAGCCAAAGTAAACCCATCGTAGAGTAGAGAACCAATCTCAACTGCGGTACGAGTCGAAAGTGCGTTGGTTAACTTTGGAGTCTCTGACATTAAATCATCACGAGTCATCGAAGTAATCTCAGCAACATTATTAAGGGTGTCAATATCAACTGAAGGATACATCATCTGAAGAAGTGAAGTCTCCTCTGACTGATTCAGAGTATCCATTTCAATAACCGTGAATCGGTCAAGGATAGCTCGGTCAAGGGCTCGAGTGGCCGTGTATTCATTACCAATGTTGGCGGAAGCGATGAAGGAAACACCATCAGCAACATTGACAACAGGAGCGTCAGACGCTTCATCCAAACGGAGGTATCGTTGACCTTGGTCAAGAACTGACATCAAGATGTTGTGAGCCTCAGGGTGAGCTCGTGTCAACTCATCAAGGATGATGACTGTGTTTGGAGTTTGAATCGCTTTGACAAACGGACTGGCGTTGAAAACCGTACCTTTCTTGGATTCAAACTGAGTGTTCCCAATCAAAGTGGTTCGTGGGTCTTGAGTAGCACCCAAGTTAATGATAAAGGTTTCGTAACCCTCAAGTGAATTTGCAGCCGCTTTAGCCGCCATGGTCTTACCACAACCGGCAGGACCAGTCATCATAATGTTCTTACCACGAATGATGTTACGAACCAAGTATTTCCACTTGAGAGGATTCATGAACAACATCTTAGGTTTCAACCCTTCAGAAGTTTCGTGAATAAACTTCAAGACATCATCACCCATCTCAGGAGCGGAAACGGCGGGTGGTGTGTTTGGTTCATACATCATGGAAACAAGACCACCATTTGGAGCGGTGAAGTTACCAACTGCCTCAGGGTTTTCTTCCATTTTTTCAATCGGAACACGAGTGTGACCAATCTCACCATTTTTCAAAGTACCAACCACACGAACTTTCCAACCCCATTTAGATGGGTTGTTTGCCGCGGCTCGAGCCCGCTTGTAAAGAGAAGAACCCTTCTCATTCAATTCCTCAATAAGGAAGTTAACTCCATTGGAGTCTTGGAACATCAAAAGACCATCAACCTCGACAATCTTTCCAAAAACTGATTTTTGTGCTTTCATACGATTACTATTATTATTTCTCATTATTACTCTGTAAAGATAGTGATTTAGGTTCACAACGCCAAATTTCTAATGTTAACAAATTGTTAAATATTTACTTCGAACTTTTTATTTAAGGTCTTAGCCAGTAGGGTGACATTCTCAACATCAATGAACTCAGCATCCTTACCATACATCTCACGGAATGAATCACTTCCCCAACCATATCCATCTGAGATGAAGTAGGAAAGAATCTTGACTCCGGCTTGACGAATCTTTTTAACTTGGTCGGCTGTGTGTTTCACTGCGTATGGTCCACCGTAACTAATTTCGTTATTATCAAACCCAGGGTAACCATCGGAGAAGTTGATTAAGTAAGTATCTTCTCCATTCTTAGTTTGAGTTAGTTGTTTTAAAATAGCTTCGTAACACAATCCCTCAGGAGTAGTACCATCATAATTGATGTACTTGAAGAGTTGTTGAATCTTTGAGAACTTGTCTTTTCGAGAATCATAAGCCACCATCATAAGTGGCTGACACCCAGTTCCATGTGCGTAGTATACACCTCGATAAGAAATCACAACCTTAATGTTTTCAGTCATTGAAGCTGCTTTAGCGATGGCGACTGCGGCCGTTTGAGTTGATGACCACTTCTTACCACTCATAGAAGAACTTGCGTCAATCGAGATGTGGAGAAGAACTGGCGTTGATTTAGAAACTAATGTTTGTTCAAAGATGTTGAAGTTACCAAACCCAATCTCGTGAATCATGCGACCACTCAATTTACCACTTTTCATTCGTGGTGTAGTTAAACTTCTTTCCTCATTACGAGTCTTCAACTTCTTACCAAGTAGTGTACCCAACTGAATACCCTTTTTCACATTGGTCTCATTTCGGTCAATGCTCCATGATGAAGTACACAACATACCAACCATACCAGCGTCAATTAATCCTTTTGTTAGATTATTGATAACATAGGTTTGAACCCCTTGTGACTGATGTCTCCAATGACCTTGGTCAAAACCTTTACCTGTCACCTCACTTCGAATATCAGCTTTGTCAAGTTGTTCAATTTTATTTTTATCACCTTTGGAGATTTTTTTCTTCTTAATCTCACCCTCCATAAACTCATTTTGTTTTTCGATGGCGTTCTCCAACATTTTTCGTTGGCGGTCTGAAAGTGGTTCATACTCACCACCGGCACCATTTTGATTTGATGAAACATCACCATCACCACTTGAGTCAATTTGTTCATCAGACTCATTACCATCATTTGAATTACTTGGAGAAGATTGACCTTGACCCTCACCACCCATTGGACTACCATTGGTGGGTGTGGTTTCCATGTCACCACTCATTGGAGCGTTACCATTTTCTTCACCTTCTTGAGGATTACCCTCATCATTTGTAGATGATTCACCTTGATTAACCTCAGCGAGATTTTTTTCAACAATCATAAGAATCTGACCAGCCACATCAAGTGCATCCCACGATGTTTTAAGTCGAGAGATGTTACGAAGGTCAAGTACATTCCAAATCTCACGAAGACCCTTGACGGCGTTAAGGTCACGATTTTCATTCGTCAAGTTGATGATACGGAACATATAAGAATCCCAATCTTCATTTCGTTTCTCAGAAGACTGAAGACCTTTGTCAATCACTTTTGAGTGGAAGTATTTATCATACATAGACTGGTAGTAACCACGATAGCCAGGAGCCGTAGTGTAAATGTGGTTATCGATTCTTCGGTCTTCAACATAGTTGAGTAACGACTTGAGGTTATTAGAGATGACCATAGAAACTTGGTCAACCTCACATTGGTAACGATTAGCTAACCACTCTTTATCAATAGTGTGTGGTAGGTAACCACTTTTCATTTGAGTCAAGGTATCGAAATCAGTTAATGCGATGTGAGACCCCTCATGAAGAGCCAGACCAACTACGGGGTCAAACTCTTTGTCATCTAATTTAGCAGAGATAACCACTTGGTTACCATCGGTATAAGAATCCTCACCACGACCATCAAAGGTCACGGGGATTGACTTACCTGTCACAATGTTTACGAAGTTACCAATGCTTCGTTTGTAAGACATCAACCTCATAAGGTCGGATGACTTTCGTTCAGTTTTACTCATGTCGACTGAATCGTCTTCAAAGATTGAAGAGTCGAGCCAGAACGAAGAATAGGACATTTGGGTTTTATTAGACATATCTCTTAATGATTACAGTACTAAAGTAGTGAAAATATTTGACTTAAACAAATTTCTAATGTTAAGAAATTGTTAAATCTTTTTTGTGTTTTTCTTTACGGGAATAAGTTTTTTTGCTCTTATGCGTCTTTTCGGTAGTTTTTTTACCAATATGATGAGATGCTTCACCAACTGACCATGCGCCATTGAAGTCTAACTTATCTTGGTATTTTTTCTTCTTTCCCATATTGATACATACAAATGTAACAAAAAAAGGGGACTTATACAAGCCCCCTATGTTAAATAATTGTTAAAGTTATTAACATTAATGTTGTATGATTTTGCGTGTAGACCCATCATCATACAATAAAATCATAATTTCATCTTCCTTAATAGCATCATACTTTCGACCCATCATATCATAGATACCAATCAGTTTCGGTTGGGGGTTGTTAAACTGAATAGTATTCATTGTAGTGGAATCACAATAGATGTCGAAATCGATTCCATAAAAAGTATCCTGACTCAAACACTTATTCCACCATTGACAGTAAACTTCAAACTTACCTTCCCAAGGGAATGTGTAATCCATTCTATAACCAGAATCAATGTGTATATCGTTTCCAACATTATCGTAGACATACCAATACACTTTAATACACTTTTCATCTTGGTTAGTGAGTTTGTTGGCTTCAAAGATATGTCGTTTACAATCCTGCATTCCATACGACCATTTTGCGTTTTGGAATGTTACCTGTTGAAGATAGAACGACCAAGTGGTATCACATTTATCACACTTATCGATAGCGCGTAATCGTAACTTAAACTCACCCTTCAGATTAATCTCAAATTCTGCAATGTTACTATTGTACGCAAATGTATCAGTCAACAATTGACCTTTAGTATTACGATAAGTAAACATCCAAAAGAATTCAGTACACGAATCCCATTCCAATCCTTTAGCGTAATACTTGTAGTAATTACGATTTTGGACATTTTGTGTGACATTGACTTTAGACCAATCACACTTTGCGTTTGCGGTTGTCATCAAGGAGGCCAAAGACAACAACCCTACTATGTATTTTTTCATTTGTTTTTAATTCCATATGGTATCCATTTATACCAAGCTCGTTCGTGAACAAAATATAAAACTGATTTAGTTATTACTTCAACTCCACCAATAACCAACCCCGTATTAAGTTCACCTGTAATTAACCAACCTAAAAAGATGGTATCAAGTGTACCTATTATTCTCCAAGAAATTGTTTTTGCAATATGTCGTTTATAACTTACCATCGTTCCTCATTTGTTCACGAATCTTGGTAGCTGATATTTCAGATACCTCTTGTGGTGGGATGTGTTCAATTACTTGATACCCAACACCACGACCATAGTTAACTGAATCAATATCAGGTATAATCATTAGTTTAATCTTACCCTGTTTAATTAAGTCGTAATGAATTTTGGATAAATTCTTATACACTTGGTCTGCGGTCCATGGATTCTTAATATCGGTAGGAACATCTCTAATTGCAAGTAGTACTCGATTACCCTCATTTAGTTGTTGGTCAATCAACCATTGATGACCATCGTGCCAAGGTTGCCACCTACCTATATACAAAGAGTATTTCATTCAACGCCTCCAGTATTGATTTTTTCGTGGTGTCAATTTTAACATCAACATCATTAATCTCCATATCATCCGTAAAGAAGTTTTCACGACCTCGTGTTTCGGTGGTATGGACATAATAAAATTGTACATCTAAATCACGAAGTTCATCTCTTGTTTCCGAATAGGGTGATACCATAGACACCACTACATCGAATCCTTTGTGATTTAGAAACCTTACAATTGAATTTGCATTACGAAGATTTTGCAATCTCCCTTCCTTGGAATAATCTTTGTTATCAAAGATGTGTCTCAAATCGTCACCATCAATGTGATGAACCACACGATGATTATTTAATTCCAAGTGTTCTTTTAACGATTTTGCCAATGTGGTCTTTCCAGCACCAGGTTGGCCATATAAAAAATATATCATGTTCTTTAAAAAGGTGGTTCTAACAACCACTCTTTAATTTCTTCTTTTACCGAATCATCTTTTTGTTCCACCCAAACAAGTTGCCACTCATCTCGTAGATATCTTCTATGATGTTCCAACAACTCATCACCTCTATCAAGGTAAGTAACAATACCTTTCAGAACTGCAAAGGTCTTTTTCTTTTCGACCTGACTCCATTTAGAGTTCTCTATAAGTTGGTACATCACCAACACGATTTCAGCTGGTGATTTATTTAACCATAGTTTCTTTATGTAGTCTTTTTTATTCATTGATACTTTGAGCGAAAGACCGGGTTCGAACCGGCGACCCTGACCTTGGCAAGGTCATGCTCTACCAACTGAGCTACTTTCGCTTATAGAGCGGAGAGGTGGCTCTGCCCCACCATCTTCGTACTGGAAGTACAACGAGTTTCTCTTAACTCCTCCCCCGCATTGTTGGGTAGTAATAACCGGTAGCCCATACTTTAGGCAAGGCCTTTAGCAATTGATGTAGCGGTTTTATCCACACCTTTAATTACTACCCTTGAGCGGAAGGTTGGAACTGCCCCAACTCCTTCTATCTGGATGATAGACGACTTTCTTTTAAGTCTTCTCCCGCGTATTGGTTACAATATACAAAATAAATTTTATATATCCAAATCGTAACCCAACATTTAAAGAACATCTGACTGCGTTGAGCCTCCAGTCGGACTTGAACCAACGACCATCTGATTACAAATCAGAAGCTCTACCAGCTGAGCTATGGAGGCGTCAGGTAGTTGATTGGGGTTCTACTACCAAAACCCATAGGCTAGACTCAGAGTCTTTCCAACCTTGACAGGGCAGATGCGGAGAGTCAGGGATTCGAACCCCGGGTACCTTTCGGTACGCTGGTTTTCAAGACCAGTGCATTCGACCACTCTGCCAACTCTCCGTAATTGTTATCCTTTTAACAATTCCTTTTGTTCCGCGTTTGTAAACTCCCGTCCACCATACTCTTCACCGAAGTTGGCACGGAGAGTCTCCAACTTATCAGTCGCATCAGTAAGTTGTGTTACTAACAAATCCATTTCTTCAGTATGTTGTGGGTGTTCACCAATTGCAACGGGTGATTCAAAGTATACGGAAATTCGTGCTCGTGCATCCATAATCTCTGCAGTATACTTGGCTTCCAACGCTTGGAATAGTCTTCTTGAAATTTTATTCATAACTTTCGTTTTTAATATTATATAAATATGTTTCTCAACATTAATAAATGTAGTAGCCCGTAGGAGAATCGAACTCCTCTCTCATCCGTGAAAGGGATGTGTCCTAACCGATAGACGAACGGGCCATCGAATGTCGGGAAGACAGGACTCGAACCTGCGACCCTCTGGTCCCAAACCAGATGCGCTACCACCTGCGCCACTTCCCGAACTGGTTGTTTTAGGACAACCATAACCTGCCTACTTTAGCTCCACCTTATTTTTCCAAGGAACAAGGAAACCTTCGGTACACGCCTGGGTTGTACACCCAGCAGGAATCGAACCTGCAACCTACGCATTAGAAGTGCGTTGCTCTATCCAATTGAGCTATGGGTGCTCGTTAATAAGTCGGA
>Ga0181590_10000418_pt1 | contig 33964 bp, 22 predicted proteins | sample 071ome_34_FD_132446 | JGI IMG/M metagenome (GOLD analysis project Ga0181590, IMG submission 132446) | Coastal salt marsh microbial communities from the Groves Creek Marsh, Skidaway Island, Georgia - 071411BT metaG (megahit assembly) | ecosystem: Environmental > Aquatic > Marine > Intertidal...
CCACGTCTTTCTTTCGTAAGGAATGCCGTGGCCTTCAAACTTGAAGGTGAACATCCAACCGAGGTCAAGGTCCCGGTTCACCCCAACCACCAAACGATGGGGTGGCGAACTTGGAAATTGAACGAAAATGCAGTTTGGCTTGAGGCCGATGACATAGAAAAAATGGATGTCCGTTTGAAGGAATTCGCCGATGTGGAACTCCACGACAATGAAGCCCGCATCACGTCCATCGAGCGCCACCATTCGCATCCGGTGATCCACTGGTTGCCTGCTTCTCACGCCAGCGAAGGAATTCTCTTGGAAACGAAGAAGAACCAGATTCAACGAATCAGCGGTCAACTTGAGCACCACACGCACGAAGCAGGAACCATCGTTCAGTTGGAACGAATCGGCTACGCCCGTGTCATGGACGACGGTAGCCTGATGGTGTGCCATGAAACAACGGACGAACCCTGAGCCCAACCTACAAAGAGCCCAACGCCTGTCGCGTGGCATGGGCAAAACCGTGCGGGACCTCACGCTTGACGACGAACACATGACCATCGGTAGCGACGATACGGTTCAGGAAGCTGCGAAGCGGTTGCTGACCGTCCCTGGCGGGATCTTGGTGGTCCTGAACGATGAAAACCGAGTCCAAGGGGTTCTTGGACAACGGCAACTGGTCAAAGCCTTGGCCGATGGCGTTGATGCTACCGCTGATCGATGCCACGAACACATGGAGATGGATTTGATGACCGTCCGTTTGGATGACGACCTGAAAGCCGTTCTTGCGGATGTGCAGGCACGTAGCCCACAGGCGGTAGTAGCGGTGGACGATAACGACGAATTCATCGGCTATTTTTCGCCGGGCGACTATCAAGAAGCGGTTCAACTCGTGAAGAACCTCAAAGATTTGAGATTGTGATCAAGCAACCAATTTGATGGTCCGCTGACATCCTTTGCAGGCAAAGCGATGGGGTCGTTCCGTTGTGGTAACCGCATTTACAGTATGGCAGGCCGGACACGGCACCGTCGGATGCACCTGCTGAGAGCGAGGAGGACGGCCGCCAATCATCCGAGGACTGGCAATGGCCGTGACCCACCACACGAAGGAAACGACGCCCAAGGCAATGCCGATGAACAGTGGAGGATACCCGAAGATGGTCACCATCAGTGCCACGGGAACGAGGACGAGTTCGAGATAGAGGTAGGTCCGTCGCCGCTGTCGCGTCAAGCGCAATCCGATGATGAAGGAGGCGAAGAGAGCTGCAATCGTCAGCGCCGTCAGGGAAAGCGGTGCAAAAGCGATGGAAGAGGTCGGTAAGGTGGCCAACGTGAATTTTTCACCCTGTTCAATGCCATCTCCGCTCAACGATATTCGGTCGCCCCAAGGAAAACGAACCACCGAGAATTCGAACGCATCGGATTCGCGTAGGATGCTGCTGCTCAGCGCCGTCATGGAATTGGAGGTTGCCGTAACTTCAATGTCGATTCCACTCCAAAGCGGTGCGGGTTGCACCACCACGAAATTTCGAAGGAGGTCAAAACGCACCCCGTCCGTGATGAGTTGTGTCGTGGAGAATCGCAAGGTAACGGGGTGATTGATGACGGCGTTTTCTCCGTTGAGGTCAACCTCGATTCTGACTTCGTTGAACTCTCGGAAATCACCGAGCAATTCTTCGGTCTCAAGGCCCAATCCAGCGTTGAGGTACATCGGCCCCAAGGAAAGCATCTGCCGTTCAAACTCAGCGAGTTCAACGTCCTCAATGAACCGGCTTACACGGTCATCGTCAGTTACCGGTCCGGCTGAAAACGCACGAAGTATGGAAGAGAGGGCAGGGTTGTCATCACCGATGTGGTCCATTCCCCACCGCATCCAGAAAGCCAACTCATCATCGATCGTCAAACTGGTGATACGTTCAAGGAGTAAACCGTTCCCATCGTTGCTCAAAGCGATGTTCATCTCCACGTCCAATTCGCTCCCGCTGCCGTCGGTTCGGAGAGGTTCATCGGGCGGATAGTAGGTGCCCGTACCACCACCGGAATCAAACGTCTCGATATCAAAGGAAGTCGACCCTTTCAGCGAAGGTTTGCCTTGTTGGAAAAGCAACTCAACTTCAACGTTGATCGTTTCTTCACCACCAGCGGCATCCATCCATGTCCACGTCACGCGCACGGCGTCGTTTGAACCGGTTTCAATGGGGTCACCGCTGACCGTTTTCCCGTTCACACGGAGGTTAATGGATTCGGCAAGGGCAAGGGTAGAGAGGCCCCAAGGTGAGTCAAGAAGGACCGCCAAGTAGACGTCCGAGCCCTCGATTTCTGGCTCGGGCATCATGATGTCCATCAGCGGAATCGTTGCCTCAATGGAAGAGGCGTCGTCTTCACCACCCCACAAAAATTCCAACTTTGCATCGGCCCCTGGGACGCTGAAAACGACGGCCTGTGCCGTGAGTTCCAATTCGATGTTGGAAGAGCCCGAGGTGGTCAATTCATCCACTTCAATGTCAAAACTCAGAACCCCCGTCCCTTGTGGCAGGAAAGACGCGCCTGGGTCGGTTTGGGCGCTAAAGCTCTTTGACCCGATATTGACGGTGGCCGTTGCGTTGATTTGGACTCCAGCGGCGTTTGTGATCTCGTAGTTCATCTGGAACTGCCAAGTTGCAGTGGGGATGAGCCCGCCCCACGTGTCTGGAAGAACCCATCGGCCGAGACTTTCTTGAGATGAAATCGAGGTTTCAAGGGACACCGTTTGGGCCTCTTCTGCAAGTTCTGAGGCGAACGGCGTGAGTTTTTTGTTGGCATCGTTGCCCAAGAGATAGAGTTCGACTTCGGATGCATCGCAACAAACACGGATGTCTTCCGTTTCAGCCGCTTCGACCGTTTGCACCAACGGCAGCAACGCTGTCAAGACAAACAGCGAACTGAGAAGGACGGCACCACGCATGGCTCTCGCCCATTCCACGGACGACCGGCACATAACATGAACGCCTCACGGTGAGTTGATGTGCCTCAAAGTGCTTTTTCGAGGAGGGCTCCGAGTTCCTTTTCGAACAAGGTGACCAAGGCCTCGCCAACTTCGCCTTGCAGTTCATCAGGAAGCAAGCGCAGGCCGAGTCGGGTTGCAGCTCTCGTGGCTTTCAGCTCTGCGTAAATGCTACGCGCCTTTGAGTGGAAATAGTAAGCAACGGCCTCTTTGATTTCGGCCTTCAGGTCAGGGTCATCGTCCACCTTTGCCCTGATATGGGCTTTGAGTTCATCCTTCACCAAGTCACGGAACGCCTCGATGACCAAATCCTCGGTCGACATCAACTCTTGGATTTGGTTTTGGATGCTTCCGGTCAACAACCGTTCAATCGCCATGACTGACCCAAGGCCGAAGGTGGCTTCAACCCGTCGCTTGGTCAGAGGACATCAGCATGCCCGTTCGCAGCCATGAATCGAGCGTTTTTGAGGCGAAGAGCCGGGCCTCGTCGAGTTCTTTCGGCCATGATTTTTGCACCTCATAGGCCTGACTCACCACATCTTGCGGGTGCCCCTTGAGAACCATCCGGTGCCACACCAATTCCTCAAGACGAGGTGTGGACAGTCTAGGATGGGTCAAGCAAGGCAGAACCAACTCGCTCAGGGCCAATGTGCGCTGGTCGACGTCCATCCCGTCCCATGCTTTGCTCAAGCGTTTGAGTTGGCGGGAAGCCATCCCGGGCATCATGTCCACCACCGGTTCACCCACTTCAGGAAGAGGAACGGTTCGTATGCTGCCTTCATCCTGGAGATGAGCGACCGTGGCTGAATGAATGGGGTCGTAACTCGTGTCAAGGGCACCTCGCATCCACAAACCAAGCGAGATAAATGGGCGCAAAGAACGCACACGTCGTCCGTTTGGAGCTAGAGCTGCAGCCAAAGCAGCAGCCTGAAGAACCGGGTCAAGTGCCCCTGCGTGCGCCTTGTTTTTGGAGGGGAAGACCATCTTGGTTTGAACGGGAACGATGTTTACCAAAGCCCCCTCGGGAAGATCGCTGGCCGACCACGTGTCGTCTTCGACATTGAGAAAGACCCCGAGACCTTGCTGAGGGGGTTCTGGGAGGCCCCAGTCATCTCGTGGGACATGTTCACGAGGTGCAGTGAATCGGCGGCTGTACTTGACGCCACAATCCAGGAGGGCCCCCTCGAGTTGCCCGAGTGCAAGCATACCCTCCAAGGTCGCTGGAGCGCTCAGTTGGAGAGCATCAGCTGCTTGAAGCCGTTCGAGGTACCGATGAAGCAATCCCGAGACGGGTTGAATGAACGGTGCCGAGAACAAATCTCTCATGTTGAACAAATCCACGGGGCGTGTCGCCCCTCATCAACGTGTCCTTCGCGTAGCGCCGAAGTCACTCGACCATCAAGCGGAGTTCGTCCCGCTTGTAGCGCCATTCGCCCGGGAGGCGCCCTTCGCCCTTGTAGTAGTTGGCGAGTTTCCGAATCTTGGATTCGGTGATTTCAAGCGCTCGCTTGTTGTGAATGTCCTTGTGGTTGCCCGAACCGAGATGGTTGATGATGCCGACGGCTTGACGCATCAGGTTCATCATGTCCTCTGGGTAGGAACCTCCCATTTCGTTCTCAGCCAAGACCTGGCCGATTCGCTTGCCGAGCACAAGGCGAACATCGGGGACAGCGTGCTTGTCTCGCAGCACCGTTCCGATCTCTGCGGAGGACATTCCGGATTTCCCCATTTCGAGAATGAGGGACTGAACGGCATCCTTGTCGGTGTTTGACCATGAAGGTGCCTCGGAAACGTGGGGTCGGGAGGAGCCGCTTTGGCCTCGTCGGGACTTGTACATACGTGCCATTTCACATCACCAAGCGGGCTTCCGACTTATCTCCCCTTCTTAATCACTCCGCAAACGAGCGGCGTTGCTTTCAGGAGGATTATTTCTTCCGTTGATGGGCCTTGGCCAGCATCCCCGGCGTCCCCGACCATTCCCAACCCGGTGCGAGTGACCTTGCAAGGCCAATGCATTCACCGTTTTGCAGCACTCGAACATCATCACCCGAGCGGATTTCAGCGTCAAAAGATGAAACATGTTGGGAAAAAACGTCCCCCTTCCATTTCACGTCCGAGTGAAGATGCACTTCTTTGAGCGCACCGTGTTCATGGAGAACATCGATGGATGCGCGCGAGAACGAGAACCCGTTGCGGTCAATCGACCAAACGGCGAGTTGAACCCCGTCTTTCTCAAGTTTCCACCGTGGGAGTTTGCCTTTGACCTTCACCCCCTCAAGCCATGCATCCGTCCCCGTGGTTTTCCGAGCGATGCTTTTGAAGTGTTCAAGCAAGCGGTAACTGTTTTTTTGGTTGCGAAGTTCAAACATCTGGACCGCGTCCTTGACAGCGGAGGTGAGACGTTGCAGCGCATCGTGATGCGTGGCTCCGTCACCGTTCCGGGTGTCAACCACGTCAATGTCCAAGAAATCCAATTCCATCCCTGTGTGGTTGATGATGCGTTTGTAACCGCCTTTCTTGACCAGGGCAGACAGCATGCGTCGTACCCTGTCAAGTTCATCCTTGGACCAGTCCCCGGTCACCGGAACATCGTAATTTGCTGCGGGCCAAACATCTTCCAAGTCGCGAGGGACGAGACCAAGCGGTGAGGTCATCATCACCTCGTGACAACCCGTGGATTGGATGGCTCGCAAAAACTGGGTATGGGATTTGGAGAGGCGATACGGCTTCCTTGCCGAACATGGCAGAAAAATCATCACCTCACGAACCGGATTTGGCGGCGTGTACGCCTCTGTGATGAAACGTTCCCAGTCGATGACCACCGGGTCGACGAGCATGTGGGGCGAGAAACACTCCAGAACGTCCGATGCGTCAACATGTGAGGAAAGCAAGCCGGGTTGGACTGAGCTTTGTGCCTGGTGTTTGCGAAGGTGCTCAACCAAGCGTGGGCTGGACAACGACGAGCGGACCGCCAGCGTTTGGATGCTCCCGTTGATGACGGAAGAGCGAACTTCATCGATGGCCTTCATCATGTGGTAGGCTTGAGTCTCAAGGTTCGTGTCTTCCTGAGCGAGCGGTGGACGAGGCCCGTTTTGGGTGAGGACCATGCCGAGAGCCACCGCTTGGTGACAACGGGCAAGGTCAACCAAATCGACACCCATGTGAACAAGAGCAGCAAGGTTGTCCGGACCGCCAAGACCAGGAGCCCACAGCAGCGCTCCTGGGAACCGGTGTTTGAGGGCGATGATCGCAGAAGGGAGTTTCCCCGGCTGACTGGCGAGTTGGATCGCATCGGTCAAGACCACAATTTCGGGGGAGAGGGTCGCGTCAATGAGCGATGCGTCGTGGTGCATACGCTGCCAGGAGACGGGCAAGAGTTCGCTGGTGCCCTGAGGTTCACCTGCGTTTGCATCTTCAAGGGAGGGGGGCAAGACGTGACCGATCGAAACGCTGTAATGGGGCTGAATCTCTGTGAAATGAGGAGGCGAAAACGGGCCCCGTGCGTGGAGGTCGAGGGTCGCTGGAAGGGTTGCGGTGGTGGTGGATTCAAACGGAGCGTAATTCAACGGCAACGACGGGTCGCCCTCAAGAAGCACGACACCCGGCGTTTGAGAACTTGGTTGTTTCCGGTCACCCAAACCCCAAACTCGAGCGTAGCGGTGTCGGGACAAAACAGTGCGCCCCAAGACATCCGCCATGAACCGTGCTGAGACCTTCGCTTCTTGAAAGGTTTGAACCCTTGAAGGGGGTGGATTTGAAAGACTCCTCCCCCACGCAAAGGCATGGGGTGGACTTCAGGTGTTGCGCGAACCTCATTGCTCCTGTTGTTCCTTTCCTTTTGCTTTCATCCAATGACCAATGCGTTGGCTCAATCATCGACTGAAGATCCCGGTCGCATCACCGTGGTAAACATCTCCCCGGAGGCACCTCACGAACGCCGCATTCCCTTGAACGCTGGAGAACTTGCCCTCCTGGCTTGGGATTGCGATGCTTGTACGGTCGATGTGACAGGTAACGCCATCACCACCGAAGAAGGGGCACTCAACACGTTCAACATCGCCGCTTCGGACACAACCGAGGTCACCATCACCGTCACCAGCTCCACCGAAGATACGCTCTCTATGATGGTGGTCGCGCCGATCGACGAAGCGCATCCGACCGTTCGCCCAGCCCCGGGAGAAATCGCCACCACGGCTTCCATCGGCGTCTGTGATCCTGTCGAAACCTGTCTGGACGCCAAGACAGGCACCCTCGCATCTCGCATCGGGTCCACACAGGATCTGGATTTCCGCATCTCGGGCCACCTTGATTCGACCAACGACGAATACATCGTGATCGATGTACAGGCCGGTGACTCGGTGGAGTGGCAGTGGTTGGCCACCACCCGAGCGATCAGCGTCCGGATGTACCACCAATCCAACACCGCCGAGCAGAGCCACGCCGCCATCCACGCCGCCGATGCTGGTTTCAGCGAACTCGCCGGGCAACCGCCCAATGCTGCATGGTGGACGGCGGAAGAGGACGGCCGCTTCATCGCCCGCCTTTCCTCACCGGAACTTGGAGCGTTGTGGGCGGCACACGTGATGCTTCATCCGGCTGCAGATACACTCAGTCTTGTCGATACCGACCTTCGCTACGGTGCGGAAGTTCTCGGACACCACACCCGGGAAGTGCTCTTTTCGTGGCCCGATGTCGAGGCGCTCCATCTCCATACACGACTCTCCGGAGCGACGGTCCAAATCGATCAGCTCATGAGCGATTCTTGGGTCAAGGGCACACCCTCCGTCTTAGGTCCTGGAGAATCCTTGACGGTCCACCCCTACCCGGAGACCACCGTTGGCCGGCTCAATGTCCTCAACACCTCCGTCTTTTCCATCGAACTGCTTCGCGTGTCCTTCGCTGACAAGGATGGCTTGGAAGCCCCAGCTTATCGCCCCTCGAGCCTTGAAGTGAACAACACCAGTTGGCCCCTCCTCAACTTAACCAGCACCACCAACGGTGAATTCACCCTCGCCGTTCACGATACTGCAGACACATACCGGCTTGAGGTGGACGGTTGGCTGGACTCCATACATTTTGTCCAGTTTACCCTTGATGGAGATGTGGAAGGGTTGGAAGCCCAACTCTGGGACATTGACCAAAAGACCGGCGAAGTTCTCCTCACGGACATCACGCGACCCGTCGGCGATACATTGAGCATCGGACTGCAAGTTGGTCGAGGTACACATTTTGTCCAGTTTCGTTTCCAAAACGCCTCCGAGGCCACACCCCATCTCTGGGGAGAAGATGTCGAGTCCCGCACCTACACGGTGCAGGCAGCATACTCTCTGATCGACGAGGGCGAAGAACCGTGGTTTCCTCCAAGCGACGATGCGGTGTTCTGGGGCGGTGTGGCTCGCTGGTTCCTCGGTTTTCTGTTCCTCCTCCCCGTTGTCTATTTGACCGTGACACTCCGGCGAAGCCAGCGGTTTGCCCGTGTTCTTGCTGAACAGAAACAGCGCTTGGCATGGTACACCGCACGCCTTGACAGCGGTGAGACGAGCGTGAAAGAAGCGCGAACGGACCTCTCAAACGTGCTGGAAGCGGTCGCGCAACTCGACTGGCAGGAAGGCATGGATGCCTGGGGAGAGGAACGGCTCGAACACCGCACCGAATCCGTCGCCTTGGCCGTGTGGCAGGTTGACACTCGGCTTGCGAAAACCGAAGGAAATTGGGTCTTGGTCGTCGGCGTTCACATCCTCTCCGATGCTTGGGAACTCGCTGCCCTGCGCTTTGACGCCCCTGAAGGTCGAGCCTTTGAGGTCGTCCACGTCGAGCCTCGCTTCTTGCACCAAGGCGAGGAACTTTTCTTGGACCAACTTCACGAGGGTCACCGGGCTTATGTGGTCGTTGAACTTGAAGGACCTGGACAGCACGTCGACGTTGAACTCAACGGGCGAGTCGGCGGGGAACCCTTCGCTGCACGAATGCCCGAAAGCGTCCGACGGGCCGGTCAGACCTCATGAGCGACGACGCTCAGAAGCATCGTCGAGAATGCTCTTCGTGATGTCGTCCGGGCTCAGGTCACTTCGGACCGATTCCAACGTCTTTCTCGCTGCCTTGCTGACCTTTTTCGGCATGTACAATTTGAGCAGGACAACCACATCACCACGTCCGGTCCCGCGCTGACGAGGCAATCCTCGTTTTCGAAGTTCAACGGTCTCGCCTGAATTGGAATGGGCAGGGATTTTGATTGTAAGCGGTTTTCCGTCGAGATGGTCCAAGGTCACCGTCGTACCCAGAAGAAGGTCAGCATAGCCAAGAGGAAGCGACATGATGAGGTCTGAACCGTTCCTCTCAAACCAAGGATGGTGGTCGACTTCCAACTCGATGAACAAATCACCGGGTTCACCCGAACCCTGGGGTGCAGGTTCGCCCTTTCCTCGCATGCGCAATCGTGTACCGGATTCTGCACCCTCTGGGACTTGAAACCGAAGCGTGTTCGGCGTGAGTTCTTGGCCCCGTCCGTTGCAATCTTCGCAGGCGCGGTCCGACACGCGACCTCGACCGGAGCACGGGTTGCAGGCCTGAACGGATTCCTGAATGAATGGGCCGACCTGTTGGCGGACACGCACCTGGCCTTGGCCAGAACATGCTGAGCACGTCACCAGGTCTCCGCCTTCTGCTCCCGTTCCATCGCATGATGTGCAAGGCTCTGGGAGGTCAAGGACAACCTCCTGTTGAGTTCCGTTAAGCACGTCTTCGAGGTTGATCGAATGACGAAGCAAGATGTCTGCACCACGGCGGCTCCGAGGGCGACGACCGGAGCTTCCACCGAAGAAGGAGGAGAAAAAATCCCCTCCAAGAATTTCGTCAAGGTTGATGTTGAACCCACCGCCAAATCCGCCGAAGGGATTTCCTTGGGGCCCGCTGTGACCAAACCGGTCGTACTGACTGCGTTTTTCATCGTCGGAAAGCACCGCATAGGCTTCTTGAATTTCCTTGAACCGTTCTTCGGCGTTCTCTTCGGTGCTTCGGTCCGGGTGGTACAACCGGGCGAGCCGACGAAAGGCATTCTTGAGTTCGGCTTGCGAAGCGGATTTCTCAACGCCCAAGACCTCGTAATAGTCCCGTTTGTCAGCCATCGCCTTCGTCTCCATTTGCTACGATGAGGGGCCCGCTTTCAACTTCACGCTTTCCCTCAAAGATCCAACCCGCAATGCGGGCAAAACCGTTCGGTCGATGAGACCGGCGAGCCACATCCCCGGCATTGAGGACCTGCTGTCGAGAAGGTGTTGGAAGACGATGGGACTTGGCCCATCATGGCCATGCTCTCCAGAGATTCTTGCGTTGGGTTGGGCTGAACCTCCGATCCACCAAGAAGCGGGACCTCTTTTTCCATACCCGTGGAAGAGATCACGGTCTCAACACCTCCTTCATCGCTCATCGAGACCATGTTCACCTCACTAGCGTCATCGGTTTTGTTGAACCGCAAAGGGGCGACCGGTCGTTGCGCGACCACCGGGGCGTATGAGGCCGCTTGTTCAAGGCGACGGCGCCTTTGCGCTTCGCGCTCAGCGCGGCTATCACGACCGAAAAGGCCGAACAAGGCATCCAAAAAACGGTCCATGGGGCCAACGTTCCGGGTTGCCCCAACCGTTGCTACCCTAGTGTCATCGTCAAGCGAGATTTCTCCGGAAACTCGGGCGTTTGCTTTGACAACATGTGCCGCCTCCGACAACATTCTCACCTCAACCTGCTCATCGTCAGGAAGTTCAAGTTCACCACCCTCTGCGGAGAATTCGCCAACGGTCTTCGACAGGTTGCCCTGTGTTTTCGGGTCCATATTGCCATTGAGTGAGGCGTTGGTCTCCCATACCCCTCTGGCTTCAGCCTCGTAGACATGACGGATTTTTTTCATGGCTTTTGCTCGGTTGTATTCGTGGTCTTTGACAACGCCTGAGCGTCGCAAAAGCACAACACCAAGAAGGAGGGCAAGACCGTAATAGCCGTACATCAAACGGGGCTCAAGGTCAAACATCGATTTCAGCGGGGGGAGTGAGAGGTGGGTGACGCCCATCAGCAGCAAGGGCAGAACGCTCAAACCGCGAGAGGTCATGCGTCGTGTTTCACCCATGATGTTCGCCTCGTTCATTGCCCCTTCGCTGATGTATCTATTGGGTGGTTGTTCTCAACCACGGTCACGGGGCAGGCGCCCTTTGCGGAACAGGCCGTCCAGCAAACCGATGGAAAAACTCGTGTGCAGTATGACGAAACAGAGCGGAACGCCGAACAGGCTCGAAAAGGAACGGTGTGCAAATGCGTTGCGGGAGGCAAGAACCATGAGCAACCCTCCATAGGCGGAAGGCATCGCCCACCAAAACTCAACACCGTTGAGGAACAATCCCAACGTTGCGAGGAGGCCAAACCAAGGAAGGAACTCCTGCCATTTGGCACGACGTGGATGACGCATCAGCACCTTGGTTCGCCAAAAACCGTACCGGTGACCCATGCGCCACCATTGTCCGAGCGTGGCCCGCTTGTGCATGGCGATGGTGGGCTCTGGCGTTCGGTAGAGGGCGTAGCCTGATTTCAGGAGCCGCATGGAAAGTTCGCTGTCCTGGCTTGTGACAAAGGAAGCGTCCCATCCGCTCACGGCCTCGAGTGCAGAGCGTTCGTGCATTACGAAGGCCGGAACATCGGTTGGCTCAGTTTGAGAAAACGGGCTAAATTGACCGCCGCTCTGACCAAACTTGGAAGCAAGCACCGACTCAATCCACCTGGAAACCGGGCCATCCTCCCTCTCGGAGGCCACCACCCGAACACCAACCCCACCGAGAGGAAGCGTTGTCATTGATGCGCAGCGGTCCCAACTGTCCAACCGTTTTGCAAGATGGTCGGATTGAACCTCTGCGTGGCCGATCATTTCAACGAGGAACTTCACCGATTTGGGAAGATGCTCGAGGGCAAGGTTTCGTGCGTGTGGGACGGTTCTTTCGGGGTTTTTCATCAGTTGAAGTGTTGGAAATTCGGGCCCAGAAAAGCGGTCCATCAACGCTTCAACCTTGGCCACGGTATCGTCGGTTGAACCACCGTCGAGAACGAGAATCATGTGTTCCGTTGGAGAAAGTGATTGATGGACAAGTCCGTGGAGACAGGACTCAATGTGCTTCGCCTCGTTGTAAACGGGAATGACGGTCGCCACCGAAGGGCCCTGTCCGTCATTCATGCCCTTGGGGTAGGCACTGCTCACTTCACCCCTTCGCTCGAATTTCTCTTGACCCCTACCTTCTTGGCCTACGGTCCTCTCCCGGGCTCATGGTTGACCAGCGACTCCGTCTGAGTGGCGTTGGTGAGGGGTTTTCCGTCTTGGTTTCAACGCAACTTCGGGGAGCTGACTCTCCGGTTCAAGTGGGAAACGCGCTCCTCAATGTGTTCCCCGATGCAGGAATACCGCAAGAAACCCCCGAACCGGTTTTTGGTAAGGCCTCAAACCTCGATTGGTCTTTCGAGAACGTCTCGCTCAAAACCTTCCTCCAGTTGCTCCACGAGCAGCGCATCCTCGACACGGCCTTGGACACCATGGCAAGAGGAATGCAAGGGGACAAAACCGAGTTTAGCATCGCCCGACTTGCGGCGCTCGCCGGAAAAATTGCGTTCCCGATACCTGGCGAGGCCCCGCTTGGCGGTGTGTTCACCGTCACCATTGAGGGCAACGGGTTGGATGAATGGCTCCAAGCGGCAACTTGGCACCCCGGGCGAAGTCAAGTCCCTCGCTCCATCAACGATGAACGGGCAATGACCGAGGACGGAGACGCATCGACCTGGTTATGAGTCAAGTCGCAGAGCAGTGAATGGAGTTCAGCGTCCCGCCCCGCCCACCGGCGGCCTTTGTCCGTGAGGTCCACCCATGAGACTGCATCGTGGACGTCGAGGGCAAGACGGTCCACTTCACCGGACCAATCGCAACGAACAAGATGCACCGCATACGTGGTCTTGCCGGCGTCTCGCACCACCGTGGCGAGAAGTTGGCGACCCGTGACTTCAAGACCCAATTCTTCACGGAGTTCACGCTCAATGGCCTCCGTCCAAGATTCACCCTCCTCAAGTTTCCCTCCGGGAAATTCCCATTCTCCTGCGTCCAATTCACCCGCGCTTCGTTTCGCAACGAGGTGCTTTCCTAATCCATCCGAAAGGTAGCCAGCAACAACATGGACGGGAACATTTGGCGTTGGATGGAGCAGGAAGGTCAACACCTGTTGCGAAAACTCCGTGCTTGCTTCAACCGGTGAACGGGGAACGTCGGGGAGATGAACAAACACACAGGGTGGTGGCAACGGCCTTTGCGTAGATTCACCGAGAGCTTTGAGCGATTCAAAGAACGTCTCGTTGCACAAGTATGCCCCTGCGTCGGTTGACAGGTGATAGGGGACGTTGAAGGCTTTTCGTGGCCAAAGGGACGGGTCAACCCATATGCCTCGATCTCCGCCACCATCCAGCTTACCAGCACGTACCTGCCGCCCGATGTTGTCCGGAATGCGCATGTCCAATCGGTCCCTGGCGAGGCGTTCGATTTGCGGATGTTCGCATCGTTCACAAAGGCCGAGATGCAAGACGGCATCGTACATCTCACCGTTTCTTAATCGCGCAGCTGTTTTGCATGCACCCGTACGGTCAACGCTCAAGATATCGGTCGTCACCGATATTGGAACCTGTTCTCCCGTCCACGGGTGCACCACTTCCGTGAGGACGCCCAAACGTCTTGCGACTTCCGCACTGACGTTCTCAGCATGACCACCAAACGGTTCAAAACCCGTGACAAGAACGGTTTTGACCGGCATTGAAAGGCCATCAAGGCAGGGGTTTTTCATCCAATCCCCCAGCTTCCTTGCGCCAAGTTCACAAATGAGCACGACGACCACGGGCCATGGAAGAGGAATTGGTGGTCCAACTTAGCCCTGATTCCAACGCAAATGAACGGGGGTTTCTTGGCACCAGAATCCTTCGGGAAATTTGGCGTGAAATCACCTTTGGCGTGGGCATGTGGGGCGCCCTTCGGCCGCTTATCGCCGCCGTTTTGGCTGCGGTACCCTTCTTGTTCCTCGGCCAACATTTCAACCGACAACATCAACGTGCAACCGATTGGAGTTTGTTGCAAATTCCGTTGGCCCTCACCATCGTTCTCTGGGTTTTGCTTTATCTCTGGTCCATCTTTGATGCCTGGCGAGACGCCGTTGCGGGAATGGGTCAAGGCCAGAGTTGATCACGTACAGGGATGTCGCCGCTCGCCAATCCTGCAAGGTCCGCCAAATCATCGTCATCGAACGTCGTGGGTAGATCGCCCGTGATGAAGTTCCTCAGTCCCGTGGATTCAATGGCCCAATACATGACGGATTCGTCGTTGTTTGAATGACCGGGATGATCCGGGTCTTCATGGTCCACGGGAGAGGTGTAGACGAGGTTGACCAGCCCGAGCAGGTGGCCTGCTTCATGGACGATAACGCTGTTTTCAACGTCTTCAACGGAGGGGCGTCCAAACAAGCCGTCGGCTTCCTCAATCGCATCGCTGAAAAGCGCCATGGTCGATGCATCCACGGCAACGCCGAGAACGCTCTCGTCTTCGTGAGTCCCCTCTGGGAAAAGAATCTGCCATCGAAGCGTGTTCCCGTCCATGGGAGAGACGTCTTTGTTCTCCCAACCTTCATCCCGAACATCTTGGGCGCTCCATGAGGCCTGTTCGACAAACGAGACTTCGTTGTATTGAATGCGAATACCTCCGGGTTTTTCACAAACTTGCTCCAACCTCTCCACCAAGAGGTCCGTTGAACTGGTGTACGGTCGATAACCGGGGGCATGATCGATCTCAATCACCATCGACGTGAAGGAGCCATCCCGCAAACACGCCAAGGTGAGCCCACCTGGAACACCTTTCTTCTCGGGAAAAACCCGCAAACCATCTTCGCCCAAGCACCCCGAGGCCGGCACCAACAGCAGCAGCGTAACGAGGAGCAGGGCTGTTTGACGAGCATGGGTCATGACACCACCTCTCCGCCCTCGTTTTTGAAGCCCTTGCTCACCAGTCCTCTGGAATCTCCAACGGGGAGAACAATTGTCCAGGTCCGGTCGCAAGCGCCAACTGCGTACGAGCAAGGTGTTCCCAAGCACGAAGCGCGAGCAAGGCGTCAACGACCGAGGCATTGATTTCAACCAAAGTGACACGAATCAGCGTGTCCAGAATGTCCATTCGCTGTTGGTCGACAATATCCATTACCTTGTTGAGCGGGAAATTTGACGACGAATCCGCCGCCTCAACCTCCAGAGGCCACGGGTGCGAGACACGGTCGCTCACGGACTGGCCGGTAGCATCGAGATGTTCCGTCAAGGTTTGCATGAGCCGATTGATATGACGAGCAAGAACCAGCGACACTTCAACCAGAGGCATGTTGAGCTGATTCACCAAGTTCACGGTACGCTCTTGAAGCGTAACCATGCCGTCAACGGGGGTGTCAGCCACGTTCAATCAATCCCTACTTCTTGGCGAGGGCATCAATGTACTTCCAACCGTAAGAGTCCCACTGTTCTTGGGTCCATCCCTCAGGAAGCCCTGTTGGGGGTACGGGAGGGGGTGAACTTCGGTCAGGGCCGGGTGCTGCCGGTGCTTGTTGAGGAGCTGGTGGGACCTTCGCACCCGGAGGCGGTGGCGGCACCTGCCCTGCCGGAGCCGGCGGTGCAGGCGGAGCCTGAATCGTTGGAACGGTCTTCCCTGCAGCCATCTCTTCGGCCACCACATCCGTTTGATCCGCCATTTCTTCCTCCGTTACAGGAGCGAGCAAACGACGACGAAGCACGAGGGCGTACATTCCGAAAGAAACCGAAGCCAAAGCGATGACGAACAACGTCACGCTGAAGACATCGCTGGAGAGTTGTTGCGTGAGCGCTTCTCCGTCACGGACCGTTTCTTCTTTGATGAACAACGAGGCGACGATAGCACGATCCATCTCAACCCCGTCTACCAAGACCAACACTCGGTACTCGATGGTTGACCCAGCCCTTTCCTCGGGAGTCACCGGCAGGGCAGCCGTCACGGTCGCTCCAGCTGTCGCTTCAACGCTGACGGTTTGAACGGTGGACCAGAATCCACCCTCAACCAATTTTTGAAGGGCGTACTCAACCAAACCGTTTCCGCCAAGGTTCTCGGTTTCAACGACCAACGTTGCAGTTTCGCCTTCGTAAGGAGACGGAATGTCCCACTGAAGATTGGATGCTTCGTGCTGCAAATCAATGCGAGGACCGAGCAGTGCAAGCGGCCATGAGGCAAACGGTTCCATCATCGAATTGTCGAGGGTGTCGAAAGGGTTTCCGGCTTTGTCCGAGCCCGAAACCCAAACATCAACGGCGTAGGACGGCAGCAGCGTCGTTGCGCCTGAATCCGTCAAATCCAACCTGCCGCTCCAGAAGTACTCCTGGCCGAAACTGGTGATGTCGGGAAGCAGAACGCTTCCCCGAGAAATCTCTGCTTCACCGGCCCTCACGCGATAGTGAAGGACAGCGGATTCATCGAAGTCAAAACCGTTTTCGTCATTGGTGACAAGAATTACCTCGAGGTTGTCAGCAGCCCCGATTGAGATCGGGGAACCAACGGGCACTCCACCGAGAGAGATGCTGTCAATGGTTGGCCGTGAACTGTCAACAGCGAGGCGGACCCGAGGCGAAAATTCGCTCTCATCAAGGGCCAAACCGGGCAGATCATCCATGCTCAAGCGGAGGTCCAAGCGGCCTGAACGGACAGATGGAACAAGCAAATCGAGACTGAACTCACCGTCATCCCGTGTCGAGGTCCTCCAGTTGTTTTCGAAATCTCCAAACACGACATCAAAGGAACCGGGAGGGGCTGGAGTTTCGTCTTCTGAAAACAAGACCCGCCCTGAAACACGGAGGGCTTGACCTGCTCCAATGATGGTTTCCGAATTTTCCTCGTTGTAGTGATTCTCGCTGTTCCGAAGTTCAATTGCCCGAATGTGTCCTGCTTCCGTATCAAAGCGGAAATCGTTGTCTAGGCTCCACCAATCGTCGCCCATCCCTTCCATGATCTCGAAACAAGGTGTTACCTCGTTCTCGTTGCAAGGCATATCGGTCACTTTGACACGGGGGAGGAAGTGACTGACACCGTTTGTATCGAAGGATTCGGGGAACATCCATGTCAACTGGAAGCGTGCTTGAATGACCACCACGGAGTCGTCACCTTCCTCCAGTGCAACCGTGGAATACAGGTTGGAGACTGCGATGTTGCTCGAGCCCGGGGTCATCACCGCTTTGGGATGACCGTCTTGCCCTTCGGCAAGGGAGATGAACAACGAGGATTCGTCGTCGTCGAAATCGCCTCCAAGGGCGACTTGAACATACTGAATGTCCTGCCATCCATTCGTGTCGCTCAACTTGATTTGCGCCGTGTAAGGGATGCCTGGATGGAGGGGGTCGTAGTCGTCATGCCCAAGGATTGAGGTGTTGCCAAGGTCGACCTCGGGTTCAAATTCTTGACGAATGTGGTAGGTGACCAAATCTGCATCCCAATCGGGAACCACTTCACCCGGCCGTGAGCCGCAGGTGATGGTCGAGACTGGACAAACGGGTCCTTTGCCCATCGCAATCTGGTTGTTTTGCTCGTCTTCGCCAGAGACGTAAAACGAAACTCGCTGGCGATGCAGAAGCATGGAATCGTCGATCAAACCTTCGAAGATGTTGAGGCCACCGGTACGTGTTTCCGGCGAGGAGAGGGTGACCAATTCGTACTCGTCTTCGTTGGGGAGCCCATCAAAGTTGTAATCCGTGCAACCGATGGCATCGCTTGCCTTGCATCCAACCCAGTAGTGAAGGTTCAGCTGGCGCGGCGGGTCAACCGAATCTTGGACCACAATGGAAACAGCTTGACCGACCCCGGGAGCACCAGCATGGCGTTCAGTACCATCGAGCGGGGTAGCGCTGAGCACGAGTGGAGAATTGCCGTCGAGAATCAATCGAATGCTGTTGTAGGTGGGGTTGGTGAAGGTTGAACCGTTTTCAAGGTTCACGGCTTGAACGTAGAAAATCATCCCTCCCGGAGCGGATTCAATGGGTGAAGTGAAGGTCATGTTGTAGGCCCCAAAAGCCGGGTTCACCTCTTCATAGAGCACCATGGGTTCGCCCATCGGGTCGCCATCATAGGTCACGTTTTGGCCGATGACGCGCAGGGAGAAACTTCCCGCAGGAGGCATGAGTTGTGAGTCTTGGAAGTGGATGGAGCCGGTGAAGCTGAGATTGAAACCTCCACGGACCCAATCCATCGGGTAGAGTTGCCGGCCGGTTTCTTCCCAGACACGCAGGCCGTCCAGTTGGATGTCATTCTCAACCACCAGTTTCATGTCCGAGGTCATCCACTGGCTCACGGAGGGGCCTAAATCGTCTTCAACCGAGATGATGGCTTCCGTACTCGATTCGTCGTTCCAGCTCCAGTTCACCTTTGTCGGCATCCAAATGGAGACCACGTCGTTGGCACTGACCGTTGATGTGCAGTTGGTGGCGTCAAAGATGACAATGCCACCACCGTCCGAATTGACCGAGCAAACATCGCCTCGCTCCCAGGTGAACGAAGGGTTTTCGCCGTAGGTGTGGTCGATAGCGACCACCGCCTTCGTGACTCGGTCAACATCGTCGCCCGGAGCCACCCGGGTGATGAAGTTCCTGAACACACCGTCCGGAGCGGCAAGGCCGCCCTCAAAGGAGGCGTCCACGGCGCGTGTCTGCATGGCATAGGTGATGTCGATGTTGGAAATTTTCACACGGCCAGCACTTGCTGCCTTCACGCCAATTGGAATGGTCACCATGCCGTCCCCGTTTTCCGGAATGTGGTCGTTGAAGGCATCCACAAGGGTTGGGGCCCTCTTCACAATTTCACCGACCGGCGAGTCATCGGAAGCCACCACAGAAGACTCGTTGAGGAAAATATCGGATTCCCAATCGTACGTCCCGTCACCGCCAACATCGAGCATGGGGCGGTCTGGGTACCCTTCCTCATACTCCAGAACAAAGCGGTCAAGTTTGGGCGTCTTGGTGGCATCGTTGGTTCCCATCACCACGGCATAGCGGAGCGTGTTCCCGGCTGCTTCGGTCGAGAAACTCGTTTCTGCGTTGTTTGTAGCGTCCAACCAAGTGGTTCCGTTGTCGTTTGAGACTTGGACCGTGAGCGTGGTTCCAGCAGGAACATCTGCGGTCCACTGCGGACGGACCTTTCCGACCTTGGTACCGGTGTTGAAGTATGGGGAGGTCCAATCACCTTGTGAAGAATAGGCCGTTGCATAATCCATGTCAACCCACCACGACACCGCAGTGGAGCCGATGAGTTGGGCCTTCCACACCAATTCAGTACCGGGATAGTCAAAGTGAATGGTCGTGTTGGATTCCACTTCTTCCCAGTGGGTTCCGTTGTCAGCGGAGACCCAGTAGTCGACGCGGTCACCGATGGAAGCTGCTGACCAGTAGGTCTGAATGTTCGCAGCCAAAACGGGGTCGCCTGTTTTGATCACGTCACCGTACCACGTGGTCGTTCCCGGCGACGGTGTTGTTTCGTAGAGCCATCCCGTTCCAAACTCACGGTAGTACAGGGTGGCACCGGACCACGTTGAATAACCGCAGTCGACGGTGACAAAGCGCTCGCCGTCAAATTGCAAGCCGTACCCAAGTCGGGAAATCTGGCGGACGGTTGACTCGGGAATGAGGGCAGAGGAAGAACCCGAAACCGACCAGGCCTCAAGTTGGTCCCGGTCGTTGTAGTAGTAGTCTTTCTGGCATCGCATGTAGAAGGTCGAGCCGTTGACTTCCAAGCCCCTTAGCATTTGCTTTTGGTTGTTCGACGTGCTGCCACCGCATTCCCAGGTTGAACTGGAAGACGAGGTGTAGGTGTAGAATTCTTGACTGCGGGTGTAAGTAGACGTTCCATCTCCAGCGAAATCGTAAGCGTAGAGCCGGTTCATGGCGTTGTGCGCCACCCAAACCTTACCGGTGTCCCGGTCGTAAGCAATCCCGGTGTATTCACCGACCGACGGTGAGATGTCGTAGGAATCAATGCAGGTCCACGTGTCGTCACGAGAGATGTCCATTTCCATCACGCGATGATAGTTGACAGGAGCCGTGGAACCGTAGGAGTAGCGGTATCCGGAGAGAATACCAAACAAACGTTCATCATCGGTCACGGTCCAATCACGGAACCCGTAATAGGCGTAGTACGACGACGAGTGTTTCTGAGGCAAGGTGCACGAAGCCTGCTCAAGCGTGATGACCGATTCGCGGGTCGCGTTGTTTGGGTAAAGACGCTCCACCACGTTGTGGAAATTCGAAGACGACCACGTGGAAAGGAACAACCAATCGTGATGCTTGAGAATAGCACCTTGGCTTTGGGCCATAAACGATGAAGAGGTCTTCGTCAGTTGCTGGGAGAAGAGGGTTTCCGTTGCGTTGGAAGTGTGCGGTTGGCGGAGGGCATAGGAACCGTTGTCCAACCACGCATCGGAATAGGGATGGATATAAGCGTCGTTTCCGTGCGGGAGGAAGTTGCGAGTGACGTTGGAGAGTGCAAGGGTCAAATCTCCGCTGCGATCATCCGTCCCGGACGCAGCGCCACGAACCCAGTGGACGCGGTCATCGGCGACGACTTGCGACCATCCCGTGGCGGAAGCGCCGGAAAGGGTCATGGTGACGTCGGTCACCAAAGCACCTCGTGGAAGTTCAACCATGGCTCCAAGGTCGGGATTGGCTCCTTGGTAGAGAGCGATGTGTTCGGTTGACCCGTCTTTAAACACGTAGACGTGACGCGTGCCGGCAGCCGCATCAGCCTCGGTCACCATCATGTTGGCAAAGGGGCCAAGCGGCGTGAGGAACATGAGGCTGACCAGCAACAAGAAAATGCTGCGAGTACCGAGTGTATGCTGTTCGCCGCCCTGCATAATCCAAAGACAGCCGACCTACAATTTGAACCATGCGGTTCAAGGTCAGATGATTGCAGGCGTCAACTGGTTTGTCTGGAGTCGTATCGGATGGGAGAGGAATCTCCTCGGACACCGTCCTCTTCGTCGTCCCGAACCTCGAACCAATCGTTCATCCAATCTCCGTCAGTATCCCAATTCATCGGGTTTGAACCTTCGGCCAAATGGTCGTCGTCGAAATCGAGCAAATACCAACCGAATTCGTGCTCCCCGACGCTCCGTACAGGAGCGGTGTTGGGCGATCCTGCGTAGTAAATCTCCCACTGGTCGGTCCGGTTTCCGGCCATCATCACCACGTCGTCGCTCGGATCAACCGATAAGAAATCAGTATCTTTGTCGTCCACAATGTAGCCGTATTGACGGTCTGGACCGGCGTATTTGTCCAGTTTCAAGTAGTTCAATACCAACTCGTTCGACTGGCCGAGGCCGAGGAGTGCAGCACGGAACTGCCAGCCTTCGGTGACCGGTGACCCATCGTAGGTCAACCCGCTCAACCTCACAGCATTCGGTGAAGCGTAGACATTGAGCGTGATGGCGTAGAACTCCTGGAAATTTGTGTAAGGTTCGTACGTACAACCAGCACCTGAGCAATCCCAATTTCCATCTTGGTCGGGGTCGGCGTTGGCATCGTTTGGATCCGCAGGGTTCAATGTGAACCAAGCCATCTCGATCTCAGGGCGACTCAGGGTACCGCCTGAACCGTCTTGCGAGAGGGGCAAACACGATGTGGTCGATGTGCCACAAGGCCCACCGGTTGCGACATCGATCCAAACGACCTGAATTTGGAGGTAAGAACTGAAATTGTCGTTGCTTTCGTTCCATCCGAGCTTGTATTCGTACCAATCGGGAAGCATATCACCGTCGGTATCGTTGTCGCTTGGATTTGAGCCGTACTTGAACACCTCACGACCATCGGAGTAATTGTAGTCCCGTTCATGAGAGACGACCGCCCCGTTCTCGACAACCGTGATGAAGGTACGGCTGTCCTCGTCGCTGTCGTTGAGATCTGGGCGTGTTTGGTTGTCGTATTCCATGGCGTTCGTGAACGGCAAGTCGCCAATTCCGTTTTGAATCATGACACCGGAGGGCGTAAAGGTTCGTTCGTCCCACATGCCTTGGACAGCAGGAATGTCAAACGCGGTTCGGTCGTACCATCCGTCATGGTCACCGTCGTAATTCACGTCCCACGGGTTGAGAGGATTGGCTGCCCAGTGATTTTGAGTTGTGGCATCATCCATCCCGAAAATAGCGTAGCAGTATTCCCAACCATCCGGGATGCCGTCACTGTCTGAATCAGGATGTGTTGGGTCAGCAACGCCCCGAAGACTTCGGTTGAAATTCTCGCTCTCCAATGAGTTGATCTTCGCCATTCTGTCGGCGGAGTCTTGACCTTTCCCAACAAAGTCTTGGTAAAGCGCTGATTGGGCTTGAATCAGAGAGTATCCCATTTCTTCCTGATAGGCGAGCATCGCATCTTCGCCGAAATCGATGATGCCCATGGAAACGGGAACGGTGTTCCGGTTGAGGAATTTCCCCCATGTTCGGGATTCCCATTCCCTGAGATTCGAGAAGGATTCGTTGCCATCGATTTCACCGTCCCCGTTGCAATCAAAACTGTCTTGATCCGAATCCAAGTTCACGTCACCGTCGATGAGCGGGTTGATGGACCAACGGTTTTGGTCCAAATCCCACGACGTGAACCAATACTCAAATCCATCGTACATCCCGTCACCGTCGGTGTCGGGGATGGTGGGGTCGGTCATTCCCAGAACAACCTCAATGAAGGCGTTGGGGGGTTCACCTTGCTGCCAGGCGTTGAAGTCGTTCAGCAAACGCTTGCCTCTCGTCTCCTTTGAGATGAGGATGTTGAACACGCGCTGGGCTTTTTCCGTGGGTTGTTGGAAATCCCCGTCCACATGCATCAACGGCGCATCGCTTGGATGTTCAACACCGTTGTCGGGTTGTTCGGTGGCAAGGGCAAATTCTTGCCGGTCGATAAGACCGTCTTCGTCGCCGTCAAAAAGACCGTCTCCTGCAACGAGTGGATTGAGCGTCCATGTCGCAGCTGAGACGTTCCACGAGGTGAAGAGCAATTCCACGCCATCGAGCATACCATCGCCGTCGGTGTCAACGTTGTTGGGGTCGGATGTCCAACCTGTGAGGTTGATCTGGTCTTGCGTGAGGAAATCTCCGAACGAGGCCTCCGTTGGAATACCGGGCCATTGTTGAAGCGCAAAGGCTGTACCGATTGTGGTTACAAACCATTGCGGGGATGAGCGGTTTGCATCCGTCTGACTCAGGAGAGGCGAGATGGCGTTGTACTCCTCCCAGTTCGTCATGCCGTCGCTATCAGCGTCGTCCCAACGGTCCGTGGAGTCCAAGGGGTTCAGCGTCCATGCATCGTCGAGCAGGTTCCATCGTGCGTGCCATATTTCCCAGCCGTCGGGCATGCCGTCCCGGTCGGTGTCCGAGCTCAACGGGTCGGCTGCTCCGACGCTGAAGGTGGATTGACCGGACGTCACGGCACCCGATGCCCGTTCTGCAAAGGTGGCGTCGGGTTGACCCAGTTCTCCGATGCGATCGAAGAGTTGAGTGCTAAAGCCTGCGGGCAGAGGCTCCCCGGAGAGCGTCATGTTGCCACTGAAAAGGTCGGTTCGAACGTGATATTCAAGATAGTTCACAAAGGCTTCATCCTGACTCAAGACGCCGTCGTGATTGATGTCGTAACCGTCCCCATCAGGATTTTCAAAGGCATCCGAGCCGTTGAGGGGATTCACGCCTACACGAGAAGGGTCCCACGAACAGAGGCCTTTGGATTCCCAACCGTCGGGAAGGGTATCTCCGTCTGAATCGATAAGGTTCGGGTCGGCCACCGCCCACGAGGCAACGGCTTCGGGTGATTCACCGTAATCCGCCAAAAGGTCGCCGTTAAGGCCCATAAGACGCACGACAGACCACAGGTATTCGCAGAGGTTCGGCAGACCGTCACCATCAGCATCCCAGTTTGCATCTTCGGCTCGTAGGGGATCAAGGCTCCAGTTGTTTCCGCCCGAGAAGGTGGTCCCAACCCAGCGTCGGTGTTGGATTTCCCAGCCGTCGGGCATGCCGTCGCCGTCGGAATCTTCGCTGGTAGGGTCGGTGGGGCTGTCGACGTTCGCTACAGCGAGGTAAGTTGCGTTGGCGGCTTGACCTGCCGCATCATCGCAGACATGGACCAACTGAACGGTGTAGTGGCACCAGAGGGTGGATTGTTCAAAGAAGAAACCGAAATATTCGGCTCCGTCCCCCAAACCATCCCCGTCGGTATCACCAACACGAGGGTCGGTTGAATTGTAGCCTTCGGGAGTCAGTTTCGTGTACCGGAATTCGTCGAGATTCGTCCAAAGTCGCTCGAGGTTCAGATCTCCGGATTGGTCAAGATCAAGACCGTCTCCGTCGTTGTCGTAGAGTGCATCCCAAGGGTCGGTGGGGTCCAATCCGTGGACGACCTCCCAACCATCGGGCATGCCGTCGGCATCCGAATCGTTGGCTCCAGGATCCATGAGAAGGAGGTTGGCGTATTGGCCGGGTGAGGCCGCACCGTAGACGGTCACGTTCCCTTCCCCAACGGATGTCGTGATGGCGACGATTTCACCCGGAAGTCGGGTTTGGTCTTGGAGGCCGTAGACCGAGGCGTAATCGCCGGCCACTGCCCAAAGCCCCCAATCCGAACCCACCAAGATTTCATCACCCGTAGGATGGATGCTTCGGATGCTGTTGGTTTCCCGCGCCATCGCTCCGTCCACACCGGGGTGGAGGAGCAAGCCGCTGTGGTCGATGGAATCGTCATTAAGGTTGAGTTTGTGCAATCCGGCAGGGGTACCAAACCACAACACTTGCGCATTGCTTGACGTTGGGCCGTCGAGAATCATGGTCCGGACTTCGGCAGGATTGCCGGTCGACCCGGGAGGGAGGTTTCGAACTTCGTCAACGTTCGGGGAAAGTTCCACATCGTCTTGCGTGTAGAAGAAGCGCCACTCGCCGACCGCCTCGTCACGAGCAGAGGCGGTTTCAACAACCAGGAGACCGCGGTCCGTTCCGACGAAGAGCGAAAGGGTTGCACCTCCTGCTAAACCGTGTTCAATATCGGTGACGGAAGCGTTTGCTTCGGCAAGTGTTGATACCAAGCCAATGCCGAGTTCATGGGTCTCAGAAATCACGGCAGCGTTGCCAAGTTCAATCAACGCGCCCTCACCACCATCGGCCAAACCGAGGACGAACAATGAGGCGCCATCCCCTGAAAGCGGGGCGATGGCGTTCAGATGCCCCGTCAGTGACCAATCCCACGACGCTAAGGCACCGAGGCTTCCATCTGCCAGCAAAGGGGCGACGGCAAAACCGGCGGTGGTGCCCATCACCAAAGCGAAGGGCAGGTTGTTCGAGCGGGCGAGGAAACCGTCGGTCAACTCAACGCCCTGCGGCAGCCATTGATGGGATTGGGTGGAGTCGACTTCGTTGACCGTGCTGATACCGTATCGCGTCATGACATAAACCGTATCATCGTGCTCGTCGAGGGCTCGGACATCATGGTGCAAGACGGAGAGCGCATCGGCTTCTGCATCGTAGATCAGCGGGAAGGTGGAAAACGGCTCTTCATCGCCAACGTAAGTCGTTTTCAATCCCGGATAGACCGTGTTTCCGTTGTCGTAGTGCACCGTGTATTCTTCAAGCGTCGAGAGGGCTTCACCGAGTTTGAGCGCCGTGAAGGTGCGGGAAAGGTCCTCGGAAACACCACCGTCTCGATTGGCGTCCCAGCCGTCTCGATCGGGGTCTGAAAGGGCGTTGGAACGGTTCAGCGGGTCGAGGCCGAAGTGAACTTCCCAACCGTCGGGAATGCCGTCACCGAACGAAGGGTAAAGCGACCGGATTGAAAATCCGTCCCAGAGGTAGCGGTCGGAGTCATCGAGCAGCGGGTCGGTTCCGAGCCACAAATCTTCACCAACATGCGGAACATCGCGATTGGTGCAGGCGGGCAAGAGGTTGTGGAACGTGGCGTTCGCCCCCGAGGAAATGTAAGGCCAATTTTTCAGAAGGGCCCCGTTGGGAAGGGTTGCAAAGCACCACAAGCCGTCGAGCTCAGTGGTGTAGTTTGACGGCATGCCGTGTGCATACTCTTCGGATGCAGTGTAACGCTCGGCTTCGCTCATGACACCGTCCCTGTTCACATCAAAGCCGTCGTTGTCCGAATCCAGGGTCACATCACTACCGTTCAACGGGTCGAATGAAGGGCAGATGAACCTCAAATTCACGATGTCGAATCCGCCCATTCGCTGACACATGTACGCCTCAAACCCATCGGGCATCCCGTCGCCGTCCGTGTCAGCCATGCGAGGGTCAAGGTAGACTCGGTCGTTGTTTTCATCAAGTTCGCCGGTGAGTCCACGAGGGAAGCCAGGAGCGGTGCAGTTGGCGGGATAGGGCCAACAGAATTCCTCGGTGGCGTTGAGACCGTCAAGGTCCCGGTCGGTGTCAGCATCAACAGCATCGTCCTTGTCCAAGCCTTTCATCGCAACTGGACGACCATCAGGTGCAGTCCAATTCATCCAACCTTCAAAGAGCGTTTCGTGAACATCAGGAATCAAATCACCATCCGAATCCGTGTTGGGAGGTGGCGTTTGCGTCGTGTCATCGGGGTGAACGTTGGCAACGTTCGAAATTGAAGGAAATTGCGACATGAAGAGTAAACTCGCAACGACTGCGAGGGTGGTTAGGAGCGTGGTTTGACTGCGCCTCATGTTCTCGCCTGCTGCAAAGCATACGCTTCGCTCAAGGAATACCTTGCTCAGATTGCTTATGAGGGTGATGGAACATTGTTCATACACGCACACCTTGACGTCGTGCGAAAGTCCGCCAAAACATCCGATACCGTCAGGTTCTGTCGGTGTATTCAAGAATCCTCCGCGATCGCTCCGAGTTGTTCGCATGACGATGACCATCACCCACCTTGGAACCGGAAGCCGGGGCAACTCGACGCTGCTGGAGACGCCAAAGGTTCGGGTGCTCATCGATCAGGGTTTCAGCGGCGCACAACTGGAGAAGCGGCTCGCCCGCCTTGACCTCAGCCCGGAGGACATCGATTGCGTCTTCGTCTCCCATCATCACGGCGACCACGGAGGTGGTGCTCGCATCATGCAAACGCGATGGAACACCCAGATCCTCGCCAACGAGCGTACGGCGCTTGAACTCGACCTGCTCCCCTCGTTGACCACCCACTTCGCTGCGCTTGATTTGATACGTGTCGGTGACGACCTCTCCGTGCTGCCCGTTCCCGTCCCCCACGCCGGTTCGGACAATGTGGCCTTTGTCGCAAGCCACAACGGAGAACGAGCCGCCATCATCACCGACCTCGGCTCGTGGACCGACGAACTGGTCACGCACGTGCGGGGTTGCGAACACATTTCCATTGAGGCCAACTACGATGAGAAGAAATTGCTTGGAGGCCCGTACCCGTACAGCTTGAAGGATCGCATCTCCGGACGCGGAGGCCACTTGTCAAACGACCAAACCGGCCAGTTCCTGGCCGAGGTTTGTACGGAAGCCACACGAACCATTGTCCTGACGCACCTAAGCCAGAAAAACAATCGGCCTCACATCGCCGAATCGACCGTGCTCTATCACATCGCAGAAGTCTTCACGGGCGACCTGAAAATCTCCGAACAGGACGGCCCTGATTTTTCTCATTACATCGGGCAGCCATCCGAAACCGAAACCAAATCACCCCTGCACAACGAAGTCGCGTCGCAGGATTTGGGGTGAATGGCTAAATGATACCTCATCGTGTCCAAAGCGTGAACCGGCCATCGACGCAGTCCGCTTCCCGCCACCTGTGGGGTGAAGAACGGGCGGTGAGCGAAGTTCTGGGTGTCGTGATGTTGCTGGCCATGGTCATCACCATCATGGGCGGGGTCTGGATTTTCCTGAATCCGTACCTGTCCGATTTTGAGGATAACACGAATTGGAATTCGGCCACCGGGCTCGCTGACCGAATTGAGGACCGCATTGAGGTGGCCGGGAACGCACCGGAAGGCACGGGCTTCCGAAACACGCTGGCCATCCAATCCACTTCGATTCGACCGGTGCAGAACGTCGAACATTGGACCATTGGGGCCGACCTCACTTCGTCGGAAAGAATCTCGTTGCGTCATGTGAACGCCACCACGATTGGTGTCCTCGCCGCCAATGAAACCGCTCGAAGCATCACCGTTCAATCGCCCGGCGTTTCGCTCACGAGCGAAGTGGAGGCCAGCCACCGGGAAGTGATGGTCTCGCACAACGCCAGCGCCAACCACTGGATGATCATCACCGTCTTTGGAGCGGATGACGAACCCCTCTACCGACAAGTCTCGTGGACGCTTTCTGGATTGGAGATTCACACCTCGCTCGGGCAGGGTGAACATCAGATCGTCCTGATGAACAACGCCCGAGCAGAGCGTTTTCCAAACGGACCATGGGATGTCAGCGCCATGCCCCTGGTGGAGTTTGATCGCATGGCCAACGATGAGTTGCGATTGTCCATGCTGCTGACCGATGTGATCACCAACGGAAGCATCGGAACAGGTTCCAACATCGGCTTGGAATTCGTCTCTCAAGGCCCCATAACATTGTTCAGCGGCCGCGCCTACAACGTTCAATTCACGGTGACAAACGCCCTTCACGATGTGGTCACACCCCAGTACCATGACAACTGGCTCTCCGAGTACAACGTGCAACGCGCTGCTGGAACGCTCGACACCTACATTGGATTCTCCCCGTACGGAAGAGCAAGCGGCGCTGATGGCTTCAGCGTCTCAGCTCAAAACTTGCCGCTGTATTTTGAAGTCGATCTTCAACGCATTGAGGTGAGTCGTTGAGGGGGCAACTTCGCCGGGAAGACGAAGCGGTCTCTGCCGCCGTTGCAACGGTGCTCCTCTTCGGCGGTGTCCTCTCCATCATCGGCCTCATGATGGTCTCAATGATGCCCGTCATCGAGGAGATGGAGGGTTCGGTTGAACGCCACGACATGTCCTCTCAGATGACGCTCCTCGCTCACCAAACCTCAACCCTCAGCGAACGAGGGATGCCCGGAGATTCCACCCATGCGACCTTGATTCCTGTTGATGGAAATCTTGTTTGGGACAGCATGCGGGGCGGAATGTGGTATTCAGCAACATGGCAGGAAGACATGACCCTGCGGGCACGAGGTGCACTGGATTTTGACGATGAATTGGAGATTCGCCACCCGGAGAGTTTTGTTGAGGCGGTTTGTGTTACCGATTTGCGTCTTGGACCGGACAGACCGTACTATTACACGCTCGAGGATTTCCTCGACAGGGTCTTCTTCACCGTCACACCGGGTCTCGCCATGCCGCTCGGCCCGATTGATGTCACGTTGAACGTTGACGGCGAAGAAGCGGAAAACGTCGCTCTGCGGGTCGATGATGCTGCATCGTTTGACCTTTCCAGCATCGGCGAAGCCGTGTTAACATCGAGTCATGCTCTTACGGTGTTTGGTGAAACAGGGGGCAGCGGGGCGACCTACGTCCTGCCAAACGCTCCTGAACCATCCGACAAGAAAGGTCACGCTTGGTCCATCCCGCTGAAGGAAGGCACCACCGCCATCCACCTCCTCAGCCAAAAGGCCAACCAAATTCACATTACAGTCGGCGAGGAAACCAGCATCCACTACGCCCTGCCCAGCGGCTTGGCACGAACCGCAGTTGCGTTCACCCACCAACTCACCGTTGAGACCGACACCGTCGCTCACATCACGACGAGTTCGCCTTCACGCCTCCTGCTGAAATCCAACACTGGAAACGACCTCGGTCTGACGGCTTGGCCTTCAACGACCGGCATGTACCTCGGCCATGAGTTCCTCCCACCTCTCATGAACGGGACGCTACGCCTAACCAATCCGGGCGATGCTGTGGTGACCGTAACGTGGCGAGGTGGCGGCATTTCTGTCGCATCCGGCGGTGTTGAAGACGTAGCGTGGCCCCCGGCCCTCGACGAAGGTGCGCTTGTGCTCGACGCCGACGGCGATGTCTTCCTCGCATGGGCCGCTTCAAACACTTTGAACAGTTCAAACGATGCTGTCGGCACAGCAATGATTCCTGCCGACGACACGGGTGGGCGTTCTGGAGGCGTGTTCAGGTACACCAACGAAGACAACACCACGGCTGAAACCCTTCACTACCGACTCGCAGGCTACACCTCAACATGGAACCTGACGGGAGCTGCAAACGATTCGGGCGTGTTCCTTGATGCAAACAGTCGGCAAAGCATCACCGCTCCCCTCGGAACAACCGCTCTGTCCGTGACTGACGGCCATCCAGTTCGCCTCCTTCGCACAGCAGGCGCTCACGGATTGCATCACCTCCCGCATGACGGCGCAGATCGATGCACGGCGGTTTCCACTCAAGCCAGCGGTTGGATCACCACCGACCTCCCTTGGGAACGCATGGGTGGAAGAAGCCAAGTTGACCTCCATCGCGCATGGATTGATGGACGTCACCCCGCAAGCGTCGCCATTGATGTGATTGGAAACGACGGCATCTCAACGCACGCCTCCATCGGAACGGTTTGGTCGTTCCACCTCTCCCGACTCGCATACCAGTTCCAATCCTCTATCGCCGGCATGGAAGTGGCGTTCAGCGGAGGAGCCGTCGTGACCAATCACCCGGAATTCAACCCTTACGTCATCGTCCCGCCCTCAGACCGAGGTGGACCGGGACCTCGCTTCGCCGCAACGGTTCCCTCGCTTCATCCAACCGCCAACAGCGAGAGTGGAGGGGGAAAACTGGAACTTGACATTGAACTCGTCCACCGAATGTCACTGGCCTCAACGCCCGCTTACGAAGTCAGGCGGGGTTGGTCGGAACCCTACGGAACGGCCATCGCTGACAGTGCTGGCATCGGGCTCGAAGCAAGCGAGGATTGGACGGTGTATCCCGGCCGGTTGGACCTTCTGACGGATTATGTGGGTTGGGTCCCGGACCCGAGTTACGGAACCGCAGAAGCGGTCTGGCACACCAACGGCGAGGTCATCGAATTCACCCTCCAACTGGCCTCGCTCGATGTCACCACCCGAGAGGTGATGGTATGAGGTCCACGAGCATTCTAGCCGACACCCGGGCTGCGGCCACGGAGTTGGGCTACATTTTCACCTTCCTTCTTGGGGTCCTTTTGATGTCCATGTTCAGCGTTTGGGCGTGGGACATTGAAACCAACACCCGATTGCGATGGAACGAAGAGGCAATCCAAGCCAACATGGAAGACATCGCCGCCGCTGTTGAGCGCGCAGATGAGTCAAGCCGGCTTGGCGGGAACATATCCTACGCCGAGGTGGTCAGTTGGCGGCCAACGGAAGCGGACGAATCCTTGTTTTGGCTTGAACTCACGAACACTTCTCTTCTGCTCATCGATGAAGGTGGACCGCTTGATACCTCGACAGCGTTGTCAGGAACAGGCGCTGGTGTCCATGAGGGGCGCATTCCTCTCTCGGGCGTTGAACGGCTTTGGGTGGTTCACGAAGACGGCGTCACGTTCCTCTCGCTCGACCGGCCTGCAGCGGTTCAATGAAGCTGAATTAGCGTCCCATTACGGCTCGATGGACCAGCGATTGGACTTCACGCATGCGGGATTGAGCGCCCAATTCACGGAACACTTTGAGGGCACGGTGCAAATATTCCATGCGTTCGTGACGTTCGGGAGAAAGTCCACCGAGACGGGTCAACAATTCCCCTATTTGCATGCGTAGGTCGTTGGCTTCGGCCAAGACGAGGGCCTCCCGATAATGCTCAATGGCTTCATCGCCTCGCCCAGCATCATGGAGCACCTCGCCCAGTAACATCGTGATCTCAACCAGCGATTGGACATCACCAGCTTCGTTCATTGCAACAAGTGCCTCGTTGTAGTGGAACAGGGCAAGTTCAGATTGCTCCACCCGCGAATAGTACCTCCCAAGAACAGCTTGAGCTCGTGCGTGCAACGACGTGTCTTCGAGTTCAGAGGTGCGTTCGTGAGACGCCATGGCGTGGTGACGGGCACGGTCGACTTCACCCAGGTCGATGAGGGCTCTGGCCAGCGTGATCTGGCTGCTGATCAAACCGTCATCGTTGGAGGATGAAAGAATGGATTCCACCTCGCCGTAGGCTTCAAGCGCCTTTGCTTGTTCGTTTTTCCGGCGCAGGAGGTAGCCGATGTTGTTGTAGGTTCGAGCAGCCCAACGAGCATCCCCGAGAGCGATGTAGTGCTTGAGCGCTTTTTTGTGGCGCTGGAGTGAGAGGTCGCTGTTCCCTTGTTTCCGGCTCACATCCGCCAGAGATGAGAGCAACTCGGCTTGAACGAGAATATCGGCGTTCTTCTCTGCTCGCTCCAAAGCGGTTTGGAGCAACACTTCTGCTTCATCGTGACGTCCCAACAAGGCTAAAATTTCACCCTGCAGTTGAGCCAGAGAGAGTTGCGTTGTGGAGTCGATGTCAGCCGCATCGACTTGTTCAATCAGGCCAAGCAATTCCATGTGGCCTTGCGTGACGAGATGGCGGCCTTCGGTGACGATGGATTTTGAAGCTTCGTCGTGTTGCCCGGATTGAATGAGATGATAGATCAACTCCACGAGAATTTCGTGACTCTCGGGCTGCTTACCGTACCAATCAGCACATTTACTGTGAAATTCAGATTTGAGGGCGGGCGTCATGCTTCGTAGCAGGAATTCACGAATCAAATCGTGAACGTCGTATGTATCCGCGTCGGCTTGGCGAGCCAAACCCGACTCGACAAGACTGTCGAGAACATCGGTATCCAACTGTTGTTGAGCCAGGGCATCAAGAAACACCGGCTCTCGGAAAATGGCCAGGGCGGAGAGGACACGCTTCTGTTCGGCACTCAATTTTGAGAAAATCTCGACCGTGACATAATTTTCCAACGTCTCGTGGAACGCTCCGGCCGAAGCTCCACGGTTGATGAGTTCCAAGACCAGTGGGTGCCCTCGGGACAAGCCGTGAATGTGAAGCCATTGTTCTTCTTCGAGTTGCTCGAAACTGCTGAGAAGTTTACGACCCGAAGCGGAATCAAGACCGTCAAGCGGCAGCACCAAGCTTGCAATCCGCCCTTCAGCGTCCTTTGTCGGGACAACGGGTTTGAACGACCTTGAAAACATCACCAAACCAATCTTTTCCTCACTTCCGAGCAAATTCAACGACATGGCCTGGAAGGTTTGGTGAAGAACGAGGTCGGCTACTTTGTGAAAATCATCGATGACGATGAGGGCGGGTGAGCCTTGAAGAGCCTCGACGAGAAGTCGCGCAGCGTCACCGGGCTGAGGAACAGGTGTCGCAGCAAGATACGTCGAAAAATCTGAGTTTCCCATGCTCGAGAGCCAGTCCGCCACGGATTCGAAAAAAGACCGGGATCCTTCCCAATCTTGACACCGGTGATAGAGCAAATTTCGTCGATGAAGGAACCGCTCGATCAACTTGGAGGCCACCGTTGTTTTCCCGATTCCAGCGATCCCCGGTACGAGCAATGTCGTTGCCCGTGCTTCGAGAAGGTTCACCATGTTGTCAAGTTCGGTTTCCCTCCCGTAGAAATGACGCAGACGCGGAAGGTCGGCGAGGGAGGTGACCAGTTGTTTTTCCACGTGTTTTGACAAATCCCGCTCGACCAATTCGGCGCTTAAGCTTCGTAGGTCCAAGGTGTGGTTATCGTCCATGTACCGGATGACATCCACGGGTCGCATCGGAAAAGGAAGCACCGACTTAATGCCACCGAGCGTTGTATCTCTGGGTGACTGAGCATCGATAATGCAGCGTACGGGAACGTCCGAAAGACGCTGCCATGTCTCCGCTGCGAGGGAAACGCCGCTATCGGTCAAAAAGTAGGCCTTCCGTTTTCGAGAAACGCCTTTGACATGAGCTTGGCGTTCAACCAATATCCCCTGGTCCTTCAAACCAGCAATTGCTCGGGGCACGTTTGAACGAGCGATGGCCAC
>Ga0181590_10000421_pt1 | contig 33763 bp, 35 predicted proteins | sample 071ome_34_FD_132446 | JGI IMG/M metagenome (GOLD analysis project Ga0181590, IMG submission 132446) | Coastal salt marsh microbial communities from the Groves Creek Marsh, Skidaway Island, Georgia - 071411BT metaG (megahit assembly) | ecosystem: Environmental > Aquatic > Marine > Intertidal...
CTCAGCTGGCGGTGGCTTTGAAGCAGGCGGTGACACACGCCATAAAAGACTTACCAAATCCGACGTCAGCAGCCACTGAGCCCAAAGGGCTTTCACCGCAGGGCTTTACGCACGCACTGAACACCCTTGCCAGTGTTCTGCCCACTGGAGGTGGTCGCTCAAACATGACGATCCATCACCACAATCACAATAGCCCTACTCAGAATCCAGTTCAGAGCCCCCTCGGGTCACCCCAACCTTCTTCATCAGAGCTACTCAAACAGGCTAGCCAGTCACTCAATACCTGGATTGGAAAAGTCAGGGAGCAATGGCAACACGCCACCATCCCGCAGGCCAGCGCCGCTCAGCCCCCCGAACATCCGCGCTTGCCACCTCAGCAGGCAGAACAGTTAAGAGTTTCCATCGGCGAAGCATTGAAAAGCGTTTCTCAGGCTGACCTAAAAGGGGCACTGCTTTCGCAACAGCAAACTATGGTGGCGCAGCTTGGCAAACAGGAGTGGGTTCAAACCCTACTCCCCAGCGTTCTTTCCGCTCTTTCTCAGACACCCGGTGCCTCGCAGCAGGTGACTCAACCCGCACCGAGCCAAGCCCAAGACCACGGTTTACTGACACTGCTATTTAAGCCTAAGACCTTCACCCTGAGTTCAGGCGAGCAGCCCCATTTACCGGTTTGGCCGAAAAACTTAGCGGTACAGCCCACCATCGAAAAAATGCTGGCCCAATTAATTATGCAGGCCCCCAAAGACGCGGACACGCAACAGGCACAAGTGGCGCTGCGTCTCGCCCAGCAAATCAACCGTATTCAAGGGGAGCAAATACATAATCGTTTAAGCCAAGATAATCCGGCGCAGCCAGCGCCTACCTCCACTCAGCTATCCATACCGTATTTGCATCAAAACGAAACCCACTGGGCTCAGCTAGAATGGCGTTCTCAAGGGGCAACGAAAAAAGAAGATACCCATGTGAGAAGCTGGCACATGGTTTTACGTTTTTTACAGGATCAACCAAGGGCGTTTGCCATTGAGTGCCATCTAACCCACAACACCATCAATGTTGTGCTTTGGTCCAAGGATACCCCGCAGCTTCGCCAACTGAATGAATACAAATCCAAACTGATGGACGGGCTGATTCAGGCAGGATTTAAAGTCGAAAACATCATGACGAAAAACGGCACACCCGCTGCGCTCGCGACGCCAATCCAAAATAGCCTTGTGGACGTTAGGACTTAAACCATGACGGAACATACGCCCCCACATGTACATCCCCTCGATCATGAAATTGATCAAGCACTGGCGCTATTCTATGACGGCGACCATGCCCCCATCGTAAGCGATATGCAGTTCGGTGAAGCGGCCCAATGGCTCGCTGAGATTGCCCAAGAGCACAGCATCCCCATTTACGAGAACCCGCAATTATTAGAGCAGCTATCTCACCTAACCGTGGGGGACGAAATTCCCACTGAAATGTACCGCTTGATCGCCGAAATTTTAGCGTTCGCGTTTTTTATTCAGGGTAAGGCCCCCGGGGGGCTGTAACCTAAATCAATCGCGCGGCCATTCGTCGTAGGTGGGAACCTCAGTTGAATAATCCATCCACGGCACTTCGTGGGAATGCCATATTCGCGTTTGAGGTGTCACACCGGGATCATCATCTAAAGACCCCACTCTTAACACAATATCATCGCTGTCTGCCTTGGTTTTTATTAGTTGCGAACCACACACCGAACAAAAACTGCGAACCTTTCCCGGTGAGGATTCAAAGTGAGACAACTGAGACTCCCCTTTTAGCCAACGGAAATCCGTTTTCTTAACCGCCGCTGCGGTATTAAAGGCGGCACTGTGGGCTTTGCGACAGGTCGTACAAGAGCAATGCATGATGGGCGATGCCAATCTCGTCACCTCGTATTGAATGTTTCCGCACAAACAGCTTCCCTTCACGGGCCTCTCCTTTTCGACTAATTTGCCGCCAATGATATTTGGCCTAGTTTAACATCGTCATCCCAGCACATGGATGTGATCAACCATTTACCGTCGGTCTGTATCAACTGAAGTAGGTTCACGCCGTATCGGGTTTGAGACGAGTCTTTGCCTTGGAAGTACAATTCATACTCCGATGCAATTTGAGCGACTTTTCCATATATGGAATATTCACTCTGAATCTCAGATTCCCGCACAGATACAATATCCCCATTGGCAACATTGCGAGACACCATGTCGATAAACCCATCTACGCTCAGCACCGTAGGCGTCCCGCCCTTATTGCTGATCATTTTCGCGTCTTCTAGAAAGTGAGGCTTCATGAGTTCAAAACGCGGCGCCCCCCCTTCTGCAAAGGTAATGGCGTCGTATATGTCTTTTATGATGTGTTCGAGCATGGTCTGTTCCTTGAACGGCTGCGATCTAAATGGGCTCTACGGATTCTACACAAACCCTGCGGCCATACCATGGTTACAATGAAATCCTTGCAGCCTTCTGTGCAGCTATTACAATGCGCGCCTTCTTAGGTAAAAGATGTCATCCCATCCCTAAATATGGCCAAGCAGATTCCCATTGCAGATCTTTCTCGTACTTCCACTTGGGTGAAATACCGCAAGGGGCTGTGCAACGATTGTTACGGTACCTGCTGCACCATGCCGGTAGAAGTGCGTATTGATGACCTGATCCGCATGGGGTTAGTGGACGAATTTGAGCGGGAAGAACCCGCTAAAAAAATCGCCAAGCGCTTAGATAAAGCCGGGTTAATCGAGCACTTTAATTTCAAGAACGAAATCTACACCCTACAACGCAAAAGCAACGGCGACTGCCAATATCTGCATCCGTCTACCCGGCTATGCACGATTTACGATAAGCGTCCAAACACCTGCCGCAACCACCCTCAAGTGGGCCCGCGTCCTGGTTACTGTGCCTATCGCCCTCGAAGCTAAACAACCAAAACCCATCGCGACCTCGTTCATCAACCTAGGTGTGATGCAATCGGCACCTTGAAGTATCTCCTACCAAAGTCATAACCGCTTCAGACTTACATTCAGTTTGCGAAATTCGCGCACCTTTTATACTCGGCGGACATTCATACCCACCAGATAATAACGATGAAGAGTCCACTAATAGTCACCCTTATCGCCAGCATGGCACTGACCGGTTGTTTTGAAGCCCCGCAATACGAAGAAGAAGGGCTGAGCAATGAATCCCCCAACCAAGAAAAGCCTGAAGATAATACGCAGAATGAACAAGATTCAAATGGCGATTCTGAAAACCCAAACACAGATAACCAAACCGGCGGACAAACCGGTAACCAAGACAATAGTCAGGACGATAGTCAGGACGATAGTCAAGACGGTAGTCAAGACAACACACAAACCGAAAGCCCGTTGAGCCAGATGATGTTTCCGCAGGCTGGCTACGTGATCAGCAAAAACAGTGTGACCTTGTTGTTTCAAGACAAAGGCCGCATGTGGTTAGACCTTGGTTCGACGTTAAACGGTAGCGACATTGCCAACACCAGTATTTCAGGCACGCAATATTCGGTGTCCATGCTGCCAGCCAATCTCACCACCTTATACGCAACCCTTTGGACCTATACAGAGGGTGAATGGAAAAACAACCAATACCAGTGGAGCGTCAACTACGCTGACAAAGATACCGACAGCAACAATGGTACAGATAACACCCTCGCGGCGGGCAAAGCCATCTGGGAGGCCAACTGTACGAATTCTGCCTGTCACGCTAAAGGCGCCGTTAATGGTGTGTTCTCTGAATCGAGTCTTTCCACCAAAGGCGTTTTTAATACCCTGCAGTTAGCAAACTACATTCATACTTATATGCCACTCATTGGTCCAGACGCATGCCAAGATGAGTGCGCTACCGATGTGGCCAATTATATTGCGAGCTGGCATTCGCTGCCGACGGATACCTCAGGGAATACAGGAACCGGCAGTCCGCGAAACCCTGTAGTCGTGGAGCAATGCAACACAGAAACCAGTGTAGGCTATCAAACTCTGCGCCTGCTCACCCGAGATCAATACCAAAACTCTGTGAGTGATTTACTTGGGGTGAACTTTGATTTGCGGACTCAGCTTCCTGTCGATTTAGAGTCCGGTGCATTTACCAATAACAATGACCTTAGCGTATTAGATAGCGCATACATTGGTTATGTGGGAGCCGCCGAGAGCATTGCTGAATGGTCAGCCAACCGTAACTTTTCAGACTTCATGCAGTGTGCCAGTTTCAATGCCAGCTGCGCCACGCAATTTATCGATCAGCACGCATGGAAATTGATTCGCCGCCCGTTTACCAATACAGAACGCCAGCAGTATCTCGCCATGGCCAGTGGTCAAGACACCAACGGTAATGTGAAAGAGGGCATTCAATTAGCCCTATCGGGTTTATTGTCTTCGCCTCAATTTCTTTATCGCCATGAAATTGGTGAACCCGCGACGGGTATGGGTAACGGTGTTTATCAACTCACCCCGTATGAACTCGCCACGTTCTTAAGTTATTCGTTTAGCGACACCACCCCAGATGCAACGCTACTGGCGGCAGCTAAAAACGGACAGCTATCGACAGACAGTCAAATTACCGCGCAGGTCTCTCGCTTATTGGATAGCGATAACGCGAGCGCCATGATGGAAGACATGGTTCATGATTGGTTGGGCACCGACTTCATTTTGAGCCAGCACAAAGATACGTCGCAATTTCCGAATTTTAAAACGGTTGCGCCACACATGATGACGGAATTAAGCAAAGTCTTTAGCAACGTCATGCTAAACAAATCCGAGCGCTACGAATCTCTTTACAGCGCAGGTTACACCTATTTAAACCAACCTTTAGCTCAGCACTATGGCGTGGGCGGCGTCAGCGGTTCTCAGTTTAGAAAAGTATTTACGCAAGATCGTGGGGGCGTATTATTGAGCGGGGCCTTTTTATCTCGCTGGGCCCATACAGACGAAACCAATGCGGTAACGCGTTCTGTACACATTCGCCGTGACATGCTTTGCCAAGATATCCCCGAACCACCAACGGGTGTCAGCCTTAGTCTGCAAGACAAGAAAGGCGAATTAGCTGACATCTTAGCGGACCCGAAAACCACGCAACGCATGGCATTCAAGCACACAACAGAATTTGGTAGCTGCAGCGCCTGCCATAATGAAATTATCAACCCATTGGGTTTTGGTTTAGAAGACTACAACGCTGTGGGTGTGAAGCGTGCCTTTGATGCCAACGGCAATAGCATCGATGCCACAGGCGCGTTGTGGTCGCCCTTCCTACAACTGCAATTTTATGATGACCCAAATCGAGTGCGAGACGTCACCGAATTTGAAGGCGGAAAACAACTGGGTGAATTGTTGGCCCATGACCCGAAAATTTCTGGTTTAGCAAAATCCTGTCTTGCAAAACAAATGCTCAGCTATGTATCGGGCATTGATGCACGCGCGTATTCAGGCTCAGAACGTGAAAACGTCGTACAGCTGGGTAGCTCAGAAAAGAATGGCTATACCTGTGATGTGATGGACCTTGTCGATACGCTTTCTAATGAAAGTCCAAGGGCCATGTTAGAAAAAATCGGCACATTGGAATCCATTCGATTCCGCAAAGCCTGGTCTCGATAAGAAAGAAAAGAATTTAAGGTATTCAACATGACAACACGCGTTAAACATAAATTCGATCTGCAGCGTCGCAGCTTTCTTAAAACGGTAGCCGCAGCCGGTATTACGCCGCAATTGCTTGGGGCCTCCAGCTTAGTGGGTGGCATGATGTGGTCTCGCACCACAGAAGCAGCATCTGGCGCCAACAAGCACGTTTTGATCTGTGGCCATGGTGGCTCGATGGATTCGAAATGGCGTCCGAGTTCAAATTTAACCTTGCCTTCCATGTCGGCGCCCTATGAAGACGTCAAACGTGAAATGAACTTTATTGTGGGTGGCAGCATGAGTGGCGGTGGCCATGGCGTACCTTGGCACCGTTTTAACGACGGCAGCTGGAGTAGCGACAGCTTTGATGTCAACCTAGGCCGTACCATAGGTGAAAATTATCCGGTTAAATTTTTAAACCTAGGGGTCGACGCCAATGGCAGCATGTCACGTACCGCTGCGGGTTTCGTGCCGGTGATTAACGACCCGAAAACCGCTCTGTCACAGCTATTCGCCGGTGGTACTCCATCGGGTGGCAACACGGGCAGCAATGAACCCAATGGGCAACAACGTATTGTCGACGCCCATAAAGACGCTATGGATGCACTGAGGGGTAAACTGGGTTACCACGAAAAACATAAACTCGATAGCCACTTAACGGCCATCGAAGAGTTTGAAAAACGCATCGCGTCATCAAGCTCAAACAATGGTGGCGGTAGTTGCGATGCACCACCTTCGTTAGAGCATAATGGAACATTCGACGCGAAATGTGATATCCAAACAGAGATTGCCATCTTGGCACTAAAATGCGGTTTAACCCCTTCGGTTTCTCTTGCGTTTGGAAACGATCAGCATACCTATGTAGTAGAAGGCGGGCGCATTGCTCACGACTCTCATCACAACTATGCAGACACTTCCCGTTACGAAGCAGACCAAGCCTACATGTCACGCATGGTGGCGCGTGTGATTCGCCGAATGCGCGAAGAAGGACTGCTCAACAGCACCATCATTACCCATGTTACAGATATGGGCGATGCACGCTCCCACTCCAATAGCAACGTCGCACTCTTTATGGCAGGCGCAGGCATTCAGGGTGGACGCGTGACTACCGTCAGTTCAAGCGTAACTCAACGTGAGCTGTATCAAACGGCGGCGCTAATGCTGGGAGCGGACCAGCACCCGAACTTCAGAAGCTGGAATCGCAATGGCTTAAGCCAAGTATTAGCCTAAATATCAAAACAAAAACCGCTAGTTTATCTAGCGGTTTTTGTTTGAAAACCATACCAAAACCTAATGATTCAATGCTTTTTGTAAAGCGTTAATGGCTCTATCGATTGACGCTAGAACTTTACCTTTAACACCCGGTATGGAATCTGCGTAGCTAGTATAGGAAGACGTTTTGGGCTTATGGCTTTGCGTCGGGTACCCCGGACGCCCCGCCCTTTTAACAATATTTATGACAGTAAACTCTTCGTCATCAAGCCATACTCCGTGGCATTGCTGACACGAATCTACCATCACTGTCGTACCTGGATAGAAAAATTGAAATAGCTTTACATTGCATTTAGGGCAATTTCGCTGTTGTGCTTGAGTTGCAGTTTCAGGAATATCAAGAAAATGCGTTGCGTCTTCATCCAGTAAAGACTCTAATTCACCCTTATCTAACCACATTCCTTTACACATTGGGCAGGTATCTAATTCAACACCCTTTTCGAAGGATGTGGTGGACTGCATCTCAATTGAATGACATTTAATACACTTCATACTACCAACTCCCCGTGGCTCCGCCACCACCACTTGATCCACCGCCAAAACCGCCGCCAAAACCGCCGGAAGACCCTCCTCGAAAACCTCCACGATTTGATCTATAACTCGCTTCAACGAGCGCTTTGAAAATCAGTAAAGCCAATAGAAGGCATATTATGCCAATGCCAATGAAAACATATCCCCAGCCTCTTTTACCCTGAAAAACAAGACTAAAACCTAAAAGAAGAAACGCGATACCCGCGACGGAATACCATACAACATAAATCGGAAATACAGGGCTCATACCCGCAAATTCCTCGATCAAGGCCGTGGTTCCATCTTTAATACCACTAGCGAAGTCACCTTCTTTGAAGCGAGGAATGATGTCTTCTTGCATAATGGCATGAACGGCAGAGTCTCGACGATGACCATAGTGTTCACCTAACTCAATGCGAGCCTTACGATCATTTTTCGACACTAAGAAAAGAACCCCATCATTTTTCGGGAGATTACCAACGCCATAGGCATTAAACATCCCTTTGGCAAAATCCTGAATACTGACACTTGAATCACCACCATATTGACTCATGGATTCAATCGTCACCACGATGATTTCAATCCCTGTTTCCTTTTCAACTTGAAGTAACCAACGTTCCAATTCCACTTCATCCTTTGCACTCAGGAACATTGCCTTGTCGGTAACATAGCCAGAATCGGGATATGGGTACGGTGCATAACTTTCTTTCTCTTCGGCGAATGCACTGGAGGAAACTGAAAGAAAAAATATCAGTGAGATTGCAATATTATAAAAAAACAATTTCATTGCTAACCTCGTTAATATCATTTTCTTGAATTGGAAAGTATTGAATCAACGACTGGGCTATTTTTTCAACGCCAATCGACAGCCCAGTGTAATATTGTCCACTTTTGAATAAGTCAATCATGTCATCACGAATGTCAGACCAATAGCTTTCATTTAAATGAGTATTAATTCCTTGATCACCATAGATCAGGAGTTCCTTATCTTTTTCTACAATAAGAATGAGAACGGCATTCCGGTTACTCGTTTTATCCATATTAAGTTTCTGGAATACCTTCTTCGCTTTGGACACGATGCCAAACCAAGCGCTTTTACAAAAAACAATCTTTATTTCTGCGCTAGTAAAGGTTTCCAGCAATGCAATCTTGTTCTGTAATTTTTCAATTTCATTATCCGTCAGCAGCATAAGACGTTATTCTCTAATTTGAACCAGCTTAACTAGATTTGTTCTGGTGCTATTTGGTTTTATGATTACAGCAATAGTCTCATAAAGGTCACGCATCCATCCAATGTTTATTGCATTCCAATTACTTTGGGGGCGAAAATATCCCATGAATATTGATCAAGAGTCCGGCATTTTCTTGGCTATCCATACTGACTGGTATGTTTTTTAACCAGTTACGTATTGATTTAAGCGCTAGGCGAAAGAGGGTAGTAGCCAATGTATTTCGGGCTCTATCGATCAATCTACGTTGGAAAGATAGAAAACCAGACACAAAAAAGCCGCTGGTAATCAGCGGCTTTGTTTATTACATCTGTTAACTCCGGCCCTTAAGCTACTTTGCATCTGGGCATTCTACAAATTTATAGCCTCGGCCCTCTTCGCTGTTAAGCTCGGTAACCGGTCCAAAGCCAAGCTCTACCGCATCTGCAACACTGCTACTGGCAATTTGATGCAGGTTAATTTCAAGGTTACCCGCCCCACAAACTGCCAATACCGCCCCGCCCGTATTTTGGCCGCAATGGGAAGACACCACATCAATACCCTTGTCTATCAGCACCTTAGCCGTTTGCTCGGTACTGATTCGACCTTCCTGACATTGAATGGCCACATTGCCTTTATAAACCAATTCATTACCATCGAGAATCACCGGCTCACTGGCCTCGCTACCACAACCGGCCAGTGCCATGGTGATCATGACCATCCAAAATCTGTTATTCATAACCGTCCTTGCTATTTTTAGCCTGCATACGACCATATATTATTTAGTCTTTCTATGCGTTTGAATAAATACTGAAAAGAGATTTACCTATATCCCTTATCGCTTGGTTGCGCTCATCAAATGACGCTGAGGTTTGAGTAATATAAATGGAAATGATGATTGGGGAAATTTGGTCAGACCAGACGATGGCATTAATATTTCGTGTTCCATATCCACCTGCTCCAGAGCGGTCTGCAATGCTCCAGCCATTCGGTAAAACCGAGCGAAGTAATCCCCCAGTCACTTGGTTTTTTATCATCCAACCCGTTAGTTGCTTTTGATTGCTTAGTGACAATACATCCCCGTATACAAGAGCCTTTAAGGTATTGACCATCGCCAAAGGCGTAGTGGTGTCTCTTAGATCACCTGGTTTTCCTTCATTTAAGTGGGGCTCATATCGATCGAGTCTTGTTATATCATCACCTATATTTTCTAAGAAGCGAGTCAGAGACGATGGACCACCTATGGTTTTCAGCACAATATTGGCAGCCGTATTATCGCTAGTAAGCATGGTTGCATCACACGCTTTATGCAGTGACACGCTGTTCCCCACCTCGTTTTTCATAACAGGTGAATAGTCTTGCAATAGGTTGTTCGTAACGGCAACTGTTTCGGTTAAATCTAAGACCCCATTCTCTGCATCCTGAAGAAGCTTGGCACACGCAAGGGTTTTAAACGTGCTAGCTAACGGAAAACGATCGCCGCCTCGATACTGCCAAACCTCACCAGTTGCCACTGCCAAAGTGGCCACCCCAATTTTTGCGCTACCGGTATCATCGTAGCCGGGTAAGGCACGCTCAATGGCCTGCACTTCATGTTCAAGTTTCGTCAGCTGTAATGCAAGATTACTCGCTACGGATGTATTCACGAAAAAGAACACCAAAGCGAGTGCGAAATACGGCGTTAAAGATTTCATATCGTCCAATTCATTCCAATCATTGAAGGGCATTGTACCTAGCTGATGACGTCAAAACTGCCCATTTATCAATTTTTGTGAACCCTACTGACACCATGCTGTCAGTAGGGTTGTTTTACACTGCACCCTATGATGAATGGTGATCACCGCCGATAAGGAGCAGCGACATGAGTCAACATAAAGATAGCATCAACATGGCAGTCTGGTTCGAAATTCCAGCCTCTAACTTTGAACGAGCGATGGCATTCTATAGCCATATACTCGATGTGGAGATCGTAGTGTATGAGGTTCCCGGTTTGAGACAGGGGTTACTGCCTCATGATAACAAAGAACTTGTTTCTGGCGCCATCGTCACAGGGGAAGCCTATCAACCTTCGATGGAAGGCAGCGTGATTTACCTTAATGGGGGCACCGATCTTGATACCATACTGTCGAAAGTGGAACTCGCCGGTGGTAAAGTGCTCATGCCGAAAACCCATTTGGGTGATGACATTGGCCACATCGCACAATTCATCGACTCAGAGGGCAATCGTATTGGCCTTCATTCTATGGGCTAATCTATTAACATCATGAGGAGTGATACGTGCGTCGAGCTGACCGGCTGTTTCAGATTGTGCAGTACCTGCGCAATCGCCGTTTAACTACCGCGAAATGGCTAGCGGAAAAGCTCGAAGTGTCCGAGCGCACCATCTACCGGGATATTCAGGATCTAATGCTATCCGGCGTTCCCATCGACGGGGAAGCGGGCGTAGGCTATGTATTGCAGCGCGGGTTCGATATCCCCCCTCTCATGTTTAGCAAAGATGAGATAGAAGCACTGGTCATCGCTACTCGCATGGCAAAAGCTTGGTCTGGGCAGAAGTTAGGTCGCTCCATGATCAGTGCTTTAGATAAGATTGAAGCGGTGATGCCTGAGCATCTAAAAACAGAACTGTCTAAGCCTCGACTCTATACACCAGAATACCTTCATAACGACAGTGCCGCGAAATTCCTAGACGAACTTCGTGAAGCTATTAATGGAAAATCCGTTATTCAAATGGCCTATGACGACCTAAAAAATAAACGCACTACACGCCATTTACGACCGCTTGGATTGTTCTTTTGGGGCAAAGTTTGGACGCTGGCCGCTTGGTGCGAACTAAGGCAAGACTACCGTACATTTCGAGTGGATCGCATCATATCCATTACGTTAACGGATTCGACTTTTGATGAGAATACTGGCGTATCCTTTCAAGACTTTTTAAATAAAAAATACGGTGGCAGCGATTGGCTGTAGCATGATACGCAACGCCATCCCCCCCCTTTTCTTAAATTTCTAGCGTCGTCCTGGTTCATGGGCTTCATAGCGTGGCAAATCGGCGTCTAAGTCATCCCAATTGGCCTTCGAAGTAATAAAGTTATGAGATATAGGACGTTCACTAATGTCACTGTCGAGTATACCTAAACGAAGACGTATCTGTTCAGGTTTATCGGCATTCGAACTGTAAACCGGCGAAGCGCAAACCGAACAAAAGTGGCGTTTACGACCCGCAGCGGTTTCAAATGAGCCTAACGTGCTTTGGCCTTTCTTGATTTTGAAATCGTTAGACGCCACAAACCCATTCGTCGCATACGCGGTACCGCTACTCTTTCGACACTTTGAACAGTGGCAATGAATAATGGATTGAATGGGACCATGAATTTCTATTTCAACTTCACCACAAAGGCAACTACCTTGATACATATTCCCCCCAAGAGACAGAAGAGTGACTACGCCATAATATGAGATTTCTATCAAAACGCAATTCAGTGGTATAGAAACAAAAAACGGCGCCCTCATGCTGCACCGTTTTAAGAATTTGAACTTATTGTTTACTACCTATTGAACGGGTTTTGCTAATTGAATCGCTATTGCATCGTCCACTGTAAGAATTGCGCTCGTTCTTCATCCGTCATTTGAGTGATGTTACCCAAAGGCATATACCCTGTTTGAACGGCCGATTGAATACGTGGTTTATTCGCATTTAAGTGTTCAATCGTCTCTAGTAAAACCCCTCCTGGAGCTGCGTTGAAACCTGGTTGGGTAGGTACTGCCGCATGGCAACTGGCACAGCGTGCTTGCGATATGGTAAGAGCCGTTGCATCAGTGATGGTATTGGATGTGGTCGCCACTGGCTTCGGCAACATAAAGCCTATAATGGCAAATAACATGATGGCTCCAACGGCCAAAATCCAAGGACGGTGTTGCCCCTGATGCTTCAAGTTAAAGTAATGGCGTACAAATGCAGCGTTGAAACTGATTAACGCCAACACCAACCAGGCATACTCATGGCCATACGTCATGGGGTAATGATTGCTGATCATGATGAAAATCAGCGGCAAGGTGAAATAATTATTGTGAGTGGAGCGTAATTTTGCAAACGCCGCCGGTGCCGAATCTGGCTGTTGGCCTGCGTCTATTGCGCGCACCAATTCCCTTTGCGCTGGCATAATGCCGAAAAAAACATTGCCCGCCATGATGGTGCCGATTAACGCACCCACGTGTAAATAGGCCGCTCGATCACTAAACATTTCACCTAATGAATAGGCTGCCAACGTCAAACCGGCAAAAATAATCGCACCGAAGACTTTCGGGTAATGACGCAACGGACTCTTCACTAACACTTCATAGAAAATAAAGCCACCGATTAAAAAGCCAAGGCTAATACCAATCGCCTGCCATTGGGTTAACGCCATTTTGCTCGAATCAATAAGATATTGCTCTGCGCCCCAGTAATACATCACACTAAGTAATGCAAAACCGGTTAACCATGTGGTGTACGCTTCCCATTTGAACCAGTGCAGTTTCTGCGGCATTTTTTCTGGTTCTAGTGTGTATTTAGCCACTTCATAAATACCACCGCCGTGAATGGCCCACAAATCCCCTTTGATGCCTTTGTCTTTTTTCCATTGAGGCGGTTCGCGCAAGCTCAGGTCTAGCCATACAAAGTAGAATGACGCACCGATCCATGCAATACCTGCAATGACATGAAACCAGCGAAAAAACAGGTTAACCCAGTCGTAAATAAAAGCTTCCATTAGGCATCCCTTCTGTATTGGCATTGGCCGGCAATAAATGTATGAGATATGGCGCGATCATCACCGAGCATCATGAGACTAAACAAGCGTTCATCCAGTGTGCGACATTTGGATTGACGACGTGCCATAAGGTCGGTGCAACGATCATCAAGGATAATGAAATCTGCTTCTTTTCCCGCTTCGAAATTACCAATCAGGTGATCAAGCTGAAGTGTTTTTGCATTGCCAAGTGTGGCCATATAAAACGCGGCCTTTGCATCAAGGCTATGATTACGCAGCTGACACACCTTATAGGCTTCGCTCAATGTGCGTAACATGGAAAAACTGGTGCCCGCCCCCACATCGCTGGCCACACTCACTTGAGTGCTGCAAGACTGTGCTTTGGTCAAATCAAATAAGCCACTGCCTAAAAATAAGTTCGAGGTGGGACAGAACGAAATGCTCGACCCGGTGGCCGCAAGCCGCTGAAACTCGTCATCACTTAGATGCACACCGTGAGCAAAGACACTCTTCGGCCCTAGCAGGCCATAATGGTCGTAAACGTCCAAATAGTCTTTGCGATCAGGGAACAGAGACAGGGTAAAAGCAATTTCATCTTGGTTTTCACTTAGGTGAGTTTGCATATACACGCTTGGGTTGTTTTGTAACAGTTCACCGGCTTTTTGCAATTGCTCTGGGGTCGAGGTTATGGCAAACCGGGGGGTCACCGCATACAATTGGCGCCCTTTTTCATGCCACTGGTCTATTAATGCCTGTGATTCGTCGTAACTGCTTTGTGCATCGTCACACAGTGCCTCAGGTGCATTGCGATCCATCATCACTTTACCGCAAATCATTCGGGTATTGAGTGCGGTACTGGCTTCGAAAAACGCCTGCACAGAATCGGCGTGCTTAGTACCAAACACCAGTGCCGAGGTGGTTCCATTTTTCAGTAATTCATTTAAAAAGAATTGCGCCGTGCTACGCGCATGAGTTGGGTCTTCAAATTCTAGCTCTGCGGGAAACGTATAGTGGTTTAACCAATCCAATAGCTGTTCACCATAAGAGGCAATCACATCCACTTGAGGGTAGTGAATATGGGTATCGATAAACCCTGGCATCAACAACCGGCCGGAAAAATCCTGTACCTCGACGCTGCTTTCTAGCATCGCTAAGCCTGTCGCTGCATCGCCGACAGACACCACTAAACCGTCTTCAACGACCATTAAGCCATCTTCAATGTATTGTGCATCCCCGTCACCGATAAAATGCAAAATGGATGCGCGATAGGCGTGTTTCATTGGATTACTCGTCATGGTGTATGCCACCTACTTCAATGCGATTTCAATACGAACATCGTCATTGAAATCTTGTTCTTCTAAATTATTCCCTTCACCCGCGCGGTCCACCACCCAAAAATCGGTCACCTCATCTAGGGCGAGCAAAGGATGATGCCAACAATTAGCACGATAACTCACACCCGTTAGACTGGGTTGATCGCCTGCCACGAGAAACAGTTTCAGCGTATCAGGGTCAGGCGCGGTTTCCCCTTCGCACACCAATACAAGGTATGGGCGCTCACTGGTAGGCAAGAACGCTTGACTGCCCAGCGGATGTCTTTCCATCATGGTGATGGTCATAGGTAAGGTTCGCGGTTGTGCTCGAAAGAGATTAATAATGGCCTGTGGCGGCACACTGCCATCATGGCTGTGTAACAACTCCACCGAACTGAGCTTGTGATGACGCTCAGTCGTCCCTTCATTGATCATGATGGGCGAATCGCCTACCTGAATCACGTCTCCAAAGGGTGCAAATACTTCTGGCGTAAGTGGCTGTGGAGTCAACCTGTATTGACGCAATTGCGTGCCTGTCATTGTGGTGTTCCGTATACATTCATTTTTCAACTGCGCTCGTTTTCAAGGCCTGCTTATGATCCACGATAGGTGGAATAGCCATTGGCGCTAATTAACAGCGGAATATGGTAGTGCTCTTCAGGCGCTGTTAAACGAAACTCAATGGTCACACTGGGGTACAAGCAAACCTGATTCTGTGATTCAAAGTAGCCATCAGTGTCGAACAGCACCTTATAAATGCCGGCCAATCGTTCAGCATCTCCCATCCATTGAGTAATTCGTCCATCTTGGTCGGTCTTATCTTGAGCCACCTGAACGTAGTCAGTCCCCTCTTTTCGATAGAGGGTTACTAATACGTCTTTCGCAGGACGGCCCAAATTCACGTCGAGTATGTGGGTAGTAATGGCACTTTTCATAGGATTCCCTTTTGGGCCCGCAGGTTAGCGGCCCATTTTTTGTTTACCCAATCTTTCGATTTAACCTTTCAAATTGGCTCTCATTTAAGCCAAGCCGAATAACTTATTAATGCGCAACTCTGTAATCTTAGCCTGCTGCGCTGCTGCATTTACCAACTCAGCCTCACGGTCGTTTTGCAGACGGCCGTTCAGAATCTCAAGCATCTCGGCGGCGCTTTTCCCGGTGGCAAATACGATAAAGATAAAGCCGTTTTGCTGCTCATATTGAGCATTGCCGTCCGCTAATGCATGCAACACATCATCGCTGGCCTCGTTCACACCGCTTTGTTCGTTGGATGCCAATCCCTTAGTGTTCGCATACTTGGCACGCAAACTAGTGACATCACCGATCTTTGGATGGCCTTCGAACGCTTGCAGCCAGTCTGCTTCTTCGCACGCTTGCCAATGTCGCTGCGCTGCGCTCTGAACTTGCTCAACGGTTTCATAGGGGCGATGGCTCGTCATAGCCTCAATCCATTTGGTGGAGGTACAACAGGTCTCAAACGCCGCTTTTGCATCATCGCTGTTGAGCCCATTTAACGTATCGATAGATAAAGGCATGGACACAGTAGAAGCATTGCCCATGATTATTCTCCTTGCCCTATGACACTGGCAGAAGGATAACCAAACACCCGTAAACGGCTAATACCGCCATCAGGAAACATGTTTAACTTGATATGGGTGAACTCACGCTCTCCACTCAATACTTCTTCTTTATAAAAGTGCTCCGCATCTGCTGTGAGTTTCTGGCGAACAATCACATCTTCCCATTTCGCGTTTTCGTCTGGGTCCGAGCCGTCTTTCATGTTAATGGCTTGTAAAGAAAACGATTCAGGAAAGTTTCCCTTAAAGTGGGCGGTATCGACCACGACTTTTTTAATGGAACCCGTCGCGCCCATTTTCACGATAATCCAATCGCAAGGACGACCTCCCCGGCGGCGTTTGGTTTCCCAACCATCGCCCATGTCCTTGCCACGGTTCGGCATAATTAAGTTTTCCATGTTACTGAAAAACATGTCACTGCAAGCGAGGGGACGCCCACCGTTTTTTACATACACTAAATCCACTGGCTCATTTGGCAGGAACCAATTCCAATCAATCACTGGCTCGCCATACAAACGCAATCGAGCCACCCCCCCATCGGGATGAATGTTTAAACGCACATGGGTCACTACGTCTTGCTGGGGAATATCAAAAAAGTTATCGCTGTCGGGTTTGACTTCGGTCAACGGCAAAACATCGAACCATTGTGTGGCTTCATTGGGTGCGCCGGTTTCGCAACAGCCTTCAATACTCACTTTCTGTGGCGCGTTACCGGCAAAGAAACGCGTGCATACATTCACGCCGTGGATTTTACCTTTTGCACCCAATTTGATCACACACCAGTCAAAGCCCACCTCGCGCTTGCGACGAGACTCCCAGCCATCCATCCATTTACCACGGTCGGTGTACTTACCATCAATGAATACTGGTGCGTCTGGCTTGAGTAGGTTTTCCATTTCGGCAAAAAAATCATCGCTACAGGCCAATGTTTGTCCGCCAAGACGTGATGCTGCGAGATCGATCCAAGTTTTATATGGGTGATCGGTAGGTGAATGCATTGCTATGATCTCGATAATTCGTGTTTAAGTTGCTTCCAATCTACCCCTTGTTTAACGGCCCGCTTGCGAGCATCGTTCTGCGTAGAGGTAGTTATATTTTGTGCTGCTTCAGTTTGAGAAAGATGATCTTTCTGCTGATTTTTGTCGGTGTGCTGTAACAGTTGTGCTGTAATCGACACCGCCACTTCCATGGGTAATTTGCCAGGAATGCGAGTATCCCCAATAGGGCAGTGTAGCGTTGAAATTTTCTCTGCACTGAATGCTTTGTGTTGCAGGCGTAGCTGAAAACGTTGTGCCTTGGTATCGGAACCAATGCACCCCAAAAAGTCCAACGGGGTTTGACGTTTGAGCGCGGCTTCGACCAAGTCAAAATCCAACTGATGATTGTGAGTTAACACCAGCATCTGGCTGTTGCCAGGCAACTGAGACACAAGGCGAACAGGATCGTCACTCACGTCAATACGGACATTACTAGGCAGCTGTTGAACATCCGGAAACAAATCCGCTCGACTGTCTACCCAAGTCACTCGACCGGGCAACTGACCCAGTATGCTCACCAAAGCCTTGGCCACATGGCCCGCGCCAAACAAAACCACATTCATACCATGCTGAACGAAACACTCGAACAATACAGTGACTCGGCCACCACAGCACTGCCCTAGTTTTGCGCCTAAAGGAAAATGCTCCACCAAGGAATCGTTTTCTTGTTTTAGCAGTAATTGTCTTGCTTGGTCTGTAACCAAGTATTCAAGATGTCCGCCACCGAGCGTGTCATAGGTGTGCTCTTGAGTGACAATCATCTTGCTGCCTTGATCTCTGGGCACGGAACCGGTTGCACCGATCACCGTCGCCATCACATAGGGTTCGCCCGCCTGCTCACAGGCATCAACCGCTTGATACCATCGAGTGAACTTCATAATCAGTCCCCTTTACCTTGTGAGTCAGATGCACTCATTGCCTGTTGGCGGCAGAACTGCACTGCGTTGTAGACACGCTCTGGCGTAGCTGGCGTGTCCAACGGCGGCTGCACTTTATGATCAGCTACGCAGCTCACCGCATCACGTAACGCTAACCAGACCGACATGCCAAGCATAAATGGGGGTTCGCCAACCGCCTTAGAATGATAGATGGTTGCCTCATCATTCGGACGTTCAAACAAGCGCGTGTTGAACACAGTAGGCATGTCCGCTGCAGTAGGAATTTTGTAGGTGGCGGGATTACTGGAGGCCAAGGCTCCTTGATCATTCCAAACCAACTCTTCTGTTGTGAGCCAGCCCATGCCTTGTGCAAACGCACCTTCGATCTGACCAATATCAATGGCCGGGTTTAATGACTGACCCACGTCATGCAATATGTCGGTACGCAATACGTCGTATTCACCTGTGAGCGTATCAATTTCCACTTCGGAACACGCAGCACCTAACGCGTAGTAAAAGAACGGGCGTCCGTGAGCATTTTCGCGGTCATAATGAATCTTAGGGGTTTTGTAATAACCCGTGGACGATAGCGATACGCGATGCATGTATGCCTGTTGAATAAAATCCGGAAACGCTAACGCGATTTCATCATTATCGGTGACCATCACCACATGGTTGCGTTCGAAGGTCACTTGATTGGCTTGCCATTGCTGTTGAGCAAACTCGACTAAACGCTGCTTCAATATTTCACAAGCGTTTTGCGCGGCCTTGCCATTTAAATCGGTACCAGACGAAGCAGCGGTTGGTGAGGTGTTCGGTACTTTCTCTGTATTGGTGCTGCTGACCATGACCGTATTCACGTCCACATCGAATTCGTTGGCCACAACCTGCGCAACCTTGGTAAACAGTCCCTGACCCATTTCAGTACCGCCATGATTCAAATGAATGCTGCCATCCGTATAGATGTGCACTAATGCACCAGCCTGATTCAAATGGGTCACCGTGAAAGAAATGCCAAACTTAACCGGTGTTAACGCCATGCCACGTTTTTTAAATCGATTCGTTTTGTTGAATTGATTAATGGCATCTCGGCGGCTTCGGTAATCACATTGATCTTCAAGATCCTTTAAGAGTTCTGCCATTGGGTAATGCTCAATGACTTGTCCGTAGTGAGTCACATCCCCTTCTTGGTATAAATTAGCGTAACGTACATCGAGTGCATCGCGGCCCACGTGGCGAGCGATGTCATCCACCATGTATTCCGCCACCACCATACCCTGTGGCCCACCAAATCCACGAAACGCGGTATTGGACACCGTATTGGTTTTACAGCGATGACCTACCACTTTGCAATCCTTCAAATTGTAGGCGTTGTCGCAATGAAACATGGCGCGATCGACAATGGCATCGGACAGATCAGGCGAGAACCCACACTTGGCGGCCAATTCAACATTAGCACCTTCTATGCGCCCTTCGTCATCAAAACCAATTGTATATTGGTTATAAAAATCGTGACGTTTTCCCGTGAGCACCATGTCGTCTTTTCTGGACAGACGAATTTTTACAGGTCGATGTGTTCTGTGTGCAACCACGGCAGCCATACAGGCCCAAGGCGCAGCCTGAGTTTCTTTTCCGCCAAAACCCCCGCCCATACGGCGCACTTCCACTTGAACTTGATTGATGGCCACACCTAGCACTTCACTGACCAGCTTTTGTACTTCAGTTGGATGCTGTGAAGAGGTATATACCTTCATACCATGATCTTCTGTGGGCACCACAAAGCTCACCTGACTTTCTAGATAAAAATGCTCTTGGCCTTTAACATAAAAATCGCCTTTGAGGGTGTGCTTCGCTTTCTGTAATGCCTTATCAGCGTCGCCCTTAGCGTGAGTATGGGTTGGCCTAACAAAAACGCGTTCTTTCAGCGCCGTTTGGACATCGAGTATGGGAGTTGACTCTTCATATTCAATCACGGCCTTAGCTGCGGCCCGCTGTGCAAGTTCGTGACTATTTGCGGCCACGGCAAAAATAGGTTGGCCCACATATTCAACGGTTTTTTCTGCCAATAGCGGGTCACCGGCGAACACTGGGCCAATGTCTGTTTCACCAGGAATATCATCAAACGTAATCACGTCAACGACGCCTTCGCTCGCCCAAACCTCGGTTAAATCCATTGACACAATATCACCATGAGCGATGGTGCTTTTGCCGATGGCCACATGCAATGTGTTTGGCCACTCTGGCATATCGTCCACATAGATGGCATCGCCGGTTACATGCTTAATAGCACTTTCATGCTTTAACGAGCCGCCGGTTTTTCCCTTGGCTGGGCGCTGACGCACTTGAGCCCACTTTTGCAGAGCTTCTACGGAATCGTGTTTCTGACTCATTAGATGCCCTCCTCAGTGTCGCCATTGAGCATAGCGATGAGCGCTATACCCGATTTAATCAATAGATTTTTAGCCATGTCCATTCGATACTGAGCGGAAGCGCGAACATCACTCATAGGGCTAAAAATGCTGTCCAACTCTGATGAGACAGTTTCGAACAGTGCTTCACTCACCACATTGTCGACTAGTTTGTCTTCAAGCGCATAGGCCCGTTGTGGCGTGGCGGCCATCCCGCCATAAGCAATGCGTGCAGTTTGAATAACTTGGTTATCATCCACATCAAAATAAAATGCACCCAGCACGGCAGAAATATCATCCTCTTTTCGCTTACTGATTTTGTATACGAAAAGGTGCTGATGCTCATTTAATGTTTCAAATTCAATTTGACGCAAATATTCATCAGTTTGTCGTTGCGTCTGCTTGTAACCCAAAAAGAAATCATCAAGGTTAATCCAACGATGACCTTTGAGTGAAGCCAATTCCAACTTAGCACCCAGTGCTAAAAAAACAGGGGGAGTATCACCGATGGGAGAAGCATTCGCGATATTCCCCCCTAAAGTGCCCATATTCCGAACTTGCTTTGCAGCAATCCGGTGAGTTAACTGAGCAATTGAAGGAAACTGTTTTTCAAACGTCTCTAACGCTTGGCTGTAGGTCACGCCTGCCCCTATCTTGATGGTGCGAGCCTCTTCCGAAACGGTGTGAAGCTCACTCACACCGCTTAACAAAATGATGTTGCCGAAGGGCTTTAGGGCTTGAGTTAAATCTAATGCGAGGTCAGTCCCCCCGGCCCATAAAGTAGTATTGGGTAAGTCACTGAGGAGCTGCTTTAACGTATCTTCGTCTTTCGGTAAATACACAGCCCGCTCACCCTGCTCTGTGGCTTCAGCAAGTAATGGGGCAGTGGAGATTTGATTAACCGGATCAAATACTTTGGCCTCAGCCATCACGGGCGCACATGAAGCCTTATCTGCTTTGTGATCATTTAGAGAGAGGGCAGCATCCACTATCGGGCGGTATCCAGTGCATCGACACAGGTTTCCGGACAAAGCTTCGAGAGCAGAGTCTTTTAGGATCAATTCGTTTTGGTGATACAAGGCTGCCAGTGACATCACAATGCCGGGAGTACAAAAGCCACATTGCGAGCCATGATGCTCCACCATTGCCTGCTGCACAGGATGTAAAGATTCCCCTTGAATTAGTGATTTTGAGGTTAATCCTTCGATTGTGACGAGATGATGGCCATGAACCATGGGCAACAACAGTAAACAGGCATTCACCGCTTCAAACACCACCTGCTCGCCGCTCCTCTTACCGAGGAGCACAGTACAAGCCCCACAGTCACCACTGCCACACCCTTCCTTTGTACCTTGAAGATGCTTGCGTGTTCTGAGGTAGTCGAGCATGGTGATATGAGGGCTCACAGCCTGCTCTGTCACTCTCTCGCCATTCAGTTCAAATTCAATCACGCCTCTGTCCTAAGCTGCTCTACTGTTTAAAAGTTGGGCCATTACGCCATTAACTGACCAATTGGTCAAGTTATTGATCTACTGATTTAGAAGTTTTCATTCAATTACGATGCCCATTTCCACCATTGCGGCCAAACTGTCCGAATTGCCCCAAAAATACGCACAAAGGCTTTGACCAAGACGGCCAATTTGCACCACGAGTGCACACTTTATTTTAGTCCAAAAACGCCTTCGCACTTTTACTAACCAAATGATTAGATTTAATGACTTTATAGCATCAAACTCATAGACCATGTTTGACTAATTAGTTAATTAATTTAGTATTAGCGAACCCAATTTACGAGGGGTTCACATACGTTTGAACCCGAACTATATTCATAACAACACAACAGGTGTCTTTGGGAGCAACCATGAAAAAAACCTTAGCAACCCTAGCCGCAGCAGCGACCCTAACCCTGCCCGTTCAGGCAGAACAATTTTGGGCAGATAACAGCGTTTCTGTTCTTAACGGCTCAAGCTATGTTGAACCATTTGCAGGTGGCGGTCTCGACCCTGAAAATGAAATCGGTTACACCACTTTGACCCTAGAACACGTTTCTGGTCACAGCTGGGGCGGCCTGTTCTACTTTGTAGATCATCATAGTGGCGACGGCTTCACTGACACTTATATGGAGTTCAGCCCTTCTTTCTCTCTAATGAAAACTGAAGGCATGGTGAGCTCAGTGAATCTAGCGTACACAATGGAATCGATGGCCAACCTAGGTACAAACCACCTATTCGGTATCGGCGCAGACCTTAAAGTACCAGGTCTAGATTTCTTCAACGCAACTGTTTACTCAGCTAAAAACGACGGCGGTGATGACGACACTCAGCTAACTCTTGTGTACGGCTACTCTAACGGCAACCTAATCATCGATGGCTTCATGGATTACTCTTTCGGTGCAGATGTTGCTGAAGACCAAATGAACTTCACTCCACAGATCACGTATAACGTTGGTCCTGCTTTGGGCTTAAAGAACAAGGTAAAAGTTGGTGTTGAATACTCATACTGGACTGGTAAGTACGGCGTAAAAGACGCTGATCAAAACGCGGTTAGCCTGCTGATTAAAGCCCACCTATAAGGGTTTAGATCAATAAAAGTACAAAAAGAAAGAGCCCGCGGGCTCTTTCTTTTTGTTCAAAAGGTAAACTGGTATATAATCCGCCAAACACGTTCGACACCGGGATGGATTGTGAGCAGTTCTGATAAGCAAAAAACCGGCAACATTCGTAACCGCAACAACCTGATAATTTTACAGGCTGCGCAAGACGAATTTGTTCTTCATGGATACAAGGGCACCAGTATGCAGTCCATTGCAGACCGCGCTGGCTTACCCAAAGCGAACATCCATTACTACTTTAAAAACAAAGCCAACCTTTATCGTGCCGTGTTAGAAAACATTCTAACCACTTGGAACCAAGTGCTCGCCGATATGAATGAAGACAGCGATCCTGCTGACGTGTTACGAAAATTCATTCGTTCTAAAATGCAGCTTTCATACACCAACCCCAATGGTTCAAAAATCTTTGCCATGGAAATCATTCAAGGTGCTCCCCACTTAAAGGAGTACATCAGCAAAGATATGAGAGCATGGGTTAAAGAAAAAGCCACCGTTATCGAAAGCTGGATTAACCAAGGTAAGATGCGCGCGGTCGATCCGACCCATTTGATTTTTATGATTTGGGCTACGACACAGCACTATGCGGATTTCAATACACAGGTTTTAGAAATCACCAATCGCCGTGAATACGACGATGAAGAAATCGAACGCATCACTGGATTCCTAACCGATATTATTTTGACAGGGTTGGGGCTATCTCCCCAATAAAGAAAGCCTGACAGGTCGCTTTGCTACGAAAGGCGACCGCCCGCCAAATTTAGAGCTAGCTCGATCAATCGACGTGTATTTTGTTCGTTCCTCCTATACTTATCATGTAAATTACTCACACTTAAAATTGACCATGTGGTCAATATGATAAATACTGAGCCCAATACTCATTCGACCATTTTCGACGAGACAGGCCATGGATAAAAAAGATCAATCTCAATCCGACTTTCTGAAAAGCTATCCCAGAGACATGGTCGGCTATGGCGCCAAACCAGTAGAGGCTGCCTGGCCCAACCAATCCCGCATCGCGGTTCAATTTGTGATTAATTATGAAGAAGGTGGTGAAAACTGCGTACTTCATGGGGATAAAGCATCCGAAGCGTTTCTCTCAGAGATTGTTGGGGCACAACCATTAGAAGGTGTGCGCCACATGAATATGGAGTCCATTTACGAATACGGAAGTCGTGCTGGCTTCTGGCGTTTGCATCGCTTGTTTACCGATCGCCAGTTACCTGTGACCGTATTTGCCGTTGCCACAGCTTTAGAAAAGAACCCAGAAGCGGTCGAAGCCATGGTGGAGGCGGACTGGGATATCGCCAGCCACGGCCTAAAATGGATTGACTACCAATACGTGCCAGAAGATATTGAGCGTGCGCATATGGAGCAAGCCATTGATATCCATACTCGCACAACAGGAAAACGTCCGGTTGGATGGTATACCGGTCGCAATAGCCCGAACACAAGAAAATTGGTTCATGAAGCAGGCGGATTTTTGTATGACGCAGACGCCTATGCTGATGATATTCCCTATTGGGCTCACGATTTTGATCGCCATCTCATCGTTCCGTACACGTTAGATGCCAATGACATGCGCTTTGCAACGGCACAAGGGTTTAACTCTGGCGAGCAATTCTTCCAGTATCTCAAAGACAGTTTTGATATCTTGTACGCGGAAGGGGGGCGCATGATGAGCATTGGCCTACATTGCCGATTAGTCGGACGACCAGGTCGTGCTGCCGCTCTAGCTCGCTTCTTGGATTATGTTATGGAGTTTAACGACGCATGGGTGTGCCGCCGTAGCGACATTGCCGAGCACTGGCACCAATGTCATCCTTGGCAACCTCGCTAAAGGCATTAATCAGAACCTTGCAGGTCTGCAATGAAGTCGATTTGCTCCTGCAAATAATTTTGAAAAAATGCGTGCTGATCTGAATTTAAACTAGCATTGAGTTTTGTCATCATCGATGCAAGGCGCTGTCGGTTGCGCTGTACCTTGCTTTGATACTCTTCCGTTCTAAATTGCTCGGGTTCAATCAGCACCGGCATCAAGCACGCTGAAAGTTTACTCGCTTCATTCAACTCAAAGCATTCCCTCCCCATTTGAATGAGCGAGGCGCTGAACCGGTTGTGCAGCAATGAGGTGCTGTCATAGCTTTCTACAAACTCATCTACCAATTTAATTTGAGCCTTGCTCACCGTGCCAATTCGGGTTTCCACCGCTTCCAACAATTGCTCAAATTGCGCTTCTTTACGCTCTTCAAGAGTGAGTTCTTCTATGTCCGATTTACGCTCTTGGTTCTGCTCCGAAAGATTTTCAAATAGCTCACTCACCTGATCTTTGCTTAGTTGGGGTGCCATCTCCACAAGGTGCAAACCCGCTTGATTGCGCAACATGACCCAATGACTACGAAAACGGATTAACTCTTTCTCCCACGCTGCTTCATCAAGCGCCTCCTGCGCTACCTTTTGCTTTAGCTCCTTTAAGTGTGACTGATAAAATGCAAGCTCATCCTCTTTATGCCAGGCAATGAAGGCATTAAGACGCTGATCAAATTCATCTTCTTGCCGATCATTAAGTGAAACAAAATCATCTAGGTACCACTTAGCCAGCCAGTCTAAATGGTTATAGGCAAACTCTGAAGAACAGGCTGATACCATCACACAAAGACTGATCACGATATAGCGCAGCATAAATAGTCTTTCCTTAGTTGAATCCCCGGTGCCACTGGTTTGATGGCCCATCATTTGCTTACGTTCAATGAGCCGGTTTAGTTTACTGGCATTTCACTTTACCACTTACCTAAACAAAAAGGCCGAATGATTCCAACGAATCATTCGGCCTCTCATGTATCAATAACCAGACTAACGCTCGTCGAGTTACTCAACCACTAACATATTAGCGGTGGCGGTAAACAGGGTCCAACAACCGTCTCCCATAGCCCCTGCCTGTTCGATTTTGATATCACTAATGGCATTGGCTCCTAAGCGATAGGCTTCTGCTTTCATGTCCAGTAACAGCGTCTTTTCATCTGGCGCTTCACTAAATAAGCTATTTTGACAACGCTTGGTTTGTACCGTACCTAATGTTGCACCCGCCTGTGGGGCGGATTCATACACAGTAACGGTTTTTTCAGCCATACGCTTATCTCTGAGACTAAGATGACTAAGGTCGTTGCCAGAGTAGGCCCCCGGCATTGAGCTACATGCCCCCATGGCAAGCAAACTGGCCACGACGACACCTTGAGTAAGGGTCAATGGGAATTTCATTGTTATTCTTCTTATGGATTTGTAGGAATTGTCTAATCAGTAACAGGGTAACAGCCTTGCAAGGCCCTGAGAATCACTTGCGTACCGCAAATTCCGTCATTTTTTGGTCTAATACTGCCAATTCATGAATGACCTTGGTCACCTTAGCTAAAACTGGGCCTTTATGGCACCATCGAACCAAGTCTTCCAGTGCGTCGGCTTCTCCCTGAGCATGAATTTCCACCCGACCATCCGCAAGGTTTTTAACCCAGCCCACGAGCCCCAATGCCCCTGCCCTTTTCGCAGTAGAAGCTCGGTAGTAAACCCCTTGAACCTTGCCTTCAACGAAGATATGTAAGGCTTTCATGGAATCTAGATCCACCTTATCTGTGATTTCAGCCATTATCGTTTCCCTACTCGCCCTTTTCCTACCTCCGAGCATAGGGCGGCCATAATTTTGTTTCAACTAGCCAGATCTCCATCAGATCAAAATAAGCCCGTTTTTGCGCCGAAAATGCCCCAAAGCCCCCATTAATACTGGGGTTATAATCAAATATTATCGATCTGTGTCAACCTAACTTGACCCAGAGCAATCCCACCCACACCCACGCTGATAGACTGCCACCATAAATTAGAGAACCATGGCCGACAATAACAAGACCTAGGGCCATCAGTAGTAGGAATTGTCATGAGTCAGAGCATTGCCAAAACCACAGTCGGTAATATCCAGTGGGATATTGATCTCATTAAGCGATACGACAAGTCGGGGCCAAGATACACCTCGTACCCCACAGCGGTGCAGTTCCATGATGGCTTTGGTCTAGAGCACTACCACCAAGCTCGAAACGCTTCGAACCACCCCGATGCCCCTATGTCGTTGTATGTTCACATCCCCTTCTGTGCCCATGTTTGCTATTACTGTGCCTGCAATAAGGTCATCACCAAACGCAAAGAAAAAGCTCAGCCCTATTTAGATCGCCTTTATCGAGAGATGGCATTACGCAGCGATGGCTATGATCGCAATCGCCCCGTAGAGCAACTACATTGGGGGGGCGGTACGCCCACGTTCATTACCCACGATCAAATGACGGAACTCATGGGGCAGTTGCGTGAGCACTTTAATCTGATTGATTCAGAGGATCGTGATTACTCCATCGAGATTGACCCAAGGGAACTTCAGCCTGATACCCTAGCCCACCTCAAATCATTAGGCTTCAACCGCGTCAGCTTAGGGGTTCAAGACTTCGATGAAAAAGTACAAAAGGCCGTCAATCGTGTACAGCCGTTAGAAATGACACGGGCAACACTCGAAGAGGCACGCCGCTTAGGATTCAAGTCCATTAACATCGACTTGATCTATGGACTGCCATTCCAAAGCCGTGAGAGTTTCGCCAACACCCTAAAAACCGTATTACAGCTCGACCCTGACCGTCTATCTGTTTTCAATTATGCGCATTTACCAGAGCGCTTTATGCCTCAGCGTCGCATCAATGAAGCGGACCTACCTAGCGGTGAAGAAAAGTTAGGCATGCTCGAAGACAGCATTCGGATCTTGACCGAAGCCGGTTATCACTACGTGGGCATGGACCATTTTGCTAAGCCAGAAGATAGCCTTGCACAGGCCCAAATGCAGGGCAAACTGCACAGAAACTTTCAAGGCTACACCACCCATGAAGACTGCGATCTAGTCGCCCTAGGCGTGTCATCCATCAGCCAAATTGGCGACGCCTACTTTCAAAATGACGCCGATATCGAGCGCTATATGTCCGCTATAGACGACAGTCGCCTACCGCTTAAACGAGGCGTTATCCTGAGCGAAGAAGACGATCTACGTAGAGCCATTATTAAGCAGCTGATCTGTCAATTTGAACTTGAATTCGCCACCATTGAAAAGCAATTTAATGTGGACTTTAAGACCCACTTTGCCGATGCCCTTGAAAGCCTTATTCCCTATGAGGAAGATGGTTTGGTTGAAGTATCAGAACACCGAATTCAAGTGACCCCAAAAGGCGGCTTACTGATCCGTAATATTTGTATGGCATTTGATGAATATCTGACTCGCCCTCAGCACAGTGTGCGCTATAGTAAAGTTATATAGTCACCAGAACGTGAGGGAGTTGTGCTAGAAGATTCCTCTCAAATAGCCTCTCAAACCGCAGCCGCCGCCACCATTTCCGGGCACTTATATCGCGCCAGCGTGATCGCCCGGCGCATGGCTTTGGCTGCAAAGAACAGCCGTGCCATGGTCTTACGTGCCGGCGCGCGAGCGGCAGGCCTCAAGGTCATTAGTGACTATTTTGGCGAACTGGCCGATAAAACCATCAATCTATCGACCATCATCAACCAGTGCGCCATTAACATCTCGCAAAATTCTGTTCGTCAGTGGCGCACACAAACCTTCTTAGCCCGTATGGAGCGCTGTCATGAGCAGCTAAACGGGCAAAAAGTGACGCAAATTGAAGAAGCCATGTCAGAAGGCGAAAGTCACCTAAACAAGCTGACCCATAACCTAAATCATCAGCTATCCTCATTAAATGACCAACTATTGGACATCCGTCAGTTTATGCAGTCCAGTAGCGTGGTGGCCGTCACCTTTCGCTTAGAAGCCACTCAAACTGGTGAGTTTCAGCCCTTACTCGAACACATGGCCAACACCATTGACGGTCTCAGTAACGACATTAAACACCACATCACCTTTAGCCAGAATCAATTGGCGCAGTTTAAAGTGGGATAACAACCGGGCTTAACCCTGAGGACACTTGGGCATGGACGCACTCAAAATCTACGACGAAGGCCACCAGTGGTATGTTTTTGGCCGCGACCCAGAAAAACCTGAAAAGATCATCGATACCAACCAGTTCATGGTGGTAGACGGTGATCGCTGCATTTTATTAGATCCTGGCGGTATCGAAGTATTTTCCACCATGTTGGCCTCAGTGCTTAAATACGTGGATATCGAACACATCACCGACTTGTTTGCCAGCCACCAAGACCCTGACATCATTTCTTCGCTAGGCATGTGGGATCAGGTGCTGCCTGAAGCCACCTTACACGCCTCTTGGTTATGGGAGGGGTTCATTCGGCACTTCGGTATGGATAACATCCAGTACAACGCCATAGAAGATGGCGGCGGCCGAATCATGCTCAACAACCTAGAGTTGGAGTTTATACCGGCTCACTACCTTCATAGCTCGGGTAACTTTCACGTATACGACCCTAAATCTAAGATTCTCTTTAGCGGCGATATAGGCGCCGCTCTTGAGCCACCAGGCTCCCCTCTGTTCGTAGAGGACTTCGATCACCACGTCACCAAAATGAAGTATTTCCACGAACGCTGGATGCCCAGTGACGACGCCAAGCGCCACTGGCTGAATCGAGTGCGACGCTTGGATATCGAGATCATGGCTCCACAGCATGGCCGCATGTTTAAGGGCAACGACGTTCAGAAGTTCCTAGATTGGTTTGAGGCTCTACACGTTGGTATTGCTATCGATTAGATAACCCAGTATTCCCTTCTCCCCCAAAGGCCCGTGAACAGGGCCTTTTTTATACCTCCCAGATTTTCGGTAAACACTTGATCCTATTTCAAGCACCTAGAAACCTGTCCTTAACTGTCTAAACGCCAAATTTAGCTTTACCAAAGCGACATTTGGGCATACACTTGTTCACCGAAATAACTTGATAGCGTTTTTCTTTATATGACAAGCATGACTCACAGCCAGGTGACACGCCCATCTAAGTGGCTAGCCATCGGCCAATGGATCGTAGGTTCAGTCACCAACCAAAGAACCTTGGCCGGTTACTTGGAGCCTTTGATTCAAATGGTAAAGCCCAAATGGCGTAGCGATCGTATTCGCAGCCATATTCTGACCGTTCGCCAGGAGACATCAGACATGTACTCCTTGGTAATTCGTCCGGGTTCCGCGTTTAAACCCTTTCAAGCGGGCCAATACCTAGAACTGACCGTAGAAAAAGACGGGGTTTGGGTTAGCCGGTTCTTTAGCATTTCATCCAGCCCAAAATATTTTCAGCAAACAGGGCTAATCGAGATCAGCATCCGGATTCAAGACGGGGGCCGCATCACGCCTTGGCTTCCAACGGCCCTTCGCGCGGGGAGCATCGTCAATCTATCTCAGGCTCAAGGTGAATTTGTATTGCCCAGCCACGCCAGCGAACACCTAGTGATGATCGCGGGCGGGAGTGGCATTACCCCTTTTCGCTCCATGTTGCAGCAGCTGAGCCTAAATCAGGATCGTTACAATGGACAGGTCACCCTGCTTTACTACGCACGAAGTGAAACCCATTTCTTATTTCAGCAAGAACTCACCAATTATGCCCGCGAGAACCAATGGCTAAGCGTCGAGTTCATCGACAGTGAAAAAGAAGGCTTTGTAAGTGAAGATCATTTAAATCACTACCTGCCTCAACTGGCAAATTCTCCAGAAAACGTGAACGCCATGATCTGTGGCCCAAGCCCAATGATCCTATCTGCACGTGATCTGTTAAGAGAATCTCATTTGGCCCCTAGCCAAATTCATTATGAATTCTTCGGCCCAGAACCCACAGAGCATCAAACACTGGGCGCAGCCAACGTATTATTTAAGCAAGCAGGTAAGCAAATCGAAGTTGGCGAAACGGATCAACAAACACTACTCGACTTAGCCGAATCACACTCGCTAAAACCCGTCAGTGGCTGTCGCATGGGCGTATGCCATCAATGTATTTGCCAAAAACAATCTGGCGTCGTGTTAAACACCAAAACCGGTGAATACAGCGATACCGGGCATGAAGAAATTCAATTATGCATCAGTCGCCCCGTGGGCGACGTGGTGTTAGAACTTTAGGCAAACAGGTTTAGGTAAGGGCAAATTACTATGGCAACATCCATGCAAACCGCTCCGAGCAAAGACGTGTTAGACGCCTTTGCAAAAGAATTAGATGACATTAGAGAAGACACCATGGCGAAAGTCGGCCAGAAAGACGCCGACTACATTCGCAAAGTCATTCGGGTTCAACGCATCATGGACCTTGGTGGTCGCTTGATGATCGTATTGGGCTTTTTACACCCCATTTGGTGGGTATTTGGCGTGCTGTCTTTAGGCTTCGCCAAGATTCTAGACAATATGGAAATTGGTCATAACGTCATGCACGGTCAATATGACTGGATGAATGACCCCAACATCAATAGCCGTAACTTTGACTGGGATAACGCGGGCGATTCCAACTCTTGGAAACGCTATCACAATCATGAACATCACACCTATACCAACATCATAGGTAAAGATCGCGATTTTGGTTATGGATTATTGCGCTTGAGTGACGACATTCGTTGGAAGCCCAAGCACATTCCGCAATTTTTCACCTACATGCTGCTGGCCATCTTATTTGAGTTTGGCGTGGCCTACCACGAGGTGGCAGGCGAACGCATCTTCATGGGTAAACGTCGTAAAGTAAGCCACCTACCCATTAGCCGAGAGCAGTTAAAAAACGACTTCTTCAGTAAAATTGGACGTCAATTTTTCAAAGATTATATTTTTTGGCCGCTGCTGTGCTTCCCTGTTTTTCTACAGGTATTGGCCGGCAATTTTGTCGCCAACCTAATCCGTAACCTTTGGACCAACACCATTATTTTCTGTGGTCACTTTACGGAAGACATTCACACCTTCAAGGCGTCTGAATGCGAAAACGAAAGCCAAGGACAATGGTATTACCGCCAAATTCTGGGCTCTTCTAACCTAGAAGGCTCTCGCTTATTCCACATATTAACCGGACACCTTAGTTGTCAGGTGGAACATCACCTTTATCCAGATGTGCCCGCATTACACTACCCAGCCATGGCGAGGAAAGTGCAAAAAGTATGCGAAAAATATGGCGTGCCTTACAACACAGGCGGCTTCTGGAAACAATACTTCACCGTCGCGAAACGCATTTTGACCTATAGCTTTCCCACCAAGAAATCGGCAATGGCGTAACCCGTTCTGCATAGGGGGTGTCGTTTGACACCTTTTAGCCCAATCCAAGGCCCCTTACCTTGGATTGGGCTTTTTTTATTTCTGCATATTCACGTTACAATATGGGTTTTCTCGCACTTTCCCCTATTTTCATCCATAGTATTGATAACGCTTTTTAAGGTCGAACTATCATGTCTCTCGAATTCATACAAAATATGCCCAATGCCAACGACATCGCCGATGAAGCATTTATTCGTCAACTACCTAAAACCGAATTGCATTTACACCTAGAGGGGTCTTTGGAGCCTGACTTGATGTTTGCATTAGCCAAGCGCAATGACATCAAACTGCCCTACGCCAACGTAGAGGAGGTAAAAGCCGCATACGAATTTACTAACTTGCAATCGTTCCTCGATATTTACTATCAATGTGCCGATGTCCTGCGCACCGAACAAGATTTCTATGACTTAACCTGGGCCTACTTAGAACGATCCAAAGCCGATGGCGTCGTGCATGTCGAGCCCTTTTTCGATCCACAAACTCACACGGATCGCGGCATAAACATCGACATCGTTATAAAGGGCATTACCCGCGCACTGAAAGACGGCGAAGAAAAGCTGGGCATCAGTTACGGATTGATTCTTTGTTTCTTGCGTCATTTATCAGAAGAAGCCGCATTTGCCACACTCGACATGGCCAAGCCTTATCTCAATGAGTTTATTGGTGTTGGGCTGGACAGTTCCGAACTGGGTCATCCGCCCGAGAAATTTGAGAGAGTCTTCGCCGAAGCCCGCTCACTGGGTTTAAAAGCCGTTGCCCATGCAGGTGAAGAAGGACCCGCAGAATACATTGAGAATGCGTTGGACATTTTAAAGGTGTCACGCATTGATCATGGGGTACGTTGCACAGACAATGAGGCACTCATGGATCGGCTAGTTCAAGAGAAAATGCCATTAACCGTTTGTCCGTTGTCGAATATCAAGTTGTGTGTTTATGAACATATGCGCGACCACCGCATTTTAGAATTGTTGGATCGTGGCCTGATGGTCACGGTCAACGCCGATGACCCAGCCTTTTTTGGCGGCTACTTGGTTAAGAACTACACCGAACTGAGTGAGCATTTAGGAATGACTCGACGCCAAGCAGCTCAGCTTGCCGCCAACAGCATTGAAGCCAGCTTTATTTCCGACGAAGTGAAGAAAGCGTATTTAAGTCAATTATCTGGTGTCGTTAGCGCTTAGGTTTTTGATGTTTCGGCCAACAAGCTTGAACCAATAGATGCAGCCATTGGATCCCCGATCAATGCGCTTCGCGCGTCGGGGATGACGGAGGGATGCACTTTGTGCGTCGGGGTAACCATCGTAGGTCGTACTTTAGTGCGACACAC
>Ga0181590_10000428_pt1 | contig 33558 bp, 29 predicted proteins | sample 071ome_34_FD_132446 | JGI IMG/M metagenome (GOLD analysis project Ga0181590, IMG submission 132446) | Coastal salt marsh microbial communities from the Groves Creek Marsh, Skidaway Island, Georgia - 071411BT metaG (megahit assembly) | ecosystem: Environmental > Aquatic > Marine > Intertidal...
CCGACAGCCTGTCATAACAGGAACGAAGCGACCGTGGCATCTGCGGATTGAGAATGATGAGTTCGGCGACTCTGCCGGCGGTGATCCGGTCCCGATAGATTTTGTGATAGGCGCGGAAAGCGCTCAGCGAACGCAGAAGCGCGCCCCACTGATAATAATCCATGGCCCCGCCGACGTTTTCGAAATTCGGCAGCAGGACGTGATACTTCGAGTCGAGCAGACGCGCCGTGCAATCGGCGCGTTCCACATACTGGCCGACATCCATGAAATGGGTCGATTCATCGCGCAGCATCGTGCCTTCGGCAACACCGCGAAACAGGTGCGCGCGTTCTTTCACCCAGTCGAAAAACGGCCGCCGCGACCCGCCCTGCAGAACCGCCGCCTCCATATCCTGCAATTCCAGCCAGGTGGCATTGATGCTTTCGAACATTTCGGTCGTGATCGTGCCGCGCAGCGCCCGGGCGTTCTCGCGGGTCGCATGGATCGCCGAATAGATGCTGGACGGATTGTCGGGATCGAGCGCCAGATAATGCACGACGTTAGCGGTAGAGAGATCGCCGTGTTTTTCGTCATACCCCGCCGTGGCGCCGGCAACTTCCAGCGCCGAGAGCCACGCGGTTCTGCGCGTTTCTTCTTCCTGCGGCGTCAGCGTCAGCCGGTCGGCGACATCGATGATGCGCGCCATGTTCTCGGCCCGCTCGGAATACCGAGCCATCCAGTAGAGCTGATCTGCGACCCGTCCCAGCATCGGCTACCCCTGCATGACCCAGGTATCTTTGGTGCCGCCGCCCTGCGACGAATTCACCACAAGCGACCCTTCGGTCAGCGCCACCCGTGTCAGCCCGCCGGGCACGACGCTGACGTCCTCGCCGGACAGTACGAAAGGACGCAGATCGACGTGGCGTGGCGCGATGCCCTGGTCCACGAAGGTCGGGCAGGTCGACAGCGACAGTGTAGGCTGGGCGATGAAGCCGGAGGGATTTTCGAGAACGCGGGCCTTGTAATCCTCGCGTTCCTTCTTGGTGCTCGCCGGTCCGACCAGCATGCCGTACCCGCCGGACCCGTGAACTTCCTTGACCACGAGGTCGGCGAGATTGTCGAGCGCGTATTTCAGGTCCTCCGGGTCGCGCAGCATATAGGTCGGCACGTTGTTGAGAATCGGCTCCTCGCCGAGATAGAACTTCACGATCTCGGGCACGTAGGGGTAGACCGATTTGTCGTCGGCGACGCCGGTGCCCATCGCGTTCGCAACGGTCACGCCGCCCGACCGGTAGACCGACAGCAGACCGGGCACGCCGAGCAGCGAGTCCGGGCGGAAGGCCAGCGGGTCGATAAAGTCGTCGTCGATGCGTCGATAGATCACATCGACCCGTTGCGGTCCCTCGGTCGTCCGCATGAAAACCCTGTTCTCGCGCACGAACAGGTCGGTGGGCTCGACCAGTTCGATACCCATGGAATCGGCAAGATACGCGTGCTCGAAATAAGCGCTGTTAAACGCGCCCGGGGTCAGCAAAACGACACTGGGTTCGCCCGTCGTCGCGGGCGGGGCGACAGCGCGCAGATTGCGGAGCAATTTTTCGGGGTAGAGATCGACGGGCGCGACGGCTCTGTCGGCGAACAGTTCGGGAAACAGGCGCATCATCACGGCCCGGTTTTCCAGCATATAGGAAACGCCGGACGGCGCGCGCAGATTGTCTTCCAGCACGTAGAATTCATCCTCGCCGACCCGCACAAGGTCGATCCCGGCGATATGGGTGTAGACGCCGCCCGGCACGTCGAGTCCGTGCATCTGGATCTGGTAGTAGTCGTTGTTGAACACCAGTTCGGCGGGGATCTTGCCGGCCTTCACGATCTCCGCGTTGTGGTAGAGATCTTCGAGAAACATGTTCAGGGCGCGGACACGCTGGATGGAACCGCGCGACAGCAGATCCCATTCCGACGCGGCAAAAACCCGGGGAATCAGTTCGAACGGTATCATCCGCTCGTTGCTGCCCTGCCGGCCATAGACGAGAAACGTAATTCCCATGCGTCGGAACAGCAGTTCCGCTTCTTCCGATTTAACGGCCAGCTGACCGTCCGGGAGATTGTCGAGCCATTTTGCGACGTCGATATAGGCGTCTCTCACGCTGCCGTCGCCGGCGCGCATCTCATCGAAGAACGTCTTGTTCGCTATACAGTGAGATTAGAGAGCAGTCGCCAAAAGTCAAAAGCTCCGTCAGTCGGAAGGTTCACATGAAGCTGTAAGGATCGATATCGATCGCGATCCGTACGCCGCCGGCCGGTTTCATCGCGAACACCCAGCGCCGCAGAAGATCCTGCACGTTCACGTCCTTGCGCGCCCGCAGCAACAGGCGGCGGCGGTGGCGGCCCCGGACAATGGCGATCGGCGCCGGCGCCGGACCCAGCACCGAAACCCCGTCGCGGCGCGGCGCGGACCGTCCCAGCGCGGTGGCTGTTTCGTCGACATTCCGCTCGTCCCGTCCCGATACGATGACCGCAGCAAGACGGCCGTAGGGCGGCATGTTGTGCTGTTTGCGAGCCGCGGCTTCGGTTTCGATAAACCGGTCGCGGTCGCCGCCGACCAGCGCCTGCATCACAGGGTGTTCGGGCTGAAAAGTCTGCAGCATCACGGTGCCGGGCCGGTCCGCCCGTCCCGCGCGGCCCGACACCTGATGCAGCAGCTGATAGGTCCGTTCCGCCGCCCGCAGATCTCCGCCGGCCAGGCCGAGATCGGCGTCGATCACGCCGACCAGCGTCAGCAGCGGAAAATGGAATCCCTTGGCCATGATCTGGGTGCCGATCAGCACGTCAATCTCGCGTTCGCGCATACGCCGGACCAGCGCCTGCGCATCCGCGGGTTTGTGCACCGTATCGCTGGACATGATCTCGAACCGCGCCTCGGGAAACTTTTCCCGCGCTTCCTCGGCCAGACGTTCCACGCCGGGCCCGCAGGCCGCGAAACGGTCTTCGGCCTCGCAGGACGGGCAGGTTTTCGGCAGCGGCGCACTGTAGCCGCAGTGATGGCATTGCAGCCGGTCGTGCAGCCGGTGTTCGACCAGCCAGGCGGTGCATTGCGGACAGTCGAGGCGATGGCCGCACGCGCGGCACAGGGTCAGCGGCGCATAGCCGCGCCGGTTGAGAAACAGCATCGCCTGTTCGCCCGATGCCAGCGTGTCGCCGACCGCCGCCACCAGGCTGGGCGACAGCCAGCTCTGGCGGTCCATCTTTTCGGAGCGCATGTCGATCGCCCGGATGGTCGGCAGCGATGCGCCGGCGAACCTCTCCGGCAGGGACAGCCGCCGGTACTTGCCGCGCCACACGTTGTCGACGGTTTCCAGCGACGGGGTCGCAGAGGCCAGGATCACCGGAAAATTGCCGATATGCGCCCGCACCACCGCCATGTCGCGGGCGTTGTAGACGACGCCTTCATCCTGCTTGAAGCTGGGGTCGTGCTCCTCGTCGATGACGATCAGGCCGAGATCGCGATAGGGCAGCATTAACGCCGAACGCGCGCCGACCACCAGCTTCGCTTCGCCGCGCAGCACCGCGCGCCAGTTGCGCCGGCGCTGCGACATCGGCAGATCGGAATGCCACACGACCGGCGGCACGCCGAAGCGCTGCTGAAACCGGTCGAGCCAGTCGGCGGTCAGCGCGATTTCGGGCAACAGCACGATCACCTGTTTCCCGGCGCGCAGGGCCGCTGCGATCGCTTCGAAGTACACTTCCGTCTTGCCGGACCCGGTGACGCCGTCCAGCAGCGTGACCGAAAAGCCGTCTTCCGTGGCGGCGACCAGATCGCCGGCCGCCACGGCCTGGGGGTCGGACAGAACGGCGCCCGCCCGATCCGGGTCGGGTCGGTCGACCGGTTCGTCTTCCTGCACGGCGATGGATTGCAGAATGCCCGTCTCCGCCAGCCCGCGAATAACGGTAGCCGACGCCTTTGCCGCTTTTGCAATCTCCGCCGCCGCGCGCGGCCTGCCGTCGGACAGAGCGGTCAACACGCGACGCCGGGCATCTGTCAGGCGCACGCCACCGGGAAGTGATTCGCTTTTTGCGTCTACTCCGGGGGCCATCCGGTAGACCGTGGTCACCTTGGGCGGCTCCAGCGCGCGCGGCACGCTCATGGTCATCCGCAGCACGCTGCCAAGCCGCGCCAGCGTGTATCCCGCCACCCAGTCAACGAACAGGCGCAGATTTTCAGGCATTGGCGGCAGGTCGATTACCGCACTGATTTCACGCAGTTTTTTTGCGTCGACACCGCCCCGTGCCGGGCCCCACACCACGCCTGTGGCGCGGCGCGCACCAAGCGGCACTTCGACATAGGACCCGGGCGCCACGACCATGTTCTCGGGCACAAGATAGTCGTACGGCGCGGTCAGCGGCAGCGGCAAAAGCACGCTGACGGCGTCGCCTGCATCGGTCGGAGGGCGTGTGGAAAGGCCGGGGTCCATCAAGTACACTCTATCCCAGCGGAACAGGACGGCCAATCGGCCGGCATCCCTCCCGGACCCGAATTGCCCCCGGGCCAGATATATGGGGCATGATCAAAAAGAAGGAAGATCATGAAGTTTTTCGTGGACACCGCAGATGTTGACGACATCCGCGACCTTGCGTCTACGGGTTTGGTAGACGGCGTTACGACCAACCCCTCCCTCATCGCAAAATCGGGCCGCAACTTTCTGGAGGTCATCCCGGAAATCTGCGAACTGGTCGACGGCCCTGTCAGCGCGGAAGTCGCCGCGACCGATCATGAGACGATGCTGGCGGAAGGACGGAAACTTGCCGGGCTGGCCCCGAACGTGGCGGTCAAAGTGCCGTTGACCACGGACGGGCTGAAAACCTGCAAGGCGCTTTCCGACGCCGGCACCAAGGTGAACGTCACACTGTGCTTTTCGCCGGGCCAGGCGATCCTGGCCGCCAAGGCGGGCGCCGCCTATATCTCCCCCTTCGTCGGCCGGCTGGACGATATCAGCAGCGACGGCATGGGACTGATCGACGATATCTGCACGATCTACGCGAATTACGCCGATTTCGAAACCGAAGTGCTTGTCGCCTCCATCCGGAGCCCCAACCACGTGATCGAGGCGGCGAAAATGGGCGCCGACGTCTGCACCGTGCCGCCCAGCGTGCTGCGCCAGCTGGTCAAGCACCCGCTGACCGACGCGGGACTGGCCGCATTCCTTGCAGACTGGGCCGAGACCGGCCAGAAAATCCTGGATTCCTGATTGTGAGCGGACCCGCGGACGACGCCGCCGAATTTCAGCCCGACGCGCTGACCGCCGAAACGGTTTCGGCCTGGCTCCGCCGGCATCCGGATTTCCTGCAGGACAATCCGGAGGTCCTGACCTTCCTGACGCCGCCGGAATTCAAGCGCGGCGAGCGCATCCTCGACATGCAGCGCTTCATGCTCGACAAGGTTCAGGAAGAGCTGGCCGGTCTGCGGCGACGGGAAAAACAGCTGCTGCAGGCGGCCGAAGGCAATGCCGCCGGACAAACGAAGATCCATCAGGCCGTCGCCGCGATCGTGGACGCAGCCGACATCCACGCGCTGAACGGCCTGATCCGGACCCAGCTGCCCGCCCTGCTCGACCTTGAAGCCGCGGTGCTGTGCATCGAAGACAACGGCGCGCTGGCGCTGGCTGGGGCGAATGCGATCGGCGCAGGCGGCATCGCCAATCTGATGGGGCCGAAGCAGCGCGTATTGCTGCAGGCAAAAACGGCGGGAGAGCCGCTGGTGTTCGGCGACGAGGCCGACCGGGTAAAATCCGTCGCCTATCTGCGCCTGCGCACAGGCGGCAGCACCCCGGAAATGCTGTTGGCGCTGGGGTCGGGGCGGGATGACGGTTTCGACCCGCATCAGGCGACCGATCTGATCCTGTTTTTCGCCGATATCCTGGAATCCCGGATCAAGCAATGCCTGGGGCCGAAAAGCTGATCCGTTTCGCAGCCGCGGGCGACCTGCTCGCGGCGCTGGAGGACTGGCGGCGCTGGCTGATAGCCGAACGGCGGACATCGCCGCACACCGTCGACGCGTATTGCCGGGATGTGGCGTCTTTCCTTGACTTCGTCCGCGATCATCGCGGCGCGACTGCCGATCTGGCGGCGCTGGCGGATTTATCCCCCGCCGATTTCCGGGCCTGGCTGGCGGCACGGCTGAACGAAGGTCTGTCCCGCACCTCAATCACCCGCGCCATGTCGGCCCTGCGCAACCTGTTCCGGTTTCTCGACCGGACCGGACGGGTAGACAACCAGGCGTTGGCTGCGGTCAAGGCGCCCAGGCCACCCAAATCCGTGCCCAAACCGCTGAACGCGGACGACGCCGTCGCGCTGTTGCGGCGCGCGGTGGAAATCGCTCCCGAACCCTGGGTCGGCGCGCGAGACGTCGCGATCCTGACCCTGCTCTATGGCTGCGGCCTGCGCATCGACGAGGCGCTGAGCCTGAACCAGGGCGACGCGCCGTCCGGGGATACCATGATGATCACCGGCAAGGGCAACAAGGAACGGGTGGTGCCGGTCCTGCCCGTCGTCATCGACGCCGTGCGTCGTTATCGGGACGTGTGTCCGTATTCGACCGAAGCGGACCAGCCGCTTTTTTACGGCGCCCGCGGCGCCCGGCTGAACCCCGGCATCGTCCAGCGCACCATGCGGACCCTGCGCGCCGATCTCGGCCTGCCCGATACCGTGACGCCGCATGCCCTGCGTCACAGCTTCGCCACCCATCTGCTGGCCGGGGGCGGCGATCTTCGCACCATCCAGGAACTGCTCGGCCACGCCTCGCTGTCGACGACGCAACGCTATACCGATGTCGACACGCAGAAACTGATCGAGGTCTACGACCGCGCCCACCCACGCGCCACATCGGGACGATAAAAAATGCTGGGTGGTATCGGAAAGGTGCTGTCGCAGCGCGATTTCGCGATCTACTGGGCCAGCAACGGCGTCAATACGGTTGGCCGCTGGATGTACCGGATCGCTGTCGCGTGGCTGGCCTGGGAGCTGACGGAATCCACCGTCTGGCTGGGCATCGTCGCCTTCGCCGAAAGCATCCCGCTGGTCATCTTTTCCGTGGTCGCCGGCGCGCTGGCCGACCGGGTCGGATACATCCGCATCACCATCCTGGCGCAGACCGCAACCGCGGTCGCCGCCGTGATCTTCGCCGCCATGACCCTGTTGGGCCTGATGACGATCGAACTGGTCGTCGTTTTCGCGCTGCTGATCGGCACGCTGGAATCGCTGACCACGCCGGCGCGGATGGCGCTGGTTCATGCGCTGGTGCCCAAGGATCATCTCGCCGCCGCCATCGGGCTGACCGGCGCGACGTTCAACGGGTCCCGCTTCGTGGGGCCGGCCATCGCGGGAATCCTGATTTCGGTGTCCGGGTCGGGCGTCGTTCTGGCGGTCGTGGCCGCAACGTTCACACAGTTCTGCATCGCATTGCTGGCCATCAAAGTACAGGAACCGGAACGCAAGCCCGGTCCCTGGCGGGACATTTTCGGCGATATGGCGACGGGCATAAAATACGGGTTCACTCACCCGGGCATCCGGTTCCTGCTGATCATGCTCGGTATCACGGGACTGCTTATCCGACCCGTCATCGAACTGATGCCGGGCTTCGCCGCGCAGGTCTTCGACAGCGGATCAGACGGGTTCGCGATCCTGATGTCGGCGATCGGGTTCGGCGCCATGGTCAGCTGTCTGTGGGTCGGGATGCGCGGCCGGACTGAGGGGCTGACAAACCTGGTCACGATCAGCCTGCTGATACAGGGCATCGGGTTGGTTCTCAGCACGCAGGCGGGACAGATCTGGATCGCCACGATCAGCTTCGCGGTGGTCGGGTTCGCCATGCTGGTCGGCGGCGTCGGCTCGCAGACGCTGATCCAGAACGCCGTCGAATCGGACGTCCGCGCCCGGGTGATGAGCCTGTTCATCGTGATTTCCTGGGGGCTGCCCGCATTCGGGGCGCTGGCCGCCGGCTGGATCGCCAGCTTTGCGGGCATGGAGGCGACCATCGCCGCCGGCGGCGTGCTTACCGTCGCTCTGTGGATATGGGCGCGTCCGCAGGCGATCAGGCTTCGGAGCGACCTGGAAAAACAGGATTAGGGTCGGCGAATGATCCGTCGCCACAACCGGTTGGCGCGCGACTCGGCCTCGTCGTATTTTTCTGCGAATCTCGGATAACGCGTCTTCAGATTCTCCAGCTGACGCTGCGCCCATTCCGATTCACGCGACAGCAGGATGAACCCGATCAGCAGAAAGAGGATGCCCTGCAGAATCGGAAGGAAAATTCCGAGGATTCCCAGAACGACGAAGAACCAGCCCAGGCCGAGAATTACATACCGTTTCAGAGAACGCGCCATCCGCTAGATATGGATAGGCGACCCCTCGACGCCAAGGGCTGCTTCCTTGACCGCCTCGTTCAGCGTGGGATGAGCATGGCAGGTGCGCGCGATGTCTTCCGAAGACGCGCCAAACTCCATGGCCAGCGCCAGTTCGGCAATCAACGTGCCGGCATCGGGTCCGATGATATGCACGCCGAGCACCTCGTCGGTCGCCGCATCGGCGAGAATTTTCACAAAACCTTCGGTGTCGCCGTTGGCCCGGGCCCGGGAATTCGCCATGAAAGGGAAGTTGCCCTTGTTGTAGTCGACGCCCGCCTCTTTCAGCTGTTCTTCCGTCTTGCCGACCGAGGCCGCTTCCGGCCACGTGTAGACGACCGACGGGATGGCGTCGTAATTGATGTGGGGCGCCTGGCCCGCCAGATGCTCGACGCAGGCGATGCCTTCTTCCTCCGCCTTGTGCGCCAGCATGGCGCCCGGGATGACATCGCCGATGGCGTAAATGCCGTCGATATTCGTCTTGAAGTGATCGTTGACCTGGATCACGCCGCGCCGGTCCACCTCGACGCCGACGTCTTCGAGGCCGAGTTCCTCGGTAAACGGAATGCGGCCGATGGACACCAGCACGACGTCGCATTTGATGTCTTCGGATTCGCCGCCGCCCGCCGGTTCGACCGTCAGCGTCACCTGCGATTTGGCGGTTTTCGCGCCCGTCACCTTGGTGCCGAGTTTGAATTCCATACCCTGCTTCGCCAGCGTCTTGTGCATCGCGGCGCCGACTTCCTTGTCCATGTTCGGTACGATGGCGTCGAGGAATTCAACCACCGTCACCTTGGCCCCCAGCCGCCGCCACACGGACCCCATCTCGAGGCCGATATACCCGCCGCCGACGACCACGAGATGCTTCGGCACCTTCGACAGCGACAGCGCGCCGGTGGACGATACGATTTTGTCTTCGTCGATCTCGACGCCCGGCAGCGGCGCGACCTCGGAACCGGTCGCGATCAGAATGTTGTCGGCCGTATAGGTGCCGGCGTCTTTGCCGCCCGTCACCTCGACCTCGCCCGGCTTGACGATTTTGGCGGCGCCGGTGATGGCGGTGACCTTGTTCTTCTTGAACAGAAAGCCGATGCCCTTGGTCAGATCGTCGACCACCTTGTCCTTGCGCGCCATCAGCGTCTTAAGATCAAGCTCCACCTTGCCGACCTTGACGCCGTGTTCGGCCAGATGGTCCTGCGCTTCCTCGAATTTTTCCGACGAATGCAATAGCGCCTTGGACGGGATGCAGCCGACGTTGAGACAGGTGCCGCCCCAGGTGCCGCGCTTGTCGACACAGGCGGTTTTCAGGCCGAGCTGGGCCGCGCGGATGGCGGCGACGTAGCCGCCCGGGCCCGCCCCGATCACGATCAGGTCGAAATGGGTATCGCTCATATTCTGCGCCTCCAACTAAACAGCCAGGAGGATACGCTCAGGATCCTCGATGCATTCCTTTACGCGGACGAGAAACGTCACCGCTTCGCGCCCATCGATAATGCGGTGATCGTAGGACAGCGCCACGTACATCATCGGACGGATTTCGATGGAATCGCCGACTGCGACAGGGCGGCGGTCGATCTTGTGCATGCCGAGGATGCCGGATTGCGGCGGATTGATGATCGGCGTGGACATCAGCGAACCGTAGACGCCGCCATTGGTGATGGTGAACGTGCCGCCGGTCAGTTCGTCCATGCCGAGCTTACCGTCGCGCGCCCGGAAGCCGAGATCGGTGATGCCCTTCTCGACTTCGGCGAACGACTTCTTGTCGGCGTCGCGCAGCACCGGCACCACCAGACCCTGTTCGGTACCGACCGCCACGCCGATGTCGTAATAGTTCTTGTAGATCAGCTCGTCGCCGTCGATTTCCGCGTTGACCGCGGGCAGTTCCTTCAGCGCGACGATGCAGGCCTTGACGAAAAACGACATGAATCCGAGGCGGCAGCCGTGGCGTTTTTCGAAATCGTCCTGGAATTTCTTACGGGCAGCCATGACGTTGGTCATGTCGATTTCGTTGAACGTGGTCAGCATCGCCGCCGTGTTCTGGGCCTCTTTCAGGCGTTCGGCGATACGCTGACGCAGGCGGGTCATTTTCACCCGTTCCTCGCGCGGATCCTCGGCGCGGGGTTCCGACGGTGCGGCCGGTTTCGCGGGCGCGGGCGCCGGTTTCGCCTCTGCCGCCTTCGCGCCGCCGCCGTCCTTCATGAACAGCAGCACGTCGCCCTTGGTCAGGCGGCCGTCCTTGCCGGTGCCGGTAATCTGCGACGGATCGAGATTGTTCTCGTCAACCAGTTTGCGTACCGCGGGCGACAGCTTGTCGCTGTCGTCTTCCGCCGCGGCCGGTTCGGGGGCCGGTTCCGCTTTCTCCGCCTTTGCCGGCGCTTCAGCCGGTTTTTCTTCGGCCTTCTTCGCCGGAGCGGCGCCGCCTTCGCCGATCATGCCCAGCAAGGCGCCGACTTCGACATTGTCGCCTTCCTTGGCGGTGATCTCGCTCAGCGTGCCGGCGGCGGACGCATTGACTTCCAGCGTCACCTTGTCGGTTTCAAGCTCGAGGATAGGCTCGTCCACGGCGACGGCGTCGCCCTCCGCCTTGAACCATTTTGCAACTGTAGCCTCGGTGACGGATTCGCCGAGCGTCGGAACGGTGATTTCAGTAGCCATGTGCGTTGTGCTCCCGGAGCGGAATGATGGTGTGGTCAGACGGTCAGGGCGTCTTCGACCAGCGCCTGCTGTTCCTTTGTATGTTTGCCGAACGAGCCCGTGGCCGGCGACGACGCTTCGGGCCGGCCGGCATAGACCGGCCGTTCGGCCTTGATATCGACATTGCCGAGCAGTTCCTCGAGACGTCGGTCGAGATAGGTCCAGGCACCCATGTTCTTCGGCTCTTCCTGACACCAGACGACGTCGGCATTGGGATATTTTTTCAGTTCCTTGGACAGCGACACGCTGGGGAACGGATAAAGCTGTTCCATCCGGATCAGCGCGACGTTCGAAATATTCATCTCTTCGCGGGCGGCGAGCAGATCGTAATAGACCTTGCCGCTGCACAGAACGACGCGCCTGACTTTGGTGCGCGCCACCAGATTGCCGGTTTCGGGCAGCACGCGGTTGAACGACGTGCCGGGGCCGAATTCCTCCAGCGTCGAGACCGCCTGCTTGTGCCGCAGCAGCGATTTCGGCGTCATAATGACCAGCGGTTTGCGGAAATCGCGCCGGATCTGACGGCGCAATGCATGAAAATAATTGGCCGGCGTCGTGATGTTGCAGACCTGCCAGTTGTCTTCCGCGCAAAGCTGCAGATAGCGTTCAAGCCGGGCGGACGAATGTTCCGGCCCCTGACCCTCGAAACCGTGCGGCAGCAGCATGACCAGTCCCGACATGCGCAACCATTTCGATTCGGCAGACGATATGAACTGGTCGAAAATGAACTGCGCACCGTTGGCAAAATCGCCGAACTGCGCTTCCCACATCACCAGCACGTCCGGATCGGCCAGCGACAGGCCGTATTCGAAGCCGAGCACGGCGGCTTCCGACAGGGTCGAATTGCGGGCGATGAATTTCGCCTGCTCGCCGGGCCGGATCTGTTCCAGCGGTATGAAGGGTTCTTCCGTTTCCTGATCGGTAACCACGACGTGGCGCTGCGAGAACGTGCCGCGCGCGACGTCCTGCCCGCTGAGCCGGACCAGATGTCCCTCGGTCAGCAGCGTGCCGAACGCCAACGATTCGCCGGTCGCCCAATCGATGCCCTCACCGGCTTCGAGAGTCTTCCGCCGGTTGTCGAAAAACCGCCGCAGCTTGCTGTTGAGATTGAAATCCTCTGGCACGGTCGAGATCGCGGCGCCGACTTCCTTCAGCAGGTCCATCGATACATCGGTCTTGCCCTTGCGTTCCTCCATCGACGGCGCGGTGGTCAGACCCTGCCACTTTCCTTCCAGCCAGTCCGCCTTGTTCGGCTTGTAGGATTTCGACGCCTCGAAATCCGCTTCCAGACGGGTACGGACGTTGTCCTGAATCTCTGCGACCTGTTCCTCGGTCACCACGCCTTCGGCGATCAGCTGGTTGGCGTAGATTTCTCGCACCGTCGGATGATCCGCGATGGCACGGTACATTTTGGGCTGCGTGAACGCCGGCTCGTCGCCTTCGTTATGGCCGAACCTGCGGTAGCACCACATGTCGATGACCACGTCCTTGCGGAATTCGTGGCGGAACTCGGCGGCGATGCGCGACACGTGAATGACCGCCTCGACGTCGTCGCCGTTGACGTGAAAGATCGGCGCCTGCGCCATCTTGGCGATTTCCGTCGGATATCGGGACGTGCGCGTCGCCGCCGGATTGGTGGTGAAGCCAATCTGGTTGTTGACCACCACATGGATCGTGCCTCCCGTCCGGTAGCCCTTGATGTCCGACAGGCCGAACGTTTCGGCGACGATACCCTGACCGCCGAACGCGGCGTCGCCATGCATCAGCAGGCCGAGCACCTTGCGACGTTCCTTGTCGCCGCGCTGGCGCTGTTTGGCGCGCACCTTGCCTACCACGACGGGATCGACCGCTTCCAGATGCGACGGGTTGGCGGCCAGCGACAGGTGCACCTGCTTGCCGTCGAATTCTCGGTCGGCGGAAGTGCCGAGATGGTATTTGACGTCGCCCGACCCCTGAACGTCTTCCGGCGTCGCCGCCGTACCCTGGAATTCGGAAAAGATGGCCGAGAACGGCTTGTTCATGACGTTGGCAAGTACGTTCAGCCGGCCGCGATGCGGCATCCCGATCACGACCTCTTCGACGCCGAGCTGGCTGCCGCGTTTCAGCACCTGTTCCAGCGCCGGCACCAGCGACTCGCCGCCGTCGAGGCCGAACCGCTTGGTGCCGGTATGTTTGACATGGAGGAACTGCTCGAACTGTTCCGCCTCGGTCAGGCGTTCGAGGATCGTCACCTTGCCGATGTCGGTGAAGTCCGTCTGGTTGCCGATCGCCTCGATCCGGTCCTGGATCCACACCTTTTCGTCGGTTGAGGTGATATGCATGTACTCGACGCCGATATGGCCGCAATAGGTCGCGCGGACGCGTTCGACGATGTCGCGCAACGGCGCCTTCTCTCCGAGGCCGAGACGGTCGTGGATGTAGATTTCGCGGTCGTAATCGGATTCCGAAAACCCGTAGGATTCGGGATCGAGCTCGGTATGGCTGAGCGGCTGTTCGAGCCCCAGCGGGTCGAGCTCGGCATACAGATGCCCGCGCACGCGGTGCGAGCGGATGATCATCAGCGCCTGGATGGAATCCCGGGTGACGTCGGACAGGTTCGCGCCGTCGCTGCCCGGCGCCGTCGCGCCGTTGGTGCTCAGAACTTCCGCCGCGGTCTCGGTTCCGATCACAGCGGTTTCGCGCGGCGACCAGCTGGCGCCCACGAGATCCTTCAGGATATCGGGCGCGTCGTCCTTCAGCTCATCGAAGAACGCCGCCCATTCGGAATCCACGGTCGCCGGTTTTTCGAGATAGCGCGCATAGAGTTCAGCGACGAACGTGCTGTTCGCGCTGGTCAGGAAAGATGTCCGTTCTAACGGTCCGGTCATGACGTCTGCGGCGGTGTCTTCACCGCCCCTTTCAATGCTACTTCGCCGGAAAACGCCGGCGCGGTCAGCCCCGTCCTATCCCTTCATCGCCTCCACCATCGCGTCGCCGATACCGGCGGGCGAATCGGATACTTTGATCCCTGCGCTTTTCATGGCGTCGATCTTGTCGTCGGCGCCGCCCTTGCCGCCGGAAATAATCGCCCCGGCATGACCCATGCGTCGCCCGGGGGGCGCGGTCACGCCGGCGATAAATCCGACAACGGTTTTTTTGGTCTTCGACTGCCTGATGAAATCGGCCGCGTCCTCTTCCGCGGAGCCGCCGATTTCGCCGATCATGACGATGCCTTCGGTCTCGTCGTCGCCGAGGAACATGTCTATGCAGTCGACGAAGTTCGTGCCGTTCACCGGATCGCCGCCGATGCCGATGCACGTCGTCTGGCCGAGACCGGCAGCGGTCGTCTGCGCGACCGCTTCGTAGGTCAGCGTGCCCGAGCGCGACACGATACCGATCCTGCCGCGCTGGTGAATGTGGCCCGGCATGATGCCGATCTTGCATTCGTCGGGCGTGATGATGCCGGGGCAGTTCGGCCCGATCAGACGCGTGTTCGAATTTGCCAGCGCGCGCTTGACGCGCACCATGTCGATCACGGGAATGCCCTCGGTGATGCAGACCGCCAGCGGAATTTCCGCGTCGATCGCTTCCAGGATGGCATCGGCCGCAAAGGGCGGCGGAACGTAAATGACGGACGCGTTCGCGCCCGTCTTTTCGACCGCGTCGGCGACGGTGTCGAATACCGGCAGATCCAGATGCGTGGTCCCGCCCTTGCCCGGCGTCACGCCGCCGACCATGTTGGTGCCGTAGGCGATCGCCTGTTCCGAATGGAAGGTTCCCTGCGCGCCGGTGAAACCCTGGCAGATAACTTTCGTGTCTTTTCCGACCAGCACCGACATCAGGCTGCCTCCTGCGTTACTTTGACAACCTTTTCGGCGGCATCCGCCAGATTGTCCGCCGAAACGATCGGCAGACCGGAGTCTTCGAGAATTTTCTTGCCCAGTTCCACGTTGGTACCGGCGAGCCGGACCACCAGCGGCACGTCGAGGCTGACCTCGCGCGCGGCCGCGACCACGCCCTCGGCGATGACGTCGCAGCGCATGATGCCGCCGAAAATATTCACCAGGATGGATTCGACGTTGGGGTCCGACAGGATCAGCTTGAACGCCGTCGTCACCCGTTCCTTGGTCGCGCCGCCGCCGACGTCAAGAAAGTTGGCCGGCGAGCCGCCATACAGCTTGATGATGTCCATGGTGGCCATGGCGAGACCGGCGCCGTTGACCATGCAGCCGATGCTGCCGTCGAGCGTGATGTAGTTGAGGTCGTGCTTCGCGGCCTCCAACTCGGTGGGGTCTTCTTCGTCCTCGTCCCGCAGCTCGGCAACGTCCTTGTGCCGGAACAGCGCGTTGTCGTCGAAGTTCATCTTGGCATCTAGCGCGATGACGTCGCCCGAACCGGTGACCACCAGCGGATTGATCTCGACGATGGACGCGTCGAGTTCGGTGAAGGCTTCGTACATCGCCAGCAGGAATCTTGACGCCGCCTTGATCTGGTCGCCTTCGAGTCCGAGACCGAACGCGATCTGCCGCGTGTGAAACGGCTGGATGCCGGTCGCGGGGTCGATATCGATCCGCAGGATTTTTTCCGGCGTCGCCTCGGCGACTTCCTCGATTTCCATGCCGCCCTCGGTGGACGCCATGATGGTGACCCGGCTGGTCGCCCGGTCGATCAGGATGCCGAGATACAGTTCGCGGGCAATGTCGCAGCCTTCCTCGATATAGACGCGTTTGACTTCCTTGCCCTCTTCGCCGGTCTGCTTGGTGACCAGAATCTTGTGAAGCATGCCGGCGACGTTTTCGCGAACCTCGTCGACCGACTTGACGACGCGGACGCCGCCCTTGTCGCTGTCGTCGTCCTTGAACCGTCCGGCGCCGCGGCCACCCGCATGAATCTGCGACTTGACGACCCAGACCGGCCCGCCAAGATCCTCGGCGACCTTGACCGCCTCGTCGGCGGTATAGGCCACGCCGCCCTTTGGCACGGCGACGCCGTACTTGGCGAGCAGCTGCTTCGCCTGATATTCGTGAATATTCATATCCTGTCCGTATGCTCCTGCGGCATTGCCAAAACGTAAACGCGCATTGTTAAGCGATTATTAACCATAAACCCGGAGGTCAGACTCGCTCCGGCGCTGCCGGCGCCGACATGGCACGAAAAAGGGCTACTTGCCCTTCTTGGCGCCTTCGCGTTCCATTTTCTTGACGACATCGACCAGGCCCTGCACGGCGTTGACCGACTTGTTGAACTGGCGTTTCTCGCCCGCGTCGAGCTTGACCTCGACGATGCGCTCGATGCCCTGCGAACCGATGACCACCGGCACACCGACATAGAGACCCTTCACACCGTATTCGCCGTTCAGCTTGGCGGCGCAGGGCAGCACGCGCTTTTTATCCTTCAGATAGGATTCGGCCATGGCGATGGCGGATGAAGCCGGCGCATAGAATGCCGAGCCGTTGCCCAGCAGACCGACGATCTCGCCGCCGCCATCGCGGGTGCGCTGGACGATTTCGTCGAGGCGCTTTTGCGTCGTCCATTTCATTTTGATCAGATCGGGCAGCGGAATGCCGGCAACCGTCGAATAGCGGATCGACGGCACCATGGTATCGCCGTGGCCGCCGAGCACGAAGGCCGTCACATCTTCGACCGAAACGTTGAATTCCTCGGCCAGGAAATAACGGAACCGCGCGCTATCGAGCACGCCGGCCATGCCGACGACCCGCTTGGCAGGCAGGCCCGAATGTTTCTGCAGCGCCCAGACCATGGCGTCCAGCGGGTTGGTGATGCAGATCACGAACGCGTCGGGCGCATATTTCTTGATGCCTTCGCCGACCTGTTTCATGACGTTGGAATTGATGCCGATCAGGTCGTCGCGGCTCATCCCCGGCTTGCGCGGGATGCCGGCGGTGACGATGACGACGTCGGCGCCCTTGATGCCGGCGTAGGAATTGGTACCGGTCATGCGGGAATCGAAGCCTTCGACGGGCGAGGATTCGACCAGATCGAGGGCTTTCCCCTGCGGGGTGCCTTTCATGATGTCGAACAGGACGACGTCGCCGAGATCTTTCAATCCGGCGAGATGCGCCAGCGTGCCGCCAATGTTGCCGGCGCCGACGAGGGCGATTTTATTGCGGGCCATGGAATATTCCGGGCTGTTATGAAAAAGGATGTAGCCGCCCGCCGGAGAACCGCCGGGACGCTGGGTTTCTAACGCCGTTAACCTTGCAGGGCAAGGAAAAGCGGCAAAACCCGTTCATGGTGTGAACACACTGCGGCGTCATTCCGGAAAACAGGACTTCTGCGGCATTTTCGACAATGCGGGCGCGCGGTAAACACCGAAGTTCTCTCACCCGCCGGCGAATCGCGTCAGCCGCCGCCGCGCGCCCGAATATACTCTTCCGACTGCATTTCGATCAGCCGCGAGGCCGTGCGTTCGAACGCCGCCGCGGTATCGCCCTCGGTACACAGCGCGTCCGGATCCGCCGCCGCCGAGACGACCATGTTCACCTTCGCCTCGTACAGCGCGTCGATCAGAGTGACCATGCGCTTGGCCTCGTTGCGCTTGGCGGGCGGCAGCAGCGGCACGTTGGCGAGAATCACCGTGTGATAGGCCTTCGCGATGGCGAGATAATCCGGCGCGCCGAGGGGTTTTTCGCAGAGATCGGCGAACTCGAACCGGGCGACGCCCTTGGCCGCCTTCGGCACCGGCACGACGCGCCCCATGACGGGAACTTCTTCCGCCTCGCCCGGTGCGTCGTCGGTCAGTGCCGCAAACGCCGCGTCCAGCGCGGCATCGGCTTCCGCCCCCAGCGGCGCATGATAGACCCCCATGTCGACCAGCCGGTCGCGGCGGTAATCGCGCTGGGCTTCGAGCTCGAGGATATCGATCCGGCCTTTCAGCACGTCGATAAACGGCAAGAACCGGTCGCGCTGCAGTCCGTCCTTATACAGATTGTCGGGATGCGTGTTGCTGGTCGCGACCACCACCACACCCTCGTCGAACAGGGCCTCGAACAGGCGGCCGAGGATCATGGCGTCGGCGATGTTGTCGACCTGGAATTCGTCGAAGCACAACAGCCACGTATCGGCGGCGATATCGGCGGCGATTTTAGGCAACGGATCCTGCAGCTTGCCGTCTTTCTGTCGCCAGTCATGCATGGTGCCGTGAATGTCGAGCATGAATTCATGGAAATGCACGCGGCGTTTTTGATCGCCAGCCACCGAGGCGTAAAACAGATTCATCAGCATGGATTTACCGCGCCCCACCGGGCCGTACAGATACAGCCCCTGCGGCGCCGGTTCGGACGGCCGCCGCGTCAGTCCGAACCGTTCGCGCCAGCTACCGCCGCCGCGCGCGGGTTGGTACTTCCGCAGCGCATGCCACAGCGACTGCAGCTTCTCCGCCGCAAGCTCCTGGATCGGATCGCCATGCAGTTCGCCATCGGCGATCAGCGACCGATAGGCAAACAGCGGATCGTCATCGGTATGGGAATCGGACATGTCAGTCAAAGCGCGGCATGGATAGCGGAATCGCGACTGCAATCAAGAAAAATTGCGCAATTTGCCATCCCGTGCCCGTTCGCTTAGGGTCGTCGGCATCCACGTATCAACGTTGCGCGCGCGCCCGGCGGACCTGACAGGTCGGCCGGGTGGGGCGTTTTCGCGCGCCATGCACAAATGGGGGGAAACAAAAATGCCCGATACATACGAAACCAGCTACGAAGTCGGCCAGGACAATGTGCAGAAATTCGGCATGGACCTGCACAATCCGGTGTTCTGGATTGCGAGCATCCTGGTGCTCGTCTTCGTCATCGGCACCCTGATGGCGCCCGATACGGCGAAAGCCGGCTTCGACGGCGCGAAAGGATGGTCGATCGCGAATTTCGACTGGCTGTTCATGGTGGGCGGCAATATTTTCGTCCTGTTCTGCCTGGTGCTGATCTTCGCGCCGGTGGGGCGAATCCGGATCGGCGGCGAAGAGGCCAAGCCGGAATTTTCGACCCTGTCCTGGTTCGCGATGCTGTTTGCGGCAGGTATGGGCATCGGACTGATGTTCTGGAGCGTGGCCGAACCGGCGGCATACTACACGGACTGGTACGGCACGCCGCTGAATGCCGAAGCCAAAACGCCCGCCGGCGCCAGTGCGGCGATGGGCGCGACCATGTTTCACTGGGGCCTGCATCCCTGGGCCATATACGCGGTGGTCGGGCTTACGCTGGCATTCTTTTCCTACAACAAGGGCCTGCCGCTGACCATCCGGTCGGGTTTCTACCCCCTGATCAAGGACCGGGCCTGGGGCTGGACCGGTCATCTGATCGATATCGTCGCCGTGCTGGCGACCATCTTCGGACTGGCCACATCGCTCGGCTTCGGCGCCCAGCAGGCGGCGAGCGGTCTCAAATTCCTGTTCGGGATCGATAACGGAATCGCGACCCAGGTCGCGATCATCATCGGCGTGACGGCCATCGCGATCGTCTCGGTCGTTCGCGGTCTCGACGGCGGCGTGAAGGTGCTGAGCAACATAAACATGTCGCTGGCGGTTCTGCTGCTGCTGTTCGTCATCATTGCCGGCCCGACCGTCGCCATCCTGACCGGTATCTGGACGACCGGCGTCGCCTATATCGAACACATCATTCCGCTGAGCAACTGGATCGGCCGAGAAGACGAGAAGTTCTATCACGGATGGACCGTGTTCTACTGGGCCTGGTGGATATCCTGGTCGCCCTTCGTCGGCATGTTCATCGCCCGGATTTCGGAGGGCCGAACGGTGCGGGAATTCGTCACCGCCGTCTTGCTGGTGCCGACGCTCGTGACGATCGTTTGGATGTCGGCGTTCGGCGGCACCGGCATCGGCCAGATCGAGGCAGGCGTCGGCGAACTTGCCAACGGCGTCAGCGAAGTTTCGCTCGCGATGTTTCAGATGCTCGCAAACCTGTCTCTGACCCAGATCACCTCCTTCGTCGCGATCGTGCTGGTCCTGGTGTTTTTCATCACATCGTCGGATTCGGGATCGCTGGTCATCGACAGCATCACCGCCGGGGGCAAGGTGGACGCGCCGGTGCCGCAGCGCATCTTCTGGGCGACCATGGAAGGCATCATTGCCGGCGCGCTGCTGTTCGGCGGCGGCGCGGATGCGTTAGGCGCGCTGCAGGCTGCGGCAATCACGGTCGGACTGCCGTTCACCGTCGTCCTGCTGCTGATGTGCGTGTCGCTCTATATGGGTCTCAGCCACGAACGGAAATACGTACTCGAGACTTCTGCGGCGGCCCGATAGAAGCAAAGCAGAATGAAACGACAAAGGGCGGGTCCATGACCCGCCCTTTTTTTCGAGTGCCGCGATGCGATGCAATTTACCTGCGCGCCACCATCGCCTGCTTGATCTCGCCGATGGCTTTCGCCGGATTGAGGTCCTTCGGGCAGGTCTTGGTGCAGTTCATGATGGTGTGGCAGCGGTAAAGCCGGAAGGGATCCTCCAGCTCGTCGAGCCGTTCGCCGGTCGCCTCGTCGCGCGAATCCTGAATCCAGCGATTGGCCTGCAGCAGGATCGCCGGGCCGAGATACCGGTCGCCGTTCCACCAGTAGCTGGGGCAGCTGGTCGTGCAGCAGAAGCACAGAATGCATTCCCACATGCCGTCCAGCTTCTTGCGTTCTTCCGGCGACTGCAGGCGTTCCTTGCCCGGCGTCGGCTGCGTATCTGATTTCAGCCACGGTTCGATCGACCTGTACTGGGCGTAGACCTGCGTCAGGTCTGGCACCAGATCCTTGACCACCGGCATGTGCGGCAGCGGGTAGATCTTCACGTCGTCCTTTACGTCGTCGATATACTTGGTGCAGGCCAGCGTGTTGGTGCCGTCGATATTCATCGCGCACGATCCGCACACGCCTTCGCGGCAGGACCGGCGGAAGGTCAGCGTCGAATCGATCTCGTTCTTGATCTTGATGACGGCGTCGAGAACCATCGGGCCGCAATCGTCCATGTCGACCGTATAGGTATCGACCTGGGGCGTGTTGCCGTCGTCGCCGTTCCAGCGATAGACGCGGAACGTCTTGGTGTTTTTCGCCCCTTCCGGCGCGGGCCAGGTCTTGCCCTCGCGGACTTTGGAATTTGCGGGAAGTGTGAATTCGGCCATTGATGCGTCCTCAGTATACCCGTTCCTTGGGCGGAACGGCCTTAACGTCGTCTGTCATGGTTTCTTCGTGGACGGGACGGTAGTCGATCCGGCTGGTGCCGTCCTCGTTCAGCCACACATAGGTGTGCTTCATCCAGTTTTCGTCATCGCGGTCCGGGTAGTCTTCCCGAGCATGCCCGCCGCGGCTTTCCTTTCGGTTAAGCGCGCTGTCGAGGCTGACCACCGCCTGCGCCAGCAGGTTGTCGTATTCCAGCGTCTCGGCAAGATCCGAATTCCAGATCAGCGAGGTGTCGTTGACCCGGACGTCGTCGTTCCGCGCCCACAGCGCGGTCAGCCGGTCGCGGCCTTCCTGCATCAGCTCCTCGGTGCGGAACACGGCGCAGTGTCCCTGCATGGTGCGCTGCAGTTCGAGCCGCAGCTCCGACGTCGGGGTCGAGCCCTTGGCGAAACGCCGGGCATCGAAACGGGCGAGTTCCTTTTCGCCCGCGTCCTTGGGCAGTTCGGGCTGTTTCTGGCCCGGCGTGACCAGTTCGGCGGCGCGTTCGCCCGCGGCACGGCCGAACACCACCAGATCGAGCAGCGAGTTGGAGCCGAGGCGGTTGGCGCCGTGGACGGATACGCAGGCGGCCTCGCCGATCGCCATGATACCGGGTTGTACTTCTTCCGGGCCGCTATCGCCCGGTTTCACCATCTCGCCGCGATACGTCGTCGGGATGCCGCCCATGTTGTAGTGAACCGTCGGCAGCACCGGGATCGGTTCCTTGGTCACGTCGACGCCGGCGAAGATGCGTGCCGTGTCGGAGATACCGGGCAGGCGTTCGTTGATGACCGCCGAATCGAGATGTTCGATATGAAGGTGGATGTGATCCTTGTCCGGGCCGACGCCGTTGCCGTCGCGGATTTCCATGGTCATGGCGCGGGCCACGACGTCGCGCGACGCCAGGTCTTTCACCGACGGAGCGTAGCGTTCCATGAAACGTTCGCCCTGGGAGTTTGTCAGGTATCCGCCCTCGCCGCGCACGCCTTCGGTGATGAGGCAGCCGGCGCCGTAGATGCCGGTCGGGTGGAACTGGATGAACTCCATGTCTTCGAGCGGCAGGCCGGCGCGCAGCACCATGGCCGAGCCGTCGCCGGTCTGCGTGTGGGCGCCCGTGCAGGAGAAATAGGCCCGGCCGTAGCCGCCGGTCGCGATCAGAACCTGGTTGGCGCGGAACCGGTGGATCGTGCCGTCGTCCAGATTCCAGGCCATCAGACCGCGGCAGACGCCGTCGTCGTCCATGATCAGGTCGAGGCCCATATATTCGATGAAGAATTCCGCATCGTGTTTCAGCGACTGCTGGTACAGCGTGTGCAGAATGGCGTGCCCGGTACGGTCGGCGGCGGCGGCCGTGCGCTGCGCGGGCGGACCTTCGCCGTATTCGGTGGTCATGCCGCCGAACGGACGCTGATAGATTTCACCCTTTTCGGTGCGCGAAAACGGGACGCCGTAGTGTTCCAGTTCCAGCACCGACGGGATCGCTTCGCGGCACATGTATTCGATGGCGTCCTGGTCGCCGAGCCAGTCGGCACCCTTGACGGTATCGTAGAAATGCCAGCGCCAGTCGTCCTCGCTCATATTGCCGAGCGCGGCGGAGATGCCGCCCTGGGCGGCGACCGTGTGGCTTCGGGTCGGGAACACCTTGGTGATGCAGGCGGTACGCAGGCCCTTCAGCGCCATGCCGAACGTCGCCCGGAGGCCGGCCCCGCCGGCCCCGAGAACGACGACGTCGTAGGTGTGATCGATGATTTCGTATGCGTTGGTATTCATGGCGTTCCTGTGCGCGATCCTGAAAGCCCTGCGGCGCGGTCAGCCGAGGGCGATCCTGACGATGGAAAAAATGGTTGCGACGGCAAGCCCGATGGCCGCGAACTTGACCAGCCCGATGCAGGCGATCTTCAGCCATTCGGTATGCACGTAGTCTTCGAGCACGACCTGCAGGCCGAGCTGTGCGTGATGGAACGTGGCGATCGTCAGCAGCACCAGCAGGATGGACACCATCGGCGTCGCGATCCAGTCGCGGAAGGTACTGTAATCGGCCCCGGCCATGGCCGCGATCGAGGCGACGAACCAGATGACCAGCGGGATCAGGGCGACGGCGGTCATCCGCTGCGCCCACCAGTGAACCACGCCTTCCTTGGCGGACCCGAGCCCGCGAACCTTGCCGAGAGGCGAACGTAAACTCATCAGAAGGCTCCCATCGATGCGTAGCCCCAGATCCAGGCGGCGGCGGTCAGCACGACCGACGCGGCGACGACCAGCCACCCATTGCGGTAGGCGGCACCCAGTTCGAAGCCCTTGCCGGCGTCCCAGAACAGGTGACGGATGCCGTTGCAGAGATGGTAGAACAGCGCATAGGACCAGCCGAGCAGAAGCAGCCGCCCGATCCACGAGGCGTTGAACGCCTGCACGTCGTTAAAGGCGCGCTCCCCGGTCGCGGCGGCAATCAGCCAGCACAACAGCAGCAGGGTGCCTACCGCCAGTGCGATGCCCGTGGCACGGTGCATGATCGACATGACGGAGGTGAGTTGCGGTTTGTAAACTTGGAGATGCGGGGACAGGGGGCGATTTTGGCTCGCCATGGAAAGATTCCCGTTTTCGTGCTCGACAATGCTGAAACGGATACGTTTTTTCAGCGGCTCCGGTTTACGCCTATGGGTGAGTCAAGTCAATCCGAGCGCGGATTTCGGGAATGCCCGAGAGGCTGCGCAACGACGCCGCGGACCGGACTTGTGGACAAGTATGTGGACTATTTGTGCATCCGAATCCCGTTTATGCACAGGAAATCTAAGCGAAAGGATGTTTGAACGTTGCACCCGCCAGGCGGCACAGGGATCATAAATGTACGCGAGAGCGTATGAGGCGGCGTTGTCGGCTGGTAGACCGGCCCCTTGGGGCGGGTTTCCGGACGGTAACGGCAAATCACCGGCAGGATGTCGGCAAGTCCCGGAAACGGGACGCGCGGGCGCCGGTCGGATCGGGTGAGGGTCAGCAGGGTTCCATCCCGTGGCTCCTGTCTGCAGCAGGTTCTGTCCGTGGAAAGGGACGGATTTTTCGGCGGCGCGACGCCGGTTTCGGCCGGAAGAACGCCGCAGGGAGGGGGTCGAAAGCCGGGCAACCGGCCCCGGATCGCCGCCCGTCAGGACGACGCGCACTCCCCGAAGCGCGCGCCCAATGATCGAAAGATCCGGAAGCGGAGAGGCAAAACCGGTTGCGTCGGCTTCAGGTCCCGGCAACGGGACGGCTCGAAGACGAAAGCGGTGTATCGCCAAGGGCACCGCCGGAGTCTGCGGATCGAGGCCATCTCGTTCTCGCGTCGACGAGCCTTCACCGGCTCTTGGGGCGTCGGGCGTGTCTTCGCGGGACACACAGCGTAGGTTGAGAGACTTACGCGCCCGGCGCCTAAATTTACTCCCGAAACGATGCCAGTGACTGAAAACTCCCTGCGCGGATGCGCGTCAGGATTATTGCTTTTCGCATGTCGACCCCGAAGACGCAGCGCCATTCGTTCGAACACAAGCGGACCCCGCCGTCGTCGCCAAACAGGAAAATTCAGGCCGCCTTCACCAGCTTCTTCTGCACCAGCATCTCGGCGATCTGCACCGTGTTCAGCGCCGCGCCCTTGCGCAGATTGTCCGACACCACCCACATCGACAGCCCGTTTTTCACCGTCGGGTCCTTGCGGATGCGGCTGACATAGACCGCGTCCTCGCCCGCGCATTCGACCGGCGTGACGTAGCCTTCGTTGGCGCGGTGATCGACCACCACGACGCCCGGCGCCTCGCGCAACACCTCGCGCGCCTCGTCCTCGTCGATCGGTTTCGCGCATTCGATGTTGACCGCCTCGCCGTGGCCGACGAAGACCGGCACGCGGACGCATGTCGCCTGTACGGCGATATCCTTGTCGAGGATCTTCCGTGTCTCGACGGCCATCTTCCATTCTTCCTTGGTCGCACCGTCGTCCATGAACACGTCGATATGCGGGATCACGTTGAACGCGATCTGCTTGGTGAACTGTTCGCGTTCCTTGGCATCGTTCACGAAGATGCCTCGGGTCTGGTTGAACAGTTCGTCCATCGCCGCCTTGCCGGCGCCCGACGTCGACTGATAGGTCGACACCGACACGCGCTTGATTTTCGCCATGTCGTGCAGCGGCTTCAGCGCAACAACCATCTGGATCGTCGAGCAGTTGGGATTGGCGATGATGTTGCGCTTTGTGTGCCAGTCGAGGTCTTCCGGATTGACCTCCGGCACGACCAGCGGCACGTCCGGATCCATACGGAAATAGGACGAATTGTCGATCACGACGCAACCGGCCTTGGCGGCGCGCGGCGCGTATTCGGCCGACGCCTTGGAGCCCGGCGAGAACAGCGCGATATCGGTGTCCTTGAAGTCGTAATGCGCGAGATCCTGCACCGACAGGATATCGTCCTCGCCGAACGACACTTCGCGCCCGACGGAGCGCGACGATGCCAGCGCGATCACGTCATCGGCGGGGAAATTTCTTTCCGCCAGAATTTCCAGCATTTCGCGGCCAACATTCCCTGTCGCGCCGGCGACGGCAACTTTGTAACCCATGGTTATTGCTTTCGTATGTGCGGCCAGTGCGGCGCGCGGTGTTTAACAGATCGTTCCGCGTTTCCAAAGCATCCACGCAAAACAAACGAGGCGCCCTCCGGTCCGGGGGACGCCTCGTTCAAACTCTGTTACGCGGCGCCCCGCCGGGCACCGGAGGGTATCAGCTTCCGGGTTTGGTCGTCTTGACCTCGGTGCTGGCAGTCTGTTTCGTCGTCGCCTTGCCCGGCGCCAACGTGATCGTCGGTTTCTTGGTTTCGGCCACCTTGCCGTATCCACCGCAGGAATAGCCCTCGCCCGCGAAGGCGGACGTCGAGGCGGCGAACAGGCCGATAACGGCCAGAGACATGATCTTTTTCATCGCGATCTTCCTTCGTCTGAAGTAACGGACTTCAAAACCGTAATACCGGCGGGTTAAATTCGCAACCGGATTCGTATACCGTCGGCGGCACCGGTCCGCGAAAGCAGACCCGGTTTACGCCGCCAGCTTGTCCAGTTCCGCCGTCACCGCTTCGCCCATCTGTTCGCAGGACACCAGGGTCTTGCCGTCCTGCATGATGTCGCCGGTGCGCAGACCCGCGTCGAGCACGTTGCGCACCGCCTGTTCGACCAGGTCGGCGTCTTCGCCCATGTCGAACGAATAGCGCAGCATCATGGCGTAGGACTGGATCATCGCCAGCGGGTTGGCCTTGCCCTGCCCGGCGATATCCGGCGCGGAGCCGTGGACGGGTTCGTACAGCGCGCGGCGGCGGCCCGATTCGTCCGCCGGGCCCAGCGACGCCGACGGCAGCATGCCGAGCGAGCCGGTCAGCATCGACGCGACATCCGACAGCATGTCGCCGAACAGATTGTCGGTAACGATGACGTCGAACTGTTTCGGATTGCGCACCAGCTGCATGCCGCAATTGTCGGCCAGCATGTGCGACAGCTCCACGTCGGCGAATTCGTTGTCGTGCACCCAGGTCGCCTCTTCGCGCCACAACAGGCCGGATTCCATGACGTTCATCTTCTCGACCGAGCACACGCGGTTGTCGCGTTTTTTCGCAAGGTCGAACGCGACCCGGCAGACGCGGCGGATTTCCTCGGTTGTGTAGACCTGTGTGTTGATGCCGCGGCGCTGCCCGTCGGGCAGGTCTTCGATGCCGCGCGGTTCGCCGAAATAGACGCCGCCGGTCAGTTCGCGGACGATCAGGATATCGAGCCCGCCGACCAGTTCCTTCTTCAGGCTGGACGCATCGGCCAGGGCGTCGAAACAGATCGCCGGGCGCAGATTGGCGAACAGATCCATGTCCTTGCGCAGGCGCAGCAGGCCCGCCTCGGGCCGCACGTCGAAGCCGATATTGTCCCATTGCGGCCCGCCCACCGCACCGAACAGGACCGCATCGGAATTGAGCGCGACCTCCATGGTCGCGTCGCTGATGGCGGCGCCGTGGCTTTCATAGGCGCAGCCGCCGACCAGATCCTCGGTCACATCGAACGTCACCGACCGGCGCTTGTCCATCCAGTCGATCAGACGGCGGACTTCGCCCATGACTTCCGGGCCGATCCCGTCGCCGGGCAGCATGAGTACTTTTTTATTGGCGGCCATTCGGCGGCTCTCCCTGATTGTCGGTCTTCAGACCCGCGCGCCCTGCATCCACGGCATGGACTGTTTCTGCTTTTCCTCGAAAGACGAAATCTTGTCGTCCGACTGCAGCGTGATGCCGATGTCGTCGAGGCCCTCCAGCAGGCAATGCTTGCGGAACGGATCGACGTCGAAGGGAATTTCCTCGCCGTCGGGGCGGACGATCTTCTGGTTTTCCAGATCGATCTCGATCCGGGCGTTTTCGCCGCGGGCCGCATCTTCCAGAAGCGCATCGCGCTGTTCCGGCGTCACCTTGATGAGCAGCAGCCCGTTCTTGAACGAGTTATTGAAGAAGATATCGGCGAAGGACGTCGAGATGACGCATCTGATCCCGAAATCGGTGAGCGCCCAGGGCGCGTGTTCGCGCGACGAGCCGCAGCCGAAATTATCGCCGGCCACCAGGATTTCCGAATTCCGGTACTGCGGCTGGTTGAGGATGAAATCCTCTTTTTCCGAGCCGTCCTCATTGTAGCGGACGTCGTTGAACAGGTTCACGCCGAGACCGGTGCGCTTGATGGTTTTCAGGAACCGCGCCGGAATAATGCGGTCGGTATCGATATTGTGACCGGGCATCGGCACGGCGACGCCGGAAAAGGTTTCGAATTTTTTCATATGTTGTCTCCCCTATTCGGCGGCGTCGGCGGCAAGTTCGCGCACGTCGGTCAGATGGCCCGTCACCGCGGCGGCGGCGGCCATGGCCGGGCTGACCAGGTGGGTGCGCCCGCCGGGACCCTGGCGGCCCTGGAAATTGCGGTTCGAGGTCGATGCCGAGCGTTCGCCGGGTTCCAGCATGTCGCCGTTCATGCCGAGACACATCGAACAGCCGGGTTCGCGCCAGTCGAAACCGGCCTCGGTGAAGATTTCGTCGAGGCCCTCGGATTCCGCCTGTTCCTTGATCAGGCCGGACCCCGGCACAACCATGGCATAGACGCCGTCCGCCACCTTGCGGCCTTTTGCGACAGCGGCAGCGGCGCGCAGATCCTCGATCCGCGAATTGGTGCAGGACCCGATAAAGACCTTGTCGACGTGAATATCCGTCAGCTTCATACCGGGTTTGATATCCATGTATGCCAGCGCGCCTTCGACCGTCTGACGTTTCGCTTCGTCGTCGATATCCGCCGGATTGGGGACCACGCCGCCGATCGGGCCGACCATCTCGGGGCTGGTGCCCCACGAAACATAGGGTTCGATATCGGCGGCATCGAGTTCGACCTCGATATCGTAGGTCGCGCCGTCATCCGATTTGAGCGTCTTCCAGTATTCCACCGCCTGTTCCCAGGCGGCGCCCTTGGGCGCCATGGGGCGGCCTTCGAGATAGTCGAACACCTTCTGGTCGGGGGCGACCAGACCGGCGCGGGCGCCGGCTTCGATCGACATGTTGCAGACGGTCATGCGGCCTTCGACCGACATGTTCTCGATCACGCTGCCGGCATATTCGATCACACAGCCGGTGCCGCCCGCGGTGCCGATCTTGCCGATGATGGCAAGGATCACGTCCTTGGCGGTTACGCCGTCACGCAGCTCGCCGTTGACGGTGATGCGCATGTTCTTCGACGGTTTCTGCAGCAGCGTCTGGGTGGCCAGCACGTGTTCGACCTCGGACGTGCCGATACCGAACGCCAGCGCACCGAGCGCACCGTGGGTCGCGGTATGGGAATCGCCGCAGACCAGCGTCAGGCCGGGCTGGGTGAAACCCTGTTCCGGGCCGATCACATGAACGATGCCCTGGCGAACGTCGAGAAAGTCGATGAAGGGAAGACCGAATTCCTTCGCGTTCTTTTCCAGCAGTTCGATCTGGATGCGGGATTCCTCGTTCTCGATCCCGTTCGCGCGGCCGGCGGTCGGCACGTTGTGATCCGCCACCAGCAGATGCGCGTCCGGGACCCGGACCGGGCGGTTGTTTTCGCGCAGCCCGTCGAACGCCTGGGCGCTGGTGATCTCGTGAATGATCTGGCGGTCGATATAGAGGATGCAGGTACCGTCATCCTTTTCCTCAACCAAATGCGAGTCCCAGATCTTGTCGAACAGTGTTTTCGGTTCGGCCATCTTCTTCCCTTTCATCCCCTCCTGCCGCGTTTTCGCGATCAGGAGTCTTTCTTGTCCTCGCTGTTGTCCTCGGCAGGCGCATCCGCGGTTTCGGCGGCTTCTGCTTCCTCGACGGCGGGGACTGCCTGGGCCATGGCCTCGTCCTCCATTTCGACCGCCTCGGACGCCGTCGCCGGCGCCGCGTCCTTGCCGACGGTGGCGGCAGCGAAGCGCCGGTCGACCTTCTCGGCGATCCGGGCGGACTTGCCGCGGCGCGAACGCAGATAATACAGCTTGGCGCGGCGGACGGCGCCGCGGCGCACGACTTCGATCTTCTCGATCCGCGGGCTGTAGAGCGGGAACACGCGTTCCACGCCTTCGCCGTAGGAGATCTTGCGCACCGTGAAGGACGAATTCAGCGCCTTCGCCGTGCGGGCAATCACCACGCCTTCATAGACCTGCACGCGTTCGCGCGTGCCTTCGACCACCTTGTAGTGGACGCGGACCGTATCGCCGGGGCCGAATTCAGGTATCGGCCGCTCGGCAACCAGGCGGTCGATTTCGCCCTTTTCGATTTGTTCAATCACGTTCATGACAATGTTCCTTTTGGTTCTTCAGGTCCTGCCGGTACCGATCCCACAGATCGGGCCGCCGGTCCCGCGTTGCGATCTCCGCCTGTTCGGTTCTCCAGGCGCAGATATTCTCGTGATGGCCGGACAGCAGAACGTCCGGCACTTTGCGGCCGCACCAGTCGGCGGGCCGCGTGTAATGGGGATATTCGAGCAATCCCCGGGTGAAACTTTCCTCCTCGAGCGACGCTTCGGCGCCCATCACGCCGGGCAGCAGACGCACGCAGGCATCTATCAGCGCCAGCGCCGCGGGCTCGCCGCCCGACAGCACGAAATCGCCGAGGCTGATTTCGGTCACGTTGCGGGCGTCCAGCACCCGCTGGTCGATCCCTTCATAGCGGCCGCAGATCAGCGTTACGCCGGGCCCGGTCGCAAATTCCGTCGCATGCGCCTGGCTGAAAGTCTCGCCGCGCGGCGTCAGATAGATCAGCGGCGCATCTGCCAGCGCGGCGTCCGCAATCGCAGCATCGACGACGTCGGCGCGCATCACCATCCCGGCGCCGCCGCCGAAAGGCGTGTCGTCCACGGTGCGGTGCCGATCGGTCGCATAGTCGCGAATATCGACCGTCTCCAGCGACCACGCATCATCGGCCAGCGCCTTGCCGGCAAGCGAATGGGCGAGCGGCCCCGGAAACATCTCCGGGAACAGCGTCAGCACCTTCGCCGTCCATATGTTGCGTTCGTCGGTCACTTTTCGGTCTCGTCTTCTCTTTCTGTTTCCGCGTCGTCCTGCGGTTCGTCTTCGTCGTCTTTCTCAGCCTCCACAGCCCGGGGCGGATCGACGGTCAGCCGCCCCGCACCGATGTCTATGTCCGGCACCGCCGCTTTCGTGAACGGCACCAGCAAGGTTTCCTGTCCCGGTCCACGGTCGATTTCCAGCACGTCGCCCGCGCCTGCCGGAATGATCGCCCTGACGGTGCCGATCGTCTCTCCATCCTGCACGACCTCCAGCCCGAGGAGGTCAGCGTGATAGAACTCGTCCTCGTCCGGTTCCGGCAGCGCGTCCTTCGACACGTAAAGCCGAAGGCCTTTCAGCGCTTCCGCCGCGTTCCGGTCCGCGACCCCGTCGAGGGCCGCGATCACCATTCCGCCGCGCACCGCCTCGATGTCGATCTCGAACCGGCGGTTGCCCGCCTCGTCCGACACCGGTCCGTAGGCGGCGACGTCCTCCGCAAGATCGGTGAACGGTTTGATCCGAACCGATCCGCGGATGCCGTGCGAGCCCGCGATGGCCCCGACACAGACCCGGTCGCGATCCGCCGCGCCCTGAACCCGTGCCGACGACGCAACCGCCGTGGAGGACCCTCCCCGCCGGCCGCCGGACGAACGACCTGCCGCCAGGATTAGTCCTCCTTCTTCTCTTCTTCCTCGCCGCCCTCTTCGGCGGGCGCTTCTTCAGCGGCAGCTTCCTCGGCCGGCGCCTCTTCCGCCGGCGCATCCTCTGCCGGCGCTTCGGCCTCTTCCGCCGCAGCGGCGGCTTCGGCCTCGGCCTTCGCCTTGGCCGCTTCTTCCGCCTCTCTCATGCGTTCCTGCGTCTTGGCGCGCGGCGCGCTTTTCTTCGGCGTTTCGCGGATTTCCGGCATCGGAATAATCTCCGCCTGGCCGAGGAACTTGGCCACGCGATCGGACGGCTTGGCGCCGACGCCGAGCCAGTGCTTGATGCGTTCGCCGTCGAGCTTGATCCGGTCCGGATGCTCCCGCGGCAGCATCGGGTTGTAGGTGCCGACGCGTTCGATATAGCGGCCGTCGCGCGGCATGCGCGAATCCGCAACGACAATACGGTAGTAGGGGCGCTTTTTGGCACCGCCCCGTGATAGTCTGAGTTTAAGCGACATTAAGTTATTAACCCTCCATTTGATCGCAGTTGTTTAGGCGTTTCGATTAAGTCTTTCGTTTCGTTCCAGTTCCGTGCGGCAATGCCGCGTCATTATCTCATGCCGGGTCCCGGCGGCATGCCGGGAGGCATCATGCCGGGCATGCCGGACCGCATCAGGCCCTTCTTGCCCATCTTCTTCATCTTTTTCATCATGCGGGTCATTTCCTGATACTGCTTCAGCAGCTTGTTGACGTCCTGCACGGTGGTGCCCGATCCGGCGGCGATCCGGCGCTTGCGGGATGCCTTGATCAGGTCCGGTTTCTTGCGTTCGGTGACCGTCATGGAACCGATGATGGCTTCCTGGTGGATCACCATCCTGTCGTCGACATTGGCCGCCGCCATCTGGGCCTGCGCCTTCTTGACGCCGGGCAGCATACCCATCACGCCGCTCAGCCCGCCCATCTTGCGGAGCTGGCGCAGCTGGGAGGCGAAATCGTCCAGATCGAAGCTGCCCGCTTCCATCTTCTTCATCAGCCGTTCGGCTTCGTCCTGCTCGACCAGCTCGGACGCCTTTTCGACCAGGCTGACGACGTCGCCCATGCCGAGGATACGCGACGCGATGCGGTCGGGGTGGAAGGCTTCCAGCGCTTCCAGCTTTTCGCCGGTGCCCAGCAGGCGGATCGGCGTGCCGGTCACCGCCTTCATCGACAGCGCTGCGCCACCGCGGGCATCGCCATCGACGCGGGTCAGCACGATGCCGGTCAGCGCGAGCTTTTCATTGAACGACTGGGCGACGTTGACCGCGTCCTGGCCGGTCATCGCGTCGGCCACCAGCAGGATTTCCGCCGGGCGCGCGCCGTCGCGGACATCCGCGACCTCGGCCATCAGCTCATCGTCGACATGCAGGCGGCCCGCAGTGTCCAGGATGACCACGTCGTAGCCTTCCTTCTTTGCGGTATCCATGGCGCGATCGGCGATCATGCGCGGCGTCTGCAGCGGCACGATCGGCAGCGTATCGACCTTCGCCTGTTCGCCGAGCACGGCGAGCTGCTGCTGCGCCGCGGGGCGGCGGACGTCGAGCGACGCCATCAGCACCTTCTTGGCCTGCTTTTCCCGGATGCGCTTGGCGATCTTGGCCGACGTGGTGGTTTTACCGGAGCCCTGCAGGCCCACCATCATCACGGCGGCGGGCGGCGCGGCGCGAACCTCGAACTCCCCGGTCTCGGGGCCGAGCATTTCGACGAGGTAGTCATTGACGATCTTGACGACCTGCTGGCCCGGCGTGACCGAACGCAGGACTTCCTCGCCGACGGCGCGTTCCTTCACGCCGTCGATGAAATCCTTGACGACCGGCAGCGCGACATCGGCTTCGAGCAGGGCGACGCGGATTTCGCGCATCGCGGCCGACACGTCGGCTTCGGACAGCGCGCCGCGCTTCTTCAGCTTGTCGAATATCTCGCCGAAACGATCTGTCAGTCCGTCGAACATGTGCCCCTGGCACTCCGTTCAGTTGCGTCCGCCCCAGCCGCGTACCGGCCAAAAAATCCCCAACGCAAATCGCGCCAGTGCGCGCACCTGCGCGGACCGACGTACACCCGAAAGCGTTGGACAATGTCTTTTGTCTTGGGCGGGGCGGAAACTAGGGGGGTTTGGCGGCGGCGTCAAGGACTTAGAACC
>Ga0181590_10000433_pt1 | contig 33349 bp, 51 predicted proteins | sample 071ome_34_FD_132446 | JGI IMG/M metagenome (GOLD analysis project Ga0181590, IMG submission 132446) | Coastal salt marsh microbial communities from the Groves Creek Marsh, Skidaway Island, Georgia - 071411BT metaG (megahit assembly) | ecosystem: Environmental > Aquatic > Marine > Intertidal...
CCGCATCTCCATGGGCAACCAGGTGCGTGCCTTGGACCGCAACGAAAAGGCCAACGATGTGCCGCTGTACTACTATCACCAGCTGCACACTCTGGAGAAGTCTATTGTTCCTGTTCTCAAGGCATTCTCACAGTCATACACTGTAGGACAATGGGCTCTTGCTCAGCACGGCATCGGACCGGTTCTTTCCGCCGGACTGATCGCCCACATCGACATCAACAAGGCTCCCACCGCAGGACACATCTGGTCGTACGCTGGCCTGAATCCCAACCAGTCTTGGGAGAAGGGTCAGAAGCGACCGTGGAATGCGGAACTTAAAACCTTGTGTTGGAAGATCGGCCAGAGCTTCATGAAGTTCCACAACAACGACAACTGTTTCTACGGTCACTTGTACAAGAATGACAAGAACCGTCGTGTTGAAAAGAACCTCAATGGCGAGTACGCAGAGCACGCTGCCCATATTCTTACCACCAAGAATTGGCGTACCGAAACCAAGACTCGCCTGCTGCTTGAGCAAGGCACTCTTCCTGACGCACAGATTGACGCACAAGCACGTCGTTATGCTGTCAAGATGTTCCTTTCCCACTGGCATGAGATCGCCTATTGGGATGCGTTTGGTAAGGCTCCTGCCGCACCATACGTTCTTGAACATGGCGGCCATGCCCATTACATTGCTCCTCCTTTCAAGGACGAGTACATCTGATCGTGTGGGTGGTTCGGTTCCCTCATTACCGGACCACCCACACATCTTAAATCAGGTATCTTGATTTAAAACATTGCAAGCGAATGAATCATGTATTACGATTTAAAACAAAAACTACGAATGAATCATTGTGTGATATTTAAAACAGAAACCAAAAATGAATCACATGGACCAACATAAAACATAACGTTCGAATGAACCACAATTCCCAATTCAAAACACCAGGTGGAAGTGAATCAGTAGTTGAGATATAATACAATCCCTATGAATGAATCAAAGATGTCACAACAACACAGAACCCTTGAATGAGTCAGGATTTCTTGTTTAAAACAAATGGATTGAACGAATCATCTATCCCAAGAAAAACATATGCTCAAGAATGAATCAATATACCAAATGTATTATAAAAATACTAATAGAACCTAAAAAAATTTATGAACTCCACACTAGTACTTACCCATGACAACCTACCTTCCCTTAATATTACTACTATTAATGACCGCCCCCGCAACAAAGTTGCTTTTAAGACTGGTGTACTTGCTGGAAGAACTAAAAGATTCTTTCAAAGAACAGAAAACAAAGTCACAGCAATCACCACCTACTGGGCATTAGAAACAGTAATCTTTGCTCTATTTATCTTTGGCGGAGCAACAAACATTACACTAGCAATCGCACTAGCATTGTACCTTTACGGTACATACGCAACGTTCAGTGCCGTACACGCACTCATTGAGGCAAACTGATGTCAACAATTGAAGAACTACAAGAAATCGTTTCCGATATCGAATCAGACATCGGTGCATCAAAAACCGTAATAGAACAAATTGGCGAAGATATCCCAACAACCATAGCAATGTACTCTGATGTAAACACCAGAAACATTGTTATCACCGTACCAAAAGGTGAAACCTTTAACGAAACTCTCGCCAACATCTCTAAAGCATTACATCTATATGTGTACACCGATTCACATGCATGTGTAATCTCAATGAGATCAACCATTGTGATCGAAGATAATAACTATCTTTGTCTAACAATGTATATTCTTAGCGAAGACAAAGCGTACATTCTCACCATTCCATACACTAGAGATACTGATGTTACTTGGTATAACGAACTCGCAGAAGTCACACCCGTAGATGACCAAGAGTTTGATGAACAAGGCAAGGACATGATCACCATGTTCTACATTTTCATCAACAATGTTATGCCACAAAACATTTTCACTCCCGAAGAAATTCTTTCTTACCTTAGTTCAACAGATGCTGCCGTCAAAATTTTAGACGACAAAACATACAGTTTCTTCGACTTTTCACCAGAAGAAGAACCACTCCTACAATAACAATCATGGATAACAAAAACAACAATAAAGACAATGTAACCTACTATTTTTTTAACAAAAATCTAAAGGTTACATCAAAGACAGTTGAAAGCAAAACTCTTGATGAAGAACTTGAAGATCTTATGAATCAAGAGCTATCATACGGAGACTCTAACTACTACTGAACATGACTGTGCAACTACGCCCATACCAACAAGAAGCACTAGACGCAATTACAACATTTTATGATAATGGTGTAAGCCGCCAGCTCGTAGTGCTCCCAACAGGCGCAGGCAAAACAGTCATATTCACACATCTTCCAGAACACAAACAAGATTCTCTCCCGATGCTAATCCTAGCACACAGAGAAGAACTACTTGTGCAAGCAAAAGAAAAATTAGAATGGTCAAACCCTGACCTGACTGTAGAAATAGAACAGGCAGAAAACTATGCTTCTCATTCTGATGTTGTTATTGCTTCCGTTCCTACTCTTGGTAGGGATGGTAGTGATCGTATTAGCAGATTCCCGAGAGACTATTTTCGAACCATCGTCATTGACGAGGCGCATCATGCTGCTGCTCCTACCTATCGTCGTATCCTTGACTATTTTGAAAACAGTTTTACCTTAGGTGTAACTGCCACTCCGCAAAGATCTGACAACACTCGTCTTACTGACGTGTTCGATGAAATTGTTTATTATAAAACCATTGTTGACTTGATTCAAGAAGGCTGGCTTGCTAGAATAGTTGGATACCGTATCCGAACGGATACAGACATTTCGGAGGTACAAAGTCGTGAAGGCGATTATGTCGCATCTCAATTACAAGATACTATTAACACTCCTGAGCGTAATGCTATTATCGTTGCTAGCTATATGGAGATATGTGATAATGCTAAAGCCATTGCCTTTTGTGCAGGTGTCGAACACGCGAATGACTTGGCCACATCCTTTCGGCAAGCGTCGATAAATGCCGAAGTCATTGTCGGAACTACTCCCTCGGAACAGCGCCAAGAGATTTTGGCTCGTTTCCGTAGCGGGGAGACTCGTATTTTGGTTAACGTTGGCGTACTTACTGAAGGATTTGATGAACCTTCCGTAGAAGCCATTATATTGGCTAGACCAACACGATCAACATTACTATACACACAGATCGTAGGCCGTGGTACACGCTTGTTTGAAGGAAAAGAGCATTGCAAAGTTTTAGATTTTGCCGACACCACAAAAGGCAAAAAGCCACTTGGACTACCGTCTCTTCTTGGTTTACCACCGGATTTCGACCTCAATGGTCAAGATTTAGTAGACGTAGCTAACAAATATAAAGAACTTGAAGAGTTCTGTCCTGGCGAAGCAGTACGTGTCTTAAACCCTGAAGACATCGAACTAGCATACAAGCGAATCGACTTGTTTATGCCACCACCACCAAACGAAGTTGTACAACAATACTCTCGTTTTGTGTGGGCAGAAGTAGCAGAAAATGATTTCCATCTAGCAGTAGACTCAAACAATTCATTCAGAATATTTGTTGACACCCTCGGTAGATGGACTGCTACGCACACAACAAAAGTCGATAACAAAACACAAACCAAAGTTCTTGGTCATCCTGAAGACATGCGTGACGCATTCGTCAGATCAGATAAATGGATCATTAAACGATACAACACCAATCTGATAGAATCAGACGCACCATGGCGAACAGACTCACCAACTGACGCACAAAAAAGAACTTTGAAACGTATTGGTGTGCCTGTCACAGCAGACATGACTAAAGGCATTGCTTCTCAAATAATTGGAAAATATTATGAGAACAATCCTAAACCTCAATGGTTACAAAACAAGATCAACTATAATAAAGGAAGATGGTAATGAAAAAAATTATTCTTTTACCTATTCTTTTTCTTGCCGCTTGCGGTGGAGAAAGAATTGTATACGTAGAAGCAACAACCACCCAACCCCCTGTTGCTGAAGAGCCAGTAGAAACAACTGCTGCTCCAACCACCACAACTGAAGCACCAACACCTGAGACCCGTCCCACATTAGCTCCCTATGAAGAGCCTCCAATGAACGGATATCAGCCAGATGTTTATCTGGATATGGTGAGAAGTGACACACCCCTGTGGTATTATAGCTACACCGATGAAGTTCTTCTTAACCTTGGTGCCGGCATTTGTGATTCACTTGATCAAGGAATCGCAATCGACAGACTTCTTGTTGAAGTTATGCTAATGGTTGCTGAGGTTGACCCCGCACTCAACGATAGCATTGGTCTGTACATGCGTTACGTTGTTCGTTACGTCTGCCCAGAACACTTCGGACAGATCGAAGCTTTAGGTAACTAATGAGCAGCAGAAACATCGTAGAAGACTTGAGAATTATGGCTGTTGTTATTAACAAAGCTCAACAAGAACAAGGTACTGTTACCATGCTCTCAGGTTCTCTCTTCGATGATGCTGCTGACGAAATCGAAAGACTTCGTGACGCAGGTGATCGTCTTGCGGAAGGTATTAGAACCGGACGTTGGGACGAAGCTCTCGAAGCGTGGGATGATGCCCGTCGTGACTGACATATGATATAATATTATTATGTCCACCAAAGATACTCCTAAGTACGTCATTCTTAGATGTTGCAGAGATTGGCCTATACAGATAGAATCCGCCTACTACCGTGGTGGTACGTGCGGACTGTGTGGACAATCGCCTAAAATAATAATGAAAGAGTATCAAAGTGAGAAACGACCAGACTAACTAATATATGGTATAATACTATTATGTCCAGAATTAACTACGCTAACATACCATTACGAAACCCTTACAAGCAGTACAGCTTTATTTCTGATACACTATCAAATAGTGATAGCTCTTTTCTTTCTGCTACAGCAAAGATAGCTCTCACTTCTGATTATCGTTTCAGAATGGCGGCACTGCTCGTAAAATCAGGAAGAGTTCTGGGTGGTGATGTAAACATACCACGCATCACCCCAGACACTCCCCCTAACAGATGCTCAACACATGCTGAAATACGTGTTATTAAAAACACTAAAAACACTGACGGTGCAACAATGTATATTGCCCGCCTGCTGTTAAATAACAATACAGCTATGGCTAAACCATGTGTATGGTGTTTAGAACACATCATTGAAGCAGGCATCTCTAGAGTTGTTTACACCGAAAATAACAACTCTTCATCTTCATTCTATACAGACATGATAACGTGGAACAAATAATAGATATACCTCCTAGGTATAAAATAGCAACACCCTTATTCACACCTGAATGTTACTTTGATCATCCTTTAATATCAGAAATCAAAGTATTAGGTTTATATGTTTCAGCAGATCCCAAATCTCATCCAAGTATCATGTTTGACTATCCACCAAATATCATATCAGAAATATTTGGTGACACACACGTAAAGATAATTCCATTATCTTACACTGAACACGCATACTTTGATCCAACACTACAATACGCTATACGTAAACCAAACCGGGTTATGACACAATTTATGCGCATAGTTTCCCAAACACACTATGGAGAAAGAATGGCAGATTCTTTCTACGGAGATGCAGTAGTGTTTGGATCATATAATCACAAAGAAAAATATTTAGATAACGGAGACAACTCTGTCCCATTCGAAATAATTGAACAATTTATGCGCATATATGAAATATACTGATAACAACAAGTTACATCAAACAAAAAGAAAATGTGCAGAATGTGATCTATTTTCTTTAGAAGTATATGAGTCAAAAAGATTTCAACTAAATCTTTGCCCGACTTGTTTAACAAACAAACTTCTACAAGAAGTTAAAGATAGATCCAACAAAAATTAGATATCGGGGGGTAATCAACAACCGATATAAAAAGGAAAAATACCATGAGCGTTTCAATCAATATTGGAACCAACCCAACAGACATAGATAATATAAATAAGATAAGAAACTTACTGCATTCTAATACCATTGATAAAGAATCAAATAAAGATCTTATTGAATGGGTCGATCAAATACATAAATTCTTAACTGACCCGTCCATATTTTCACAAGAACTTCAAGCAGTCTGAAATTCTGCCCGAGTGGCGGAATGGCAGACGCCGAGGACTTAAAATCCTCTGATCGAAAGATCGTGCGGGTTCGAGTCCCGCCTCGGGTACTTCCCAGGTAACGGGTCATCAATAACGATGACAGGTTGTCATTCGTTATCTGGGAAACATTCGTGTCCCAGCAGGTTACATAATACGGGCGGCTTCCGTTAACTTGTTGGGACACATAATCATGTCTGGGTATGGCTATAACCGCATAGAATGGCCGGAACGTAACCATAGGAATGGTCATACCCAGACATACCTTTTATCCTAGCAAGGAACAGACCACAGCATCCTGTTCACGTGAACACTTGCTAGGATAATTTCTGTGACGATTGCTAACGGATGTTATGTGTAAGCGTAGGTGCACATGACGCAATCTGTCACGGGGCGGTAGCTGTTCCTCCTTTCGCAGCTACCGCCCACCCCCGCCTTTAGCTCAGCTGGTAGAGCAGTGGACTTTTAATCCATTGGTCCTGGGTTCGATCCCCAGAGGGCGGACAACCAACATTTTTTCTCTTAGTTTGCTCCAATAATAGTACACTGTGATATACTGTTGGAGCACAACTACGGAGGCCAAATGCAAAACATACAAGTACAAGTCTCTTTAGACTTAATTGTCCCTGACGACGAGAAAGCAAACCAAATAGAGATTGTCCAAGAACTCTTAGACAAACTCTATGTAGGAGTAGAACATTATGAACATGATGTTTTCTCTGTCACAAACCTGCAACTATTATCATTTCAACAAGGAGAACAATAATGGCTCTCGCAAAATTCAGAAAGATAATAGGTCACGGTAAAAAAACTGCTACTGAAGATCTTTCTACACCAAAGAAAGATCAACCAAAAGATCAAGAGAAGAAGTAGTTTTAGCCGGATTAGCTCAGTTGGTAGAGCACTTCACTTGTAATGAAGATGTCGCGGGTTCGAATCCTGCATCCGGCTCCACTTGGGAGAAGGTGCGGCGCTGGTTGCTGCAGCGTGTCTTATAAACACGTGGTCATGGGTTCAATTCCCATTTCTCCTACCAGATTTATCAGGAGGTAATGTGGAACTTTTTTTCTGGATATCATTATCTTTAATACTTTTGATAACCACAAAAAAGATGTGAGAACATGACACCTGACTACGAAGAAATCTTTAAAGAAGAGTTCAACAAAATCACGCAAACAACTGACGAACTCGCAGACCAAATGTCTTTCGTTTGGGTACATACAAAAAATCTTTACAAAAGTTTAAAAGATATACAAGCAAAACTTTTAAAAATACCGATAGAGCTACAATCAAATCCTAAACAAGGATTAGAAGAACTAAAAGAAATAATATCACAAATACAAAAACTTTTAGAATCTTCTGAAGAAGTAACTAATAGTATTATTGAATCATATCAAAATGTTTCAAAAATAAAGGAACACTGATGTCTGACAATAAAGATATACCCTCTCCTAAATGGAGAAATCAAGCTTTATGCAAAGGGTCAGAAACCGACATGTACTTTCCATATAGTATTAACAGACAAAATCTTACGGAAGTACGAAAAATTATTTCTATCTGTGAAGAATGCCCCGTAAAAGCAGAATGCCTGTATGAAGCATTCATGTATGATCATGAAGGCATCTGGGGTGGCACTACAAAAAGACAGAGAGAAAAAGAACTTCCTACAGCACATCAAAGAAAAACAGTAACATTGTCACAATGTAAAGACATATTATCAAATACCTCTTATAAAGATCACATACCTTACAGCAAAAAACTAGAAATGTATGAGAACTAGATCATACAAATAAACACCTATCTAAGGAGGTTTTGTTATGTCTTACGTTTCAGATGACGACGATCTGTTTGAATACGACCCAGACACAGAAGTAACACAAACACAAGCCATACCGCAAAGTAATACCACAGATCTTTCCGATAGAGAAAAAGATCTTATCGATAACATTAAAGAGCATTATGATAACACAGAAGGCTCAATCAAAGGTGTAGAAACAACACTTGCCTCAGCGTTCTACAATGCCCTTTCTACATCAACAGATGCATTCAATCAAAGTGCAACATTAAAGTCAATCAAAATGACTTTAGATGAACTCACAGACGGCAGGTATTCCCTAATAGAATACTTCAACACTATAGAGTCTAAAATTGCACACAAAATCTTTTTCCTCAACTTGTGTGACGCAGTGTTTGAAGGCGACGAAACGTATTCTGATATTGTAAAAGAAATTTTTGATATAGAGCTAACGAACCTGCACTTACAAACAGTCTATTATCCTACAATACAAATACTTCGTCACACATTAGAATTAGACAAAGCCACATATTTACAACTATCAGAACAACTGAACATTCCTGTAAAAATGTGTCTCTTCGAAAATAACATCGAAGAATTCTCTATCGATGACTTTGTTTACAAACTTTTTGCAAATAAAGTCAACGCCAATATCACAAAAGATCTTGTCGGTATTGGCTTACTTGAAAAAGTTCACGAAGCATTTGACAAAAATGTTAGATTTACTCAAGAAGAAAGCTAAACGACTTCCAGATTCATTCTGGATGATAGCAACCATCATAGCAGCAGCACAAATAAACTACACTATAATACATAGCACTTTTGTTTATGTAGCATTATTTGTTATGCTGATACATGAACTTGGCCACTATTACACAGCTAAAATAAATAAGATAAAAGCCAAGTTACCTTTCTTCATACCCTTACCATTTTTTGTAGTTGGGGTAACACGAGTTGCTAAAATGTCAGACCGACTCACTAAAAAGGTTTCTTTTAGCGGTCCACTTTACGGTGTCATAACTTCTATTCTACTTTTGCTATTAAACACTATATTTAAATTTAGCCCATATCTACCAATAATAGGTATATTAATTGGTGAAATTGTTTTCAATTACATTGGAACCGATGGAGCTAAATACAGAAAAGCAAAAAGGAACATGCAACTATGCACCTCTTAATGCTTCCAGTTGTGTTTGCTGGATTGTACAGTAAAATAAAAACCAACAAAATGCGTCAATATATAACGCAAACCCCAAAAGCAATAAAAAGCCATAAACAACTCGACTATATTACAGTTGAAGTTTTGAACCAAATCAATGACTATCAAAGCGGGGGTATCACACCACATGTCTATCCGAACAGGAGACATATCACAGAAACAAAAGTATTTACAAAATAAGCTTCATAACTTTTTCGAAGAAAATTATCTAGACATACAGGGCATGTCGCCCGGAATGTCAAGTTTAGATGAAGCCTATCTTGCTAGAATACTTACAAAGTTGGCAATAGGATCAGCAACAGTGTGGTGGTCTCTATTGGAAATCAAAGATTTCCTACAACTTCGTAACAAAGTAAAGGTTTCTTCTTATGACTCATCCAGAACAAATTCCTTCTGAAAAAATCACATCTTTCAACTTCAGTTTTTCTAACGCACCTCAAGCAAAGAAAGCTTTAGAGAAAGATTTAGAAAAAGTTTCAGAAAGAATCATCAAAATTGCTAAGTCAGAAAAGTTTTATATCAATAACTTTCCTGTCATACAGCAAATACTTGCTCTTTCTCCCAGCAGATCCGACCTCAAAAAACTTTCTAAAGCATTAGATCGTTTAGCTGATCTCGTAGAAGTAGAGCAACAACTCTCCAAAAAGATGGCTGTTGTAGAAGTCGTCACAGAAAGCCCCAACTGGATAACAAACGAATTTGGTGACTTCACCAAAGAAATTGACCAAGACTTAGAAGAACTGTTCAAAGAATTATAATAATTGGAGTGAAATGAAAAACGTATCATACTCTTTTGTAAAACAAGATCAAGACACCACCGGGTCTTTTGTTTTACGATCAGTAGTTAACTCGTTTGGTCTTGAAACAGTAAACGACAAAGACATCACTTCATTCTATCTTAACTATTCTAAAGAGCAGTACTTCGACTCAGGTCTTTTACCAGTTGACGGATCAGGAATACTTTCCATCCGTAAAGCTTTCAACCACACACAGATCGCCTATCAGCTTAAACCAGGAATGTACTACATTAACTGGGGTAGATATGAAGGAGATCAAACAGCTAAAAAATATTATGTCGCTCAGCCATACAGAATTATTATTGCTGATCTTGTAGACAACAATCTTCTTGGCGCAAGAACATTCTACACCACACAACCAGTCATACAACCACAAACACCACTTTACCATGTTAATCTTCCAAACATTAACTGTAAAGGCTACCAGAAAACAAGCGTAGGTTGGATCTGCCTATATCACACACACGACATCTCCAACCTGCCTTTCAACGAACAAGTCGTACATATCATTGAACGCTGCTCAGGTGTCGAAGCCTACAACGACGCCAACATGAACGAAACAGACGGTCCAAGATTCTACAGAGAACTATACCAAGAAAACCCGTCTTTCCAACATCTTTGGGATCCACAAGAATGGGAAAACTACTCTGATTCCGAAGGCTACGAATGGACACTTGACCCAGATCTTTGGATACCAGTACGCGTTCAAGATATCAACAACCAGTCCAAGCATGTTCCTGAAGGTCACCACCTCAAGTTCGTAGACGCCATTATAGGTGACTATCATGCTTACTACACTGACCCATTAGTTCCAAAGCCTATCAACATTATATCAAACGGTGCAGGTAACATCTCTGACGCAGCCTACAGCTCTTTCGTCAGAGCCTACAACGCATCACACCAAAACTTTGATCCTATCAACATTTTTGATTTATCACAACAACAGAAAGAAAAACTTTCCCAAAGTGGTGATAATTTAAAAGTGACGAAGAAGCTGTCTTTTGAGATATTCACAGACGAAAACGGAGATGAACAAGAAGCATTCATATGTGACGATTGCGAACAGCAATCTACTGGAGAATGTTTCTACACTCCAGTACAGCAAGACGATTCACACATCGATAAGCATCTGTGTGAATCATGCTACTGTGAATATGTTTACATAGAAAGTATTGATCTATATTTCCATTCAAATGACGTAGGTAGTTCAATAATTTATGATCATTCTACAGATGAATACTTTCATTTAGATCATATTCCTCCTGAACTACGTGTAGCTTCTTGTTCAACATGTTATTCTCACTTTACTTACCCAAGTTATGATTTGTCAGAACTTCCTGTTAACTTGTGGAACATTTCAATTATTGACCCAGATAACGAAGTACAAAACACTCTTCATGTTTGTTCAAATTGTATAAAAGATAACTCTGAACATCTTACAATTGAACACGGTTCTTATATCGAAGATAAAAAGCAAAAATCTACTGGAGCTGCCATCTCATCTACACAATGTCAGATGTGTTATGAATATGTTCCATACGGCAAAGTCGCAGTTATCAACGAAGAAAATGGTGAACTTTCACACACAATTCATTCTGACTCTAAAGTAATTTATCTCCCTGAAGTAAATTACTCTCCTAGACAGGTTTGCAATGTCTGTTACAGTAAACTTAAAGCATCACCTTTTATAAAAAAACCAGATGAACAAGAACACTTAAAAGTTCTTTGCTACTGCGGCACAGAAGTAGATATTTCAGATCTTGTATCTGCATCTACTTATCTGCTACCAGTTCAAGAAGAACATTTAGAAAAAGTAACTTACAAAGTAAGTAACTTTATGGTGAGTAAACAAAGTTTTGTTACATCAACTATGTTTAATCAATCGCCAGATTTTCTTAAGTCACATGGAATAGATCAATCAGCTAAAATAGATTTCACAAACTTTTTATGCTCTACTCCAAATATTTATACAAATCCTAAATTCTTTTATTCCCCACAACATAACCATTTACATGACCAGCATTCATCTGAAGCATTCAATGAACTCTACCAAAATGGAGATAACACCAATATCATTACTGGTGTAACTATTTTATTTTCTTGTAAATCTTGTCATCAGAAAATGACAGATGAATTAACTGAAATGTATAACCAAATGTATTCTAATCAACCATATACTCATCCTTCATATGTTTCAAACTTTAGATCACAAATATTACCAAATCTTATGAACAATACTTACGATTATTTCACCCTTAATCAAGGAGATAACGTAAAGTATATATCTTCAATATATTCTTTTGAAGTTTACAGAATAGTACACAACTAGAACATACACATAAAAGACTATCAAAGTTAACATAGGAGTATCATGTCAGATAAACCAAATGACAACTTAACAATAGATGACCTTGACCATTTTTGGGCTGGTGACGGTCTTCCAGTGTTCTTCGCAAATAGAGAAGATATCTGTGACATTGTTGAAGGATTCGGTTTTCAAATCTACTATCTTCTTGGCAACACCGTAGAAGAAGTTAAGAAAACAACCTACAACAATAACAACAAGCAGAACAACAGCAAGAGTCCAGCTCCTGCTGGAACTACAACCTACACTAAGCCTGTTATAGAAATTGTTAAGCACACAACATGGCTTAAGGTTGTCAACAACTTTGTTGGCCGGGCAGTAACAGAATGCGATCCTCCACTTGAAGACTCCTATGTTGACTTTAAGCCTTCCGCATTCTACAACATGCCACCCATTCCTTGGGTCATGGTAGAAAAACTAGATCAGTTCTTCAGACTGGTTGACGCACAACACGGCACAGAGTCCATTGTTATGCTCACCTACGATCTTGATAAAGAAGGTCCAGAAGGCTGGGGTATTCTTGTTCCAGATCAAGAGAACACAGCCGCACACTGTAACTACGACCCTCACAGCATCGCTGAAATTAAGCCCGACAACGTTATGATTGTCGGCTCAGTTCACAGCCACCCCAAAATGGCAGCGTATGCCTCAGGAACAGACCACGCAGACCAAGCAGATTTCGACGGTATTCATATCACCTTTGGCTGGCAAAAGTCCGTCAACAACGGTGCCACACAATACCACATCGAAATGCAGATGGCTGGAACCGCATACACTCTTCAACCAGAAGACGTTTTCGAGAACTACACTACCGAAAAGGAACCCGATCCTGAAGTCGTAGAGTGGAGTAGTAAAGTAAAAAAAGAGCTACCCCCATTGTTGGGGGTATCAACGCCGGCAAGCACAAGGACATCAAACCGGACAAGCCGACATACCCATCACACTACACAAACTGGTACGCGTAGCCTAAAAGGACTAGAACTTAAATGGATAGAGTATTCTAAAACACTACCATTTACACAAAGTATTCCTAGCAACGCCATCTTGGCTTTAGAGGTAGATGTATATGGAAACAAAGAACAAATCTGCTCGTTATGCAACTCTGTCATTGACGAGTATAGTCTTTATGACGGTTGCTGCGATGTTTGTCTTGTTCCCACAGTATCTAAAGGGACGTCAATAGACGAAGCACTAAACGACATTGCCTACTACGCATATCAGACAAACCTAGATATTAACGCACCAGTTTATCTTATTGCCAGAGATGCTGGAAATGATCCTTTCATCATGTCGCTAACATCTAGCACACTTGCTGAAAGCATCAGTTCAAAAACATATGTAAGCCACACTGACTCTGATTATTCCCCAATATCAGAAGACGTAGTAGATGATATTGATGAATATCTTCTTTGCTGCGGACTTCCAAAAGATAGTTCGCATGACTGCAAATGCAAAGCAAAAATAGATTCAGAAACTCTACTAGACTTCGATGTCGAATTCAGAGAACTAAACATATATCAACTTGACGCAGCATGCAACTCATGCGCAAACTATTATCTACCTTCATGTCCAGCATACATGACCCTCATAGAACAGTATGCAGAAAATCCTTCACTGTTTTCTAGAACAGTAAAAGATGGAAACTTTGAAGAAATAGATGACTACAACTGTGACAAGTTTGAAGTATACAATTCAACAGTAGAAAGCGCTTCGTTTTATTATGAATGACGAACAAAAACCTAAAAGATTTGTACTAGTTGGTGCCGGCGGTATCGGTAACTGGCTTGCTTCAGGTGTAGTTCGACTTTTAGAGTGGAAGTACCCAGGCTCAGGTCTAATCATTGTCGACGGAGACAACTATGAGGAAAAGAATAAAGAAAGACAAGAGTTCACAAAACTCGGCAACAAAGCGGTTGTCAAAGCATCAGAGCTTACTCCGCAGTTCCCGAATACAACCATTATACCTGTGCCGAAGTGGGTGGTCGGAGACGACTTTAGTGGCGTCGCAGACGAAGAGTCACCAAAGATAAAAGCAACAGACCTTGTCAAAGAAAACGACATTGTTCTCGCAGTTGTTGACAACTTTGCTGCTCGTCGTATACTTTTCGACGCCGCCCGGCAACTCAACAACGTTGATGTATTTACAGGCGGCAATGATGATGAACTTTTTGGTTCTATATATCATTATCAAAAGCGTGACGGAGTAGAAATAACCTGTCACCCAGAAGAGTTCCACCCAGAATATGTCAACCCACCAGACAAGAACCCTGGCGAACTTTCCTGCCAGGAACGTTCACAAATAGAAGGTGGAACACAGCTACTTGCCACCAACATGGCTGTAGCAGCATTCATTCTTGGACGCATACAGAAAACAATAGTGTCCAATCAAAGTCCCGATGAGACAGAGATTTATTTTGATCTAGGTCTCGGGAAATCAGAGCCGTACAACCGTACGCACGCCGAATACAAGCAAGAAGCCCTAGTATAATAGGAGTAGTGATGGAAGCAACAAGTTCAAACAATCCTCAGCCACAGCGCGCAACTGGTATGGCAAACCTTCGTTATGGTGTTTACAACCAGCCAAGCAACATTGCTGGTAAAACTGTCAAGGAAGTTCGCGACCAGTTCAGCAAGATCTGGGGTATCCCTAACGACGCCGTTGCTTACTGTGGTAAGGACAAGCTCGGTGAGGATTCCGTCATTCAGCCCGGTCAGAACATCGAGTTCCACCGCCGTGCAGGCGAGAAGGGCTGAATAAGTTTTTCCTAACGGAAAACAATTCGAGGGGGAACGGTTTGTTGGTTGGCCGTTCCCCCTCATTTTTTAAAAGGCACCAGATTATTTTGGCGGTAAAATGATACAGGAAATACAACTAGGACATCCAGTAATCTGGATAAAAGATACCGATTACGACAGGGTAAAAAACATTATTACTACCGTGTCAAATCGCAGGATCTTTACCATAGATCACACCAACGGTTTCTCAGAGTACATTGATGGCCAATGGAAAACATATCTTGTTGAATCTGAAGTAGAAGACGAATCAGAAGAAACAGAATATGTTAAAACATTCCATCAATCAATCGCACTTCAAGAGTTGGAAAACTTAATCAAAAAAGATCCTTCTCCTATAAGTTTTATTGCAGAAGTGTCTACCAGTCCAGACATGTTTCTTCATGGATATGCACAAAAATTTCTTACCTTAAAATCACAGTATCGTAAAGCATTCTGGGAAGATGATCTTTCCCAAATGCCAATACAAATAATCGTCCTTGCCTCCTCTGATCCAAAACCAGAATACAGCCACCTTGTAACAGTAGCAAATATTGCCGAGCCAAACATAGAAGAGCTCACAACAATAGTTACACACATCAACGAGTGTGGTAACCGTATCTTCATAGAAGATAATGATATAGCAGCCGCAGCAAAAGCCGGCATCGGTCTATCTGAATCAGAGTTTGTTTCCTTGTGTCTTAACTCTATTGTTACCAACAAAAAGATTGACCCTAAACATATCTACGATATCAAAATGCGTAACGTTAAACAAAACGGCATTCTTGAAATCATCCAACCCAAAATCTCCTTTGACAATATCGGCGGTTTAGATAATATTAAAGACATTATCAGAAGAACTGCTGTTCTCAGAGCTAACGCTGAACAAGCCGAACGATATGGCATAACACCAATCAGAAGAATTCTTATGGTTGGTGTACCCGGCACTGGCAAATCGGCAATCTGTCAGGCAACCGCAAAAGAACTACAACTTGACTTGGCACGCACCGGCATCAGCCAAGTCATGAACAAATACATTGGTCAATCAGAAGAAAACATGCGTGCAGTTTTCCATCAGATCAAAGCAATGAATCCTTTATGCGTTTGGATTGACGAATTTGGTCGTGATCTATCCGGCGGTGAAGGTGACGGCGACAGCGGCACCACAAGCCGTGTTCACGGCGAGTTCCTAACAGGTTTACAGGAACTACCAGAAGAATCATTTCTTCTCTGTGCCGCAAATGATATTCACTCTCTCAAACCAGAAATGTTGCGTGCAGACCGTTTCGACAAAATATTCTTCGTCGGTCTACCATCACACAACGAACGCAAACACATCTTCCAAATAAATCTTTCCAACATACAAACAGATCACGAATACGACTACGATGCACTAGCACAAGCAACTGCTTTCATGACTGGCGCAGAAATAGTCAGCCTTATCCGTGAAACAAAGTTTTATGTTACCTCTGAAGATTTTCGTCCAATTACCACCAAAGACATACTGAAATATGCTCCTCTAACGAAAAACACTATCTGGCGTAAGCATCCAGATACCGTTAAAGGCATGTATCAGTATGCTCTTGAACAGTGGGATTGGGCCTCGACAGAGCAAATGGAAGATGCTAAAATCATCCTAGGGCGTACAAATAAAACAAAGTCCAAAGTTGTTTTAACCTAAGAGAGGGAAATCATGTCAGACGAATTCAGCAACATCGCAGAGTTCATCTCATCTTTAGATGATGAACCAAAACCAAACGAAAACAAAACATTCGAAAACGATCTGTATAAGAAGTGGTTCAGATCAAAATCTCAATCAGGTTTTCTTGCTATCCGACCCTGGTACGAAGCATTAAAACTAAAAATAGATATTGGTAAAACTTCTTCAGATGGTAAACTGCTTAGTTCTACAGCAGTTTTTGTTGACGCTATCGACCTAGCAGCATATCTCCGCTCAGTTTCAAATGGCACAGCCACAGTAAACTATCCTGCTAACGAAAGAACAGGTTTACCAACCGCAGAAGGATTTGTATCCTACGGCGGAGCAACAATAGAAGGAAAACCAGTTTCAAGAATCTTCAAGTCACACTACTGGACTTCAGGAGATACTTACGACGAAACTTCTTTCGTTTGGAAATGCGGACACTTTGCTGCTAGAAAGTCTGACTCAGGCGCATTCATCCCTGACATGAAGCAACTCATCAGAGCAGACTCAATCAAAGTCACAAGACAAGACATGTGCTCAATCTCATATCTTGTAGACCTCGCACTCAATTCATACACCGCAAACAATACAGACTGGTACGAGTAACATGTCAGAAGAACTAGATCAAAGCAGTGTAGAATTTGTAGTAAAAATATTTCAAGATTCTTTCGCTGGAGTTATAGCACAACACGAACAAAAATTATTAGAACTTGAAACAGCGTTAGAAAACGCTGAAAAACAAATTGCTACGCTAGCCTTAGGATACGGTGAACAAGCTGTATTCATGGAAGCACTCGTAGCACAAATGGCTTTTGCTGGCGACAAAGAAAGAAAAGCTTTTCAAGAAAACTTGACGCAAGCAAGAAATAAAATGCTGGAGGTTATGAGAGATGCCTCAAACGCAATCGTGGATGACGACGATCAAAGAATTGCCTCAGCCATTGCAGACCTGGCTGAACAAAAGCTATCTGACTCAAACTAACGACAAATCATGTTTACTGTTCGTTGAATCATCATCATATGATTTAATAAACACATTAGAACATCTATCTGTAATATATCCTTACGTTCAAAAACTGTACCCTGATGTTAAATCATTGCATTTAACTCAGACTTCTTTTGCCGAACTTATAAAAACCAACAAAATAGAAGTTTATTCAATAGAGGTAAATAATGATAATTAACGATTTCTACGATGGCAAACATATAGAGTCTACTGTAAAAAACATACTTTCTAATGAGGCTTCTTTTAGAAAACTCACAGTTTATGAAAAGCATGTTCTTATGCATGGCGATATTCAAGATTACTTTGTAGAAGGTGAAGACGCTCAAAGTAAAATAGATGTAGATGCACTTAAAAACAGTTTACATCAACATACTTTAATTAATCTTCAAGATATAGAAAACAGCATTCAAAACGACCCCGATTCTTCCTATCATTCCTCTTACGCGCAAGAAGCATACCTTTTCTTTTCTAACAAAACTGCTTTAAAGAAAGAATTTGATATTCTTGTTCCATCAGTATTTGAATCCTTATACTATGAAATGAAACAAATGAATATCATCACAAAAGCAACATCTAACTACATTGCTTTCTCAAATTTACAAGAACTTTCTTCAATTTCTGTTGAAAAAGTTAATTTCACACATAACCTAGAAGAAGCCACATCAGTAATTAAATCATACGGTGCACTTCTTAACAACAATAAAGTTATAGCTAAATACTGTAACGAACTAGAAGAAGAAAACAGACGTCTTGTAAAAGAGAATATTGATTTACAGCAACGTCTTAACAACCGCAACATTTCAAGCTGGGCATAACAAAATGAATGACAAGTATCTTGACTATAAAAATTGTAAAATACTTAAAGAAAGTATTTCTTTAACCTCTAATTCTACAGGAGTAATCTACTCCGAAAAATACGATCAGCTATACATCGAGTACACAAAAAATGACTCTACAGCAAGATACTTTATATCGCATGAAGCCAATGTACCACAAGGATTAGTCTACTACGACTATTTTAATACCGGAGAGATGTACTACAACTTTAGTAATTCTTTACCAATCAATGGTACATCTCAAGGCATAAACACAATGCACAAGGTATTCAACACAGAATATTTTAAAAACGCTAATAAAGATTATATCTCTATAGCAGACCTCATTGTTAAAGCTTTTGGTATTTCAAAAGCACCAAATAATCAAATACCTACAGAAGAATCAACCATAGATTCTATGGTTTACTATTCTGTTTCTCTTAACCAAAAAGACATCGAACAACAAAAAGAATCTGGAAATTCTAAACTAGGATACTACTTTCCTGCTTCATATATCTTTCATTTTGCTGACGAACATATTGAAGAAGCACAAACTACTGAACAAAGCTCGGTAGTTCCTGTTCCCGAACCACTATGTTCTAACTTCACATATGTTAGTTCCAATAATAAACTTAACGTAGTTGCAGAAAACTATAATTTTGCTAACACATTCAAAGATACTAGCATATGCACATCTGAAGAAATTCTTGAAGCAACCAAAAAAGACATTTATTACTGTCCATACTTCAATACTTCCGCATACTCTGCCTGCTCCTATTACAAACCTAATGTTAACGTTATAAAAGTTCAAAAAGTATCTTCTGAATACTCTTCTGATAATCATCAAGTTGAACTACAACATTACGTCACATCAGAAGGAAACGATGTTTTTCGTATAGTTAACCAAGAGAACTCTGTTCTTTACAAGGTTTATAACCCTGATAAAAACTATGATGAACTTCTTGCTTTAGCAGAAGAAATGTTTCAGGACTACGCAACACATTACACAACATCTTTATCTGAAGAAGTGGAACAAGTAAATATCGCACAAGCAACTAAAGTTCCATACATTTCTAGTTTGGTAGATGCATAACATTATGATGAGAATAAGAACCCACCATTCTATATACAATACTTCAGACAACCAAACTTATCTTTGCCCACCAAATTCTTCTGTACATTTTTCAGTTAGAGTAGATCCAGATCCCAGATCTTCTTTTCTAGTTAGAGAAATGTCTCGTTTACTTTCTGGATCCATATCTTGTGTAAGAGAAAACCTTCGACTCAACATTCAAGATTCTTGGTATTCCATGGAAGATCTAGCATCTGGTTTCAATATCTTTCATCCTTATCATTCTCCGACAGTGCACTCTCACATACAGCAGCACGGTATAACCCTTGAAGATGTATCAGATCTAGACTTCTCTAACTATCCTATTCTTTTGTCATTATATCAAGAGAGATATCGAGACAATTACTATGTTACCAACCTTAACATAGATAACCGTCTATCAGAAGAAAAAACTTTAAATGACTACGCTCTATACCCTATTGCCGTTAGACACATAGACGCAGCCGGCAATTTTTATATTGAACGTCCACCTTTCAAAGCTTACGCAAGCTTCAAACCATCCAGAGCTTCTTCCACCGGAAAACACAGGCCAATTGAACTTTGGATTCCATGGACACTTATAGTTTTTAAACCCAGCAATCCACATAACGCTACCGTCTACTTTTCACATAAAAGCCTAGAAAGCATGGATGATGTTTACATCCCATGCCCACTACCTAACGCTTTTCAAAACGGCTCAATATGTTACTCTAATAGCCTTAGTCAAATGCCGATTGATTCCACCACTGGCAGCATGGATTTCAAATACATTTATTCGTTAATTGTTAACGAATATTTTTCCGGTGGATGGAACCTTGACATTTATCCAATAAACATGTGCTATCACATTGGAGCAATTAAAACGATTGATGAAAAAGAATTTCCTCTTCTTGCATCAATTAAGAATCCAGATTATCATTTCTTTTCTCAAATATTTGAAAAAGATCTTTTAAATAAAAATCTTAAAAGAATACGCTCAATATCAAATTCATCAAACTATTACTCCTTACATAGCACAGAATACTCTGACTACATTGTAGATGTATTGTCTTCTTTAGATTTACAACAAACAATGCAGTTATACGAAGAAATAATTGCAAGTAAAGCAAAGTACGACGGAAATCATCATACAACTTTTAAAAAAGCTATCATAGATAATGGTGGCGCATCCGATACTTCCATAAGAGATGTGTTTAACGACAATAGTATAAAAAGCTATTTAGAGTATACATATCCTGAAATTAATCGTAATATTACAACAAAACTTAACGTAGCTATAAGTGCAAAAGACTATATGACAATCTGCCAAGATAGCGACCAAAAAATGATCATGATCAACAACTTGATCAATCTATACAACAATCCTCAACAACAAAATAATCTCCACCATTATTCCATAGCAAACGGTGTAGATACTTACCAAGGTGAAGATTTCGATACAGTATCTTTTAGTCAGTTCCAAGAAGAATATATTATTTCTCAAATGAATAAAAAAACAAACTCTTCTCCTGCTGAGGTAACTTTATGATTATACAATCAACAGACCTCGAACCAAATTCACATCAAACTGACACCATCTTTAGCTACGTAAACAACGAAAACCCATCACAAATTAATCATTCTTTTGATTCTTCTTATCTAGATACAATCAATAGAATTATTTTAAAAACTACCGGTAGTAAAACAGTGAAAGCATCTCCTAATTTCATTGGAGATTCTATATTTACTCCTGGTTTGTTGCACATAGATCAATCTGTAATTGTTTTTGAAAAGCCGCCAACTAACAAAACATTATTTTTCAAACCTCTTTTAGTTTCCTCAATAGAAAACGAAAAAGATCACGAACAAATATACAACATACCAATACCTTGGCAAGTATATGTTGTTTCATACAATTATTATGAAAACGAAGGCGAAACACAGTATTATATAGAAAACGTTTACATGTATTTTAGAAATACTTTTGTAAACGATTTTTCAGATACAGTGTATTCACCTTCTTTACCTAACTTTTATGCAAACGGCATGTTGTGCCGTCCAATGATATCAGACATGGAAGAGCTCGTAGTTACACCAAACAATGCTCAAGGTGTAATGCAAACAGCATACAATTGGATTTGGAACAGCGGAACTAATCTAGATCTTACGGAAACAATGGTTCTTTACAACTTGTATTCAGAATCATTTACCGAAGAAGAAAAAAACCTTATTTACAGGCCTTTGTATTCTTCTTCAACTAACTATATTAATTCCTACTATTCTCCTTCTAGTTCTGTTTTAAAACTTTTCAAAAACTGGGAAAATAAAACAATAGAAAATATTACTGATTGTGATTGGCCTAACCCGTTAACGTCAGATTACCGAGAGTATATGGCTCAATATACTAAGGTTCATCCTTTCAATTCTTTTGATTCTCAATATATTGTTCAACAGACAATGGATTATGACACAGAATGCTGCGAAGATTGTCAGAGCATATATAACGACGAACTTGATGAATATTTTCAATCAGAACATTCTTGTGAAGACTGTTCTTGTCACAGATCAGTGGTAATGGATTATAGTAAATACTTCCATGACACCGGATTTTTTGACAACACTATCTCATTAAAAGATGTTGTTGAACAAATTAAACTTAATCGTGTTGATTCCGTAAATATAAGTTTTTCTCAAGTTATTTCTTCAATTGAGGAATCAATTCGCTTAAACGCTTGACCACAACTCTATTTTGTGCTACTATATATTTATATAAAAATAAATAAAGGTAGAAAAAATTGAGTAAAAATCATTATTCAGAACCGAGTTTTACAAGATCAGAAGTTGCTGAAATACTCAATGTCACTACTCTCACCGTTTCAAACAGAGAGAAAAACAACAAGTATCCACAACCAAGAAGAGATCTAAATAACTATAGAGTATACACACTCAACGACGTATTTAATCTTCAACTGATCACATACAACTCGATTGACCCAAAACCAATCATATCAATCCTATATGATAAAGGTTACGACGACATCAAAAAACTTGGACAAATGATAGATTCCGCTCTTTCTAAAAGAACAGGAAACTAGACATGGAACAAGAAAATGATAAATCTGTAGAAGACACAGAACCAACATTAGTGGAAAAAGTTTCCGAACAAGTATCCACAGATGTCATTACAGATTTAAAAACAGGAATATATAACTTATTTTTAAATCTATTTCACAACAATGTTGTCTTACATGGTCCTGAAGAAGCAATGAGACAATCATTAGCATTCCTTCAAGAAATAATAGACAACTTCAACACAGCATTAAGCGAGGAAGAATAATGTTAGATCCACAAAACTTAGTGACCATATCAGGTGGTCTAGTAGCAGACCCAGAAATGGTTGCCAACGGCAAAATCATGAAATGCCGTCTTGGCGTAGACTACGCAGCATCAGACAAAGATAGCGACAACAACTCCGGCTACTTTGACCTCACATACTATCTCAAAGACAACAGCGGATACGTCAACAAGAACGCCACATTTGTCGGCTCACAAATCGATGCCGGGAAAATGAAGAAAGGCACCAGCGTTTCTATCATTGGTCGCCTTGTTCAAGAGCGTTGGAAGCAAGACGGCAACTCACGTTCACGTATTGTCATTGTTGTTGAGCACATGACATACGGTCAGCGTTCATCTTCCAAGTCTGACTCTTCCGGCACAACTTCTGCAGCAAGTTCCAACAACAGCGAGGCAGCATCAATCCCCTCTAGCTTCTGATGGAAGAGTTCAGCGAACAAGAACTACAACAACTTATCGACAAAGCATTATCTGAAAACGATTCACCAAACCCTTTCGTACCGCAAGGACCACGACTGGGTTTAGGTGAATCTCAGATGATGTCATCTCTACACGAAAGACTTTCTAAAAGATTTATCGAGTCAGAGATCAACGACATATTTCGTGACGTAAGAAAAGATATAAACACAAGTACATTTAATCTTACGTTACGAGATATACATACAGTCACAAAAAACTGTCATAAATGTCAAGTAGATTCAACAGCTGAACTTCCAAAATGGAATCTAGACAACCCAGACATAGTTGTAATAATAGATTCCCCCAACCTGCCCCAAGAAGGTGTTTCAGTAATGCTAAACGCCTTCAAAGAAGCCGGTTTAAAATCTGATCAACTATGCCTCACCTATGTTAATAGGTGTCCGGTTCAACGCAAATACGAATATCAAGAAGTACAAAACTGTGCTAACTATCTGCACAACGAAATAGTTTGCTTGAACCCTAAGCTGATATTAGGTTTGGGTTTGCTCCCCGGAACCATTCTCTTCGGAGATAATATTAAACTCAAAGACTACCGAGGTAGCGTAACCTGGCTTGGTAATTGGCCTATACTATTAACTTATTCCCCCTTGTACGTTTTACGTTCAGGCGAAAACGCACAAGATACATTTAACAACGATATCAAACAAGCATTCAACTACATACAAACATAGGTCAAAATGTTAAAAGACATCTGGTCAGAATCACTTATCAACGAACTATCCGAGGAAGATATTAATAACTTCCAAGAGATAGTAGCAAGGGACGTCAAGAACAAAGGCGTCACCACAGAAGACAGAACAATACTTGCCAACAACTTAGATCTTTGGCTATACTGTCTTCGTGTAACAAGAAGAGAACTTGAATTACAGCTCGCCAACCATAAAACAAATATTAAGATCAAGTTGAGCGAACTGAGACAGCAAAACGCTTCGGATGACGAAATAGACCAAGCGATAATCACTGAACAAAAATGGCGTAACAACGCAATGAAATTCTTAATCTCTATAGAAAGAAAAACATTGTATGTTAAACTTCTTATAGAGGAAGAAGAACAAAACGACCTGTAAAAATGAATGATAGGCTCATACATAACCTAAACACATTGCATCTCACAGATGCTACGTTAGATGAAGAAGACTCATATCATCTTTTAACTAAATTTCTATTGGATAAACACACCTATATACACTATAGGTATCCAGATATTTCTTTAGAAGATTTTAAAGTCTTATCTAATAACTATTGTGTTTTTGGTGCAAAAATACACGATGCTGAAACACAAAGAGATGTTCATTCTTACATTCCTTTAGCAGTATTAAGATATGTTTTACATGAAGACATGTCTTTTTCAAACTATTACGCACCAAGAAGAAAACATGGTTATATAGTAGAAGCCTACATGTGGTCAAACGGTTTACTGTACCGGGTCCGAGAAGATCAAGATCAAGAGTCAAAAGACTTAGAAATCAACCTCGTCTTGGACCCGGTAGCAGTAAAAGTACTTAACCTAAAACTTCCAGACGAATATAGGTCTAATGATAACATATCATCCTGAAAGCACTGTTATCAAAAAAGTATCTTGGGACTCACAAACCGAAATACTATGCGTTTTGTTTCACAGCAAATCCGTATGGTTCTATTTTGACGTAGAAGGAGAAGTCTTCTACGAACTCACCCAAGCACACTCTACAGGAGCGTTCTTTAACAAAAACATTCGTAACGTTTACCGTTCCTACAAATTCACATCTCTCAATGAAATGGAACAGTTCCTTGGCCAAGAAGAAACGGAAGAAAAACAAACAGTATAAACAATATTATACTTCCGGCTACGACAACTGGAACTACCAATACACCAAACCACAAGACATACACGAAATAGCCAACATAGTATTCGGTGTAACACACTATATAGAATACTCTGTGTTGACATCCGAGAAAAAACACTGATATACTTTCCTGCACATTTAACTAAGGAATGTATATGAAAAAAGTATTGTATGACGCAAAACCTAAAAAAAATTCTGTACAGACAAAAAAGAAAACTAAAAAGGTTTGTAGAGTAACAAAAAGACCTATATATCATATAGTTTGGCGTGACGCATTTTCAGAGATTGATGAATGGCACACCACAGAATCAATCACAGATGAAGATTACATTTGTGAAACAGTTGGTTACCTTATAGCTGAAAACAGTAAATCAAACTATTATACAGTTGCATCTACAATAACAGCTGAAGATACTTTCTGTGCAATAATAAACATACCCAAAAGTATGGTAATTAAAAAAACTAAAATCAATCCAGAAAGTGTATGATGCAGGAAATAGAAGACGCTCTCGCCAAAGTTCTGCCCGGTCCAGTTACATCATACGTTCTTATGGCAGCATACATCGATCAAGATGGTGAAACCATTTTATATGCTGATGCTCCAGGTAATCAGCCTTTACATTCCTCAATGGGATTGTTAGAATTTGGTAAAATATATTTACATAGTAAAGTAGAACAATCTTTAGATGAGATATAATTTACTAATTCGAGGCTACTATGAAAGAACTACTAACTTGCACAAAGTGCGAAAGAAGATGGCGTAGAGAAAAAACGCGTGGACGTAAACCTGTTGTATGTCCAAAGTGTGTTAAGGCCGCCACTAAAAAAGCTGCTACACCCAAAAAGAAGACAGCAGTTCAAGTAGAGCAGGTTAAAACAAAGAAGCCTCGTGCGAAAAGATCTGTTGAAGCCAAACCAAAAGTTATAGCAGTAAACTCGACACAAGAACAAGACGAAAATTCTGCTGATCTTACTGTCGGTAAAGTTTACTCTATAATGCATCCAAAGCCCGCCAACAGCGAAGATTTGAAAAAGTCAACTAAAGGCGGTTCAACATGGAAGTGCACATCTTGCAAAAAAGTTATTAAACTCATTTTGCCAGTGACTGCACCACCAACACATAAATGTTCAGATGCTAGTAAACCTAAACCTTGTGAAAGAGTTAAATGATTCAAACAAATTATAGGGGAACAGGATTCAAAAACAGAGTCACCCCAAAAAGTTCTGAATACTCACACTCTACAGAATATATAACAGAAAACGACATAAAATCTTTTTCTAAAATTGTCGTAAAAAGAAACGGCTCAGTTCATAGCCTTCTGTTATTTTCCCGTTTTCATTCAAAGAACAACCCTAACGATCTAATAACTTTTCAAGATATAGATCGGTTAAACCCCAAACTTTTCTCTGTTCGCAGTAAACTGACTGCCGCACTAAAAAAGCTAGATAAACACGGTTTGATCGATTACGATCACGAAGCAAAAACGTGGGAAATGACTCCTAAAGGAATCCGTTTTTTATATTATTTTGCTGAAAAAAATGTAAAAAACACAAACTAGGAGAAATGTGAACAACAAGCACTTTGCTAAACTTATACTATTTTTTAAAAAAGTGCTTGCATCAATAAAAGAATTCACTTTACTTTTAAAACTTTGCGAAAACATTGTTACCCTTGTTATACTGTACTTGACACATGGTCAAACACGCAGAATCAACATAGTGAGGTGACATGCATTCTCCAGAAGAACAATACAGAAGAGCTTTACACTACTCAGATAGCAAAGCTTTTGATCCACCAGACGAAATAGAATGCCCTGAATGCTCAGGTTCCATGGAAACTGATGGATACGAAATAAAATGTAACGACTGCGGATATCTGATAGAGCCAGATTACGAAGCTATGATGAGAGACAGATATGACGATTTTTGATTCTAAATTTAATGTTTTTAATGTAAAAGATCATCTCAAAAAATCTAGTGTTGAAGAAATAAAAGAATGGCAACAAGAAATATCTATACCCTTCTCTGTTGCCATCTACAACAACATTAGAGATTTTAATCTTGCCTCAATCATTCGTAACGCATCAGCTTTCGGATTTGAAAACATATACATAATTGGATGGCGCAAATATGACAAACGAGGTGCTGTCGGAGCCTACAACTATGTCAACATCTCACACTTCATAGACTTTCATAACTTCCAAAAAGCAATAGGCTATAACAACATTGTTTCTTTAGAAGTATCTGAACATTACCCTGAATATCAAGAACAATTTGTTGAACTATCAGAATTTCAATGGCGTCCCGGACATTGCCTGCTCATAGGCGAAGAAGGGGCAGGAATACCACCAGAAGACCTTCGCACAACAACATCTAAGGTAAACATAGATATTCCTGGTTCTATGCGGTCCCTAAATGCTGCTACAAGCTCCGGAATAGCCATGTACAGTGCCTACACCCACTATAAGGCTCAAAACCTGTTACAAGCGAAAATACAGCCCGTATGAGACAAGTACAGCACTATGTTAACGCCGTCAACGAATACGAAGAGTTACGTCAACACGTAATACACGTCGTACAGCAAGCAAGAGAGCAGATATTTTACAATCAAGAATTCCAAATGAACACATTTAAAGATACGCTAGAAACTTTAGAAGATCTAGCTCAAATGTGTGGAATCGACACAACATACGACATATGAATCCACAAACAGTACAACAAATCATAGACGAAGAAATATCAATATCTCTTTTTGATCTTCCAGCAAGAATAGGAAAAAGAATATCTCAACATATTCAAGTTCCTTTTTCCCGGCTGCAACCAGAACAAAGACACCAACTCATCTACCTGTTGTACATAAACGGTATATTGGAATTTAAAAACGTCATGTATATTTTATCAAGATGTTTAGATGTTTCCAGAACCACACTGTACAACTATTCTAACACCATAGCAAATGAGATAAGTGAATCAAACTATGCTACTGATTAAAAACTGGCCTTTGTGGGTGCCACACATGATATGTGTCGAATGTGAAGTGGCATGGTGCCCGGAACAAACAAAACATTGCTGGATTTGCAACCAGATAGGACAACAGATATGAAAAAACGTTACCGTCAAACAATGACTATAACTATTGACGTATTTGCCGAAAATGAGCAACAAGCAACAGAACAAGCAGGCGACGCCTACTTTGACTTCAACCATTTTTGGAATCCGCAAAACACCATCATAGTTTCACAAGACGCCAACTTTAACCCAGTTAACGAACCAGACGACTAACAGTTTTTTTATTACCTACAAAAAATATTAAACTACAGTTTTTTTAAAAACAATAGAACCTCAGATTACATCAATATCAGTCAAGCTTAGGGGTAGTTGTCCCACCTTGAGGTTGAGCCGCTTTCAATGATGCCGGGGTTGCTGTAACTTTAGTTGCATTAACAGATGCCATATTTGTATCCTCCATACGAGATGATATAATATATAGTAATGAGCAAACCTTTACCAGTACAGCATGAAGAAGACTTTGAAACCTGGGATCATTATCATAAATACCCAGAGCTCAGATGGGTTTTCAACAAGCTAGAAGTCGCCCTAAAACAAGATTTGCATGCCGGGCCTGCTGGAACAGCACCACAAAAAGAAGGATGGTATATATCTAGACCAATATATAACATATTTGGTATGGGTATTTCTGCAGAAAAAATATATTACACCCATGACATGCATCATAGTTTTGTTAATCATGGTGTTGTAAAACCCGGCCATTTTTGGTGTGAATGGTTAGATGGGCCACAATACTCGTTAGATTATCGTCTTTTTACAGACAAAATATGGCGGTGTACATCTGTAACATGTGGATATCATTTTGATGACACTAATCTAACAAAATTTCAAAAATGGGTTAAAATACCGGTAGGTAACACACCTAAATTGCATGAATTACCTGTTTTTCCGCAGCATGAAACATTGACTGGTGTAAACGTTGAAATGCGTCAAGGTAAAATACTTGAAATTCATTTACGTTTAGGTAACGACCCTTTTGACCATCTACCAGTTGGAACACAAATATTCCCTATATGGGAAGATACTGAAATACCATCAGATGCAGAAATAATGAAAAACCTGTATGATGATATGGAATTGTATTCTGCGAGTGGAAATCTTTCCAATATACGTTCAGGATATATCATTATAAGACCATAATTATACGGTTACTATATTTCATATATATTTCCGGGGAGTAAATTATGGGTCTTTTTGACAGGGTATACAGTGAGTATCCTCTCCCCAATATTGTTGATCATGAAGTTGGGTTTGTTTTCGGTGAGGATGGTTTTGACAAAACAACCGAATTTCAAACAAAAAGCTTTGACAGAGTTTCAGATAAATATGTTATATCTGAAGACGGCCGGCTAACATTATATGATAAAGATATTGATTTTCATGGCCGTATAATATTTTATACACAAGTTGTTTTTGACGACAAAATATACACTTTAGATTATCACGCAAAGTTTACAAACGGAAATCTTGTTTCTATATGGGGAGAAGTTTCCCAATGCTTCTCAAACATATAAAAACGCCTATATAGGGTAAAATTGAAAAAAATTTTATAAGGGGTTTTTAGTTTTGGAAAAACAATTTGAATCTGAAAAAAAAGAATTTGACTGGGAACAAGACGGCTTCGTTATATATCGTGGACTCATACCCAAAGAAGATGTAAGAACATATATAGAATATATGGAAGAAACATTTTTTAACCAGGATAAAAGATCAAAAGATGATGACTACATACGCCACCCAGAAATACGAGACCTTCTCTGCCACAAAAACATTGCTCAAGCATGTGAAGAAATAGGTGTGTTTGGCGGCGTGCACGCCAACCTAATCAACTGGATATATGAAGGAGTAGGCTACCACACAGATATAACCAGTCAATCTATGACAAGAATATTTGGAGTATGGATAGCTTTAGATCATATACCTAGAGAAGCAGGAACATTAATAATTTTTCCCGGATCACACAAATGGGATATAGATATGTCAAAATGTGAACCAGGATACAGAGGAGAAACCAATCAATATGTTTATAATGTCATAGATTATTACGGTGTTGAACCATACTATTTTGATGCCGAAGAAGGAGACGTATTGATCTGGGACTCACGCTGCATGCACAGAAGAGACGACAAGAAAAACAATACACCGAGAAAAGCTGCCGTAACACTATGTGCCAAAGAAAAAATTATGGCACAACATAAAGATGGGCTACACTATTGCCCTTAAGGTAGTGGATCTGAATCAATCACCCACTGCTGATTAGTGTCATCCCAAACCCAATCCTGCTCATCGTCAGGACGTGGAGTAGTAGGACTATTAGGTAATCTATCCCACATTTGCATCTCTTCATCCCAACGATAATATAATCCATCGCCAGGATGAGGAATCGGTGGCTCCCAAACAAGAGTATCAGGATTTACAACCCAAGAAGACTGTAGTGGTGGTTGAGGTGAAACAAAACCATCCTTTTCTTCATCATAATACCCACCGATGATTGCGTAGTTGTATCTAAAGGGTTCTTTGCCGTCAAGATGCACTCCACCAATCATGTTAATAGAAGTGCGTAGACAACGCATGTTTCTATGGGAACCATAATAAGTTTCCCAACTATCAATACCATCTACCAGGTCGTCTTCGTCACGTCCATAAATAATATCGACAACAATATTATTTTCATCTATAAAAGCGTAATGAGCCATATTTCACCACTGAATATTACCAGATCCACTAGTAAAACGTATAACCTGATTAGATCCAACAGTAGTAGGACCAACATAAGTTAAACCTGGATCAATAGTGGGATCAGCACCGTCATAACTAATGATTACTACACCAGGTCTAGCCGTGCCACCAACACCTCCACCGTCACCATAATCTGATCCGCCACCACCATTGGAATAGCTCACTGCAGAACCTGTAATGGAAGATGTTATTCCGGCACCGTTTCCACTTGCACTTCCTGCACCTCCTGCACCACCAGCATAATAGTTGGCACCGTTAAATCCTTGATTGGAAGTGCCGGACCCACCAGCACCGCCACCGCAGGAACCACTACCACTGCATGTGACATCCCAGTTGGGTGTTCCTCCACCACCGCCACCAGAGCCACCAGAACCAGCGTTAGAACCACCACTGCAACAACCATAGCCACCACCACCGCCGCCTTGAGCGGTGTTAGAGCTAAACACGGTATTTCCACCCCTACCACCATTGGAAACACCACTACTAACACCAGATCCGCCGCCACCAATACTTACATAATAGTTAGTTCCCTCAACAGGAGAAAGCTTAGACACAGGACTAGTGTTCCTTCCAGAAGATTCACCTGTTACAGAAGAAATATATCCTCCACCGCCACCATGTGCTCCACCACCAGTACCATAGCTACCCTGATTAGGTGGACTTCTCCAAGGCTTATAACGCTCCCAATAGTGTGGATTGTGATTGAATCCGCCGCCACCACCGCCACCAACAACAATAAACTCAACATTTGCAGGAGTAGGCAAAACAACAACCTTACTAAAACTCTGCTCAACTTCACCTAAAGGATTGGTAGCTTTAATAGTGAAACTATAATTACCTCCAGTACTAGGAGTGCCACTCAGCTGTCCAGTAGAAGCGTTTAAAGATAGTCCTGGCGGTAAAGACCCAGAAGAAACTGTGTAGGTTGGTGCCGGAATTGCGTCAGCTTGAACACTTGAACTGTAACTCTGACCACGAGTCATATTATCAGACAAAAGATTATTAACCCACTCAGGACGTTTACCATTACCCCTGAGAATCCTCCCTGAAAGAGTTACGAAAGAAGCAAAGACTGGCATTATCCGAACGTTGTAAAAGATCCAAGGACAGTAAAAGTTTCAGACGCTGTCTTAATAATTGTAAAAGTATAGGTATCAATTTGATTTGCGTTCCCAGCAGAAGGGCCAGCAGCATTTTGCCACTCAACTGTTTGACTAACACCATCAACTAACGTAATAGTATTGTAATATGGTGTGGCACCGTTGGTAACCAAAACAGATGTAGTGACCGCCTCACCAAGAACCATAAGAGAATCAAGGGTTGTTGACGCATCACCTCTAAAATTAAATTGAAAATTACCTGTATTATTAGAAGTATAATACCATGCTGTTGCAGTTAATAGATCTATCGGATGATTGGCACCCGTGCCTGGAGCACCTGAAACAACACTCCAAAGCTCATAAGGAGACTTGAGAGTTCCAGTTATATTACCAACAACATCTAAATTATTATTAACATAAACACCAAGAACTCTTGAGCCATTCGGATCAAGTTTAAGATAGTTAGAATCATCAGAAATAGAGGGAATATCGTTAATATAGTATGCTGGTGCGTCAACATGATTATCTGCTATAAAACTATGAACATTAAGACCAGAAAAATGTGAAGTTAAATTAGCGTCACCTAAAGTTATTGATGAACCAGAAAGATACAAATCACGAAACCTGTTAGATGCAGAACCCAGATCGTAGGTTTCGTTATCTGAAGGTATGATGTGGCCGGAAGAAGTAATTTCAAACCTTGGTGTGGCGGCTGTTGTAAAAACTATTGTGTCACTATCTGGTGTTTCTTCTAAAACTATTTTAGTATCAGAATCAGTGTCTGAAAGACTGTTGGTTGCACCTACTGATGTCACAACGTTCCATGTTGTGCCATCCCACTGCCATTTTTTACTGTTTACAGTGTATATGTCTCCAGATGTTGGAGAATCAGGAAAGTTAATAGCCATTATGACCAGCTCACAGTTCCGGTACCGGCAGTAAAGACGGTAACTTTATCGCTGCCTATTGTTGTGGTTGTTGAGGTGAGACCGGCGGAAACCGTTGCTGTAACACTGCTGGGGTAGCGCAAAATAACAATCCCAGACCCGCCGTTACCGCCATCTGCGTCATCGGAGTTTGCACCGCCTCCACCGCTACCGGTGTTGGTCGTACCG
>Ga0181590_10000439_pt1 | contig 33132 bp, 33 predicted proteins | sample 071ome_34_FD_132446 | JGI IMG/M metagenome (GOLD analysis project Ga0181590, IMG submission 132446) | Coastal salt marsh microbial communities from the Groves Creek Marsh, Skidaway Island, Georgia - 071411BT metaG (megahit assembly) | ecosystem: Environmental > Aquatic > Marine > Intertidal...
ATGGAAGTTTGATCCATACGGAGCAATTATCCATGATGGAAAGATGTATGGACGTGGAACAAGTGATGATAAAGGTCCAACCATGGCGGTTTATTATGCAATGAAAATTCTTAAAGATCTCAATCTTGATTTAAAACATCGTATTAAACTTATCATTGGTAATGATGAAGAAACAGCATGGCGCGGTGTAGATCGTTATTTTGAAGTTTATCCTGAAGTCCCTGTATCAGGTTTTATTCCAGATGCAGATTTTCCACTCATTTATGCGGAAAAAGGTATTTCTAGAATACAAGTTAAAGGTACTTTAGAAAATACTGACATAATAGCATTTAATGGTGGTTCTAGAGATAACATGGTGCCGGATTTTGCAAAAGTTGTCTTGAAAAATAAAAAACCTTACGATGTATTATTTAATACGTATTTAAAAGTGAATGGGTACCTAGGTCGTACATTCATTGAAAATGACGCTATTGTTTGTGAGATCCACGGAAAAAGCGCGCATGGTTCTCTTCCTCAAGAAGGGATTAATGCGATTGATCTTTTAATGCAATTTTTAATTGAAAATGAAAAGTCCGACTTCACTAAGTTATATGACACGTATTTTATTCATGATTTATATGGTAAAAAATTAGATGTATATCATCAAGATGATGAAATGGGTCCAACAACTAATAATATTGGTGTGATGACAATTCAGAATCATAGATATGACATTAGTTTAAACTATAGATATCCTCATGGTATTGCATTTGATGATGTGATTCAAACATTAAAAGAGACGTTGACGACATCAACAATAGAAGTTGATCATCACAAAGCTTTATTATACAATGACCCTAATAGTCCTCTTATAGAAACATTAACATCAGTGTATCAAAAATACACAAATGATACTGAAAACAAACCCTTCTCAATTGGTGGTGGGACATTTGCACGTTCTATGCCGAATGTTGTAGCATTTGGTGCACATTTTCCTAATACGCCAACATACATTCATCAACCAGATGAATATATCGATATTGAAGAATTATTACTTGCGACTGCGATTTATGCAGAAGCGCTTTATAAGTTGGCAACACAATGAAGCAGTATCATGATTTAGTGGCGCATGTCTTTAAACATGGTTATAAAAAAGAAGATCGAACTAAAACTGGAACCATTTCAACCTTTGGGTATCAAATGCGTTTTGATTTATCAGAAGGTTTTCCATTATTAACAACAAAAAAAGTATTTTATAAAGCGATTATTTATGAATTGCTTTGGTTTATTAAAGGTGATACCAATATAAAATATTTAGTTGATCATGGTGTAAAAATATGGAATGAATGGCCATATGAGAATTTTAAAAAACATGAAGATTATCACGGTGAGAGTTTAGAAACATTTGTTGAAAAAATTAAACATGATGACATTTTTGCAAAAAAGCATGGTGATCTTGGACCAGTTTATGGTGCACAATGGCGAAATTTCAATGGTGTGGATCAATTGGCAGAAGTCATCAATCTCATCAAACATCAACCGAATTCCAGAAGGATGATTTTATCAGCTTGGAACCCAGCAGAAATACATAATATGGCTTTACCGCCATGTCATACATTAATTCAATTTTATGTTGCAAACAACAAACTATCGCTTCAACTTTATCAAAGAAGTGGGGATATATTTCTTGGTATCCCTTTTAACATTGCTTCATATGCTTTATTACTGGAAATGGTTGCACAAGTAACGAATCTAGAAGTGGGAGAATTTGTTCATACAATTGGGGACGCACATATTTATTCCAATCATGTGGAGCAACTTCAATTACAGTTAACAAGAGAAATACGTCCATTACCTAAATTAAAGCTTAATAAACACATCACAGAATTAGAAGATTTTGAGTTTGAAGACATTGAAATTGTTGATTATCATCCTCATCCACCAATAAAAGGTGCTGTAGCTGTATGATTACATTGATGTGGGCAATGGATGTCAACAAAGTTATTGGAAATGGACAACGATTACCTTGGTACTACAAAGAAGATATGCACTATTTTAAAGCACATGCATATCATAAAAAAGCGCTTATGGGATATCAAACATATGTATCCATGTTAAAGTACTTTCCTTCAGGAAAACTACCTTTTAGTGACATATATATTGCATCAAGAAAGCAGACACAAATAAAAAATGCATTGATCATTTCTGATGTAAAGTCATTCCTTGAGAATTTCAATGATGATTTGATGGTTATTGGTGGTGCACAAATATATAAAATTGCGTTAGATTATGCCGATGAATTGAGAATTACCTATGTTTTAAAACCATATGTTGGGGATACATTTTTTCCTAAATATTCTCTGGAAACATTTAAACTCGTTGATTATAAAACACAACCGGAACTTATCTTAACGCATTATGAGAGGGTAAAAAAATGATTACTGCAGTTTTTTTGATCTCAATATTCATTACAGCATTTACACTGAGCTCGATTTGGCCTGGACTTATTCCAGTTTGGATTGTATTTGCACAATTATTTGGTGTTGTGGTGGTGTTGTTGTTTTTTGGTCTAATGGTGCCATTTTACAAAAGAGCGGATTCTAATAATCGTTTTTTTGGGTATTTAACTAGAAATTTATCATTTACACTAAATCATTTCATTTTAAGATTAAAGGTTATTCCTAAAGGGTTAGAAAATATTCCCAAAGATGGAAAAGTAGTATTTTTTGCAAATCATAAATCATATACAGATCCATTTGTTGTGCTACAAATGGTTCATAGAAATGTCGCGTATGCAGTTAAAAAAGGTGTATATAAGCTACCTTTAATTGGCTTGTGGTTACAAGCGATGCATTGTTTCATGGTAGACCGTGATAATAACCGTGATACAGTAAGAAGATTAATGCAAGCAATCAAGACAGTTGAAAAAGGTCAATCTATGCTTATTTTTCCAGAAGGTGGTACCAAAGATCGTGATAATGATCTCATTGAGAATATGAAACATGGTGCTTTTAAAGTTGCAATAAAATCTGAAGCAACGATTGTCCCCATTCGTATCGTAGGAAATGCTAAAGTTAGACAAAGAGTCCCATTTTATCACACGGATAGGGAAGTCATTTTCTTAAATCCAATTCCTTATGAATCATATAAAGAAATGACGACACAAGAATTATCACAAGTTGTCTTACAAAAAATTAATGAAGCGTATTAAAAAAAAGTGACCCTATTGGTCACTTTTTTACTTTTTTCATAGATTTAAATTTAAAAGTTTTTGCATCTAATTCAAATTCAAGTAAATCATCATGCATGATGATTGTATCAGCAAAACTTATATTTTTTTCACCTGCTAATATCAAAAGTGCTTTCAGTACATGTGCGTGACAAACAATAAGTCCTGTAACATTATTTAAGTCATTTTTGATTGTAGATAATCCTTTACTAACACGCTTTAGCAAACGTTGATCACTTTCATAACCTTCAAGGGAAACCTCACCTCTCACGACTGGTTTGCTTTCAGATACAGGTAATAAATCCAGTGATGAGAAATCTCTTTCGATAAAGTCTTGAATTAATGTGATAGGTTTTTCATATTGCAAATAATGTGCGGCAATCATTGCGGTTTGATGCGCTCTAATTAGTGGAGAAGCGAACATGATATCCACAGAAATGTCTAACTTTGAAAAAATATCATGTGCATGCGTGATGCCATACGTCGATAAAGATAAATCAATTCTTCCTTGAATCTTTTTTTCTTCATTGAGTTGTGTTAATGAATGTCGTATTGCATAAATTTTCATATATTTTCACCGGTGATATTATAACATATCTCGTTTACTATGATACAATGATGGTGGTGATTATATGACGATGATAGAAATTATTGAAACAAAGAAACAAGGGAAACCATTAAGTGAAGAGATGATTCGCTTTTTTATTCAAGGGTATACAAAAGGCGATATTCCGGATTATCAAGCAAGTGCATTACTTATGGCGATTTACTTTCAAGGGATGACAGATGAGGAATCTACTTTTTTAGCACTTGCAATGAGAGATTCAGGTGATGTCTTAGATCTCTCAGACATTGAGGGAATTAAAGTGGATAAACACTCTACTGGTGGTGTTGGCGATAAAATATCATTTATTGTTGGTCCAATGGTTGCATATTTTGGTTTAAAACTCGCAAAAATGAGTGGAAGAGGTCTTGGTCATACTGGTGGTACGATTGATAAACTTGAGAGTATCAAAGGATTAAATATAGAACTCACCGAAGAAGCATTTAAAAAACAAGTAAGAGATCACCATGTATCGATTATCGGACAATCAGGTGATATCGCACCAGCGGACAAGAAATTATACGCATTAAGAGATGTCACTGCAACAGTCAATAGTATGCCTCTCATCGCTTCATCCATTATGAGTAAAAAGTTAGCATCTGGTGCAGATATAATTGTTTTAGATGTCAAAGTCGGTGATGGCGCATTCATGAAAACAATAGAAGATGCAAAAACACTTGCACGCTCAATGGTTGAAATTGGTAAACTTGTACACAAAAAAATGATGGCAGTGCTTACGAATATGGATGAGCCTCTTGGTCATTATGTTGGAAATGCGCATGAAATACATGAGGCAGTGCAGACACTTCTTGGTAAAGGTCCTGAAGATATTAATCATATAGCATCAACACTTGTTGCGCATTTATTGATGCAATCTAACACGTATCAAGATTTTGATATTGCCTATGATGCGTGTAGACATGCACTTTCAAAAGGACTTGCATTTCCTTATTTCAAACGCATGGTAGAAGACCAAGATGGTGATGGTGATATGTTGCTTTCCATGTCAGAATATTTTGCGACTGATCGTGTTCAGCTAAAAGCGAAAGCATCAGGTTATATTCATCAAATTGAAGCATTAAAAGTTGGTCAAGCAGCGATGTTATTAGGAGCTGGTAGACAAAAAAAAGAAGATCAAATTGATTATTTTGTAGGATTAGAACTCCATAAAAAAGTTGGTGATTATGTAAAAGCTGGTGATGATTTGCTCACGTTATACCACCATCAAAAAGGACTTGAAGAAGCATTAAAACTACTAGAAGAAGCCTATCATTTATCTGAAAAAGTAAAAGAAGTTCAATATATCATCGATACAGTAGAATAAAAAAAACCACTCTTAACAGAGTGGTTTTTTATTACTTAGTAGCTTTTGGTGCTGCTTTCGTCGTTTTAGGTGTTTCATTAGAAGATTGTGCTATTTCAGTAGCTGATAAAATGAGTGATGATAAGTCAGCGATATTTGATGGAATGACAATTTTTGTTGATTGACCATCTGCAACTTTTGCAAGTGCTTCAAATGCTTTAATTTGAATGACCGCTTGATCAGCTTTTGCATCTTTAATGAGTTTGATACCCAAACCTTCAGCTTCTTTTAGTTTAAAGATTGCTTCCGCTTCCCCTTCAGCTGCAAGAATTCGCTCTTGTTTTGCGGCGTTAGCACGTAATACAACTGATTCAGCTTCACCTTCTGCACGTAAGATTGCAGCACGTTTATCACCTTCTGCATTAAGAATTGATTCACGTTTTTCACGTTCTGCACGTAATTGTTTCTCTAGTGCTTCACGAATATCTTTCGGTGGGATAATGTTTTTAACTTCAACACGATTAACCTTGATTCCCCATGGGTCTGTGGCTTCATCTAAAATCGCACGCATTTTGGTATTAATTAAATCACGAGATGTTAAAGTTTGATCTAAGTCTAAATCACCAATAATGTTACGTAATGTTGTTGCAGATAAATTCTCTATCGCTGCAAGTGGGTTATTTACACCATATGCAAAAAGCTTAGGGTCTGTCACTTGGAAGAAGACGACTGCATCAATTTGCATCGTTAAGTTATCTTTCGTAATAACAGGTTGTGGTGCAAAGTCTCTAATTTGTTCTTTCATAGAGACTTGAGAAACTACACGATCTACGAAAGGTATTAAAAAGTGAATCCCAACATCCCAAGTGGTAAGATAACCACCTAGTCTTTCGACAACGAACATATTTGTTTGAGATACAAGTCTAAAACTTGAGACTAACAAAATAAGTACGATGACTACAAAAATAATAATTGCGGTAACTAACATAATCTTTCTCTCCTTTTTATTTTTTTATGTTTCTATTGTTTCTACAATAAGTTTAACGCCTTCAATCTCTAAAATTCTAACTTCAGTTCCAACAGGGATTGAAGCAGATGCGATGGCTGACCAAACTTGTCCTCTCACTTTGACAGAACCTACAGTGTTCGGTGTAATTGCTTCACTTACTACCGCTGTTTTTCCAATCATTGTATATACATTTGTTTTGATTTGATTCTTTTTAAAATATTTGAGCATATAAGGTCTAGTAAATGCAATTAATATAATCGTTATAATTAAAAACACACTTACTTGCAGCCAAACAGGTGCATCAATTAATGCGAGAATGAAAGCAGGAATCGACCCAACTGCGAACCAAATCGCCACAAAATCAACTGTCGCTGCTTCAAAGATCACAGCTAATAGAAACAGACCTAACCAAAACCATATTAAGACTTCCATCATTTTAATTGACCTCCTTTAAGATCGATCACAAGAAGCTGTTCTTTATTGTCCCAAATCGCTGGATATTTAATGGATTCTTCTGATAAGTTTAATCCAGAAAGTGCCATGATTTCTTCCATAAATGCTTTGTTGGTGATACGTGCATATGACGATCGAATTGTAATCTTATATTTTTTGTTGTCAGGAATCGCATGGCTCATTGCTTCAGCCTTAGAAAGTGGCTTAATCGCAATCTTTTGTGTCTTTGCATCGACACCAAGCATGACATTAAAAGCATGTTCAAAATATGTGGACGCTTGTTTATTTAATGTGATATTCCCTGATGCTAAGGTAACAATGACTTCTTTAGGTTTCTCATTAAACCATTGAAAACTCATAAAATAACTCCTTTCATATTTTAATTATACCATAAATTATTATATATTACATAAAATTATTTTAATAAATATAAAAGAGCAATATTTTTGAAATAAGTATGAAATGATGTTAAAATCTAAATACACTACGGGGAGCGCAAGCTGAGAGGAATTTATTTCGACTCGTATACCTGACTGGATAATGCCAGCATGGGATAGTGTAACAATCAATGTTACTTTATTTCTATGTTGCCATAGAAATTTTTTTATTTAAAGGAGGCAATTTATGAAAAAAGTCAGTGTAAGATCTTTAGTTCTAACTGCAGGACTCATCAGTATTGCAGTTGTGATTGATGTTATTGGTTCAGCAATTCCAATACTCAATCTAAGTATGCCGTTTGGTGGTAAATTTTTCGGTATATCCATTATTCCACTTGTATTTGTTAGTATCCTATTTGGATATAAACACGGTTTAATGGCTGGATTTATATATGCAATGTATAATTTCTCTGCAGATTATATTGTTTATCTTGATGCCTTGCGTGTCACATTGGAGTCTTGGACTGGTGAGACTTGGGGATTCGATAAAATCTTATTGTTAGTTTTATTAGATTATGTCATTCCTTTTACGGTAATCGGAATGTCTGGTGTGTTTTATAAAAAATATAAATCTTTTAAAAATGTCATATTAGGATTTGGTTTGGTCATTACGTTAAGGTTACTATCAGCGACTTTATCTGGTGTTATTTTGTGGTCAAGCTCAATCGCATATGCAGTAAGTGAAGTCGAAAGTGGAAATGCAGATCCTAATATCGCGACAAATATATTTGAGATATTCAATGGAAACGTATTTGGATATAGTTTAGGATATAATGCGATTTACTTAATCACAACATTTATTATATCTGTTGTGATCATGTATCCTATTTATCATCGTGTGATTCAGAGCTTAACATTTGATCAATCGATTTAAGGTAATCTAATCTCGGCATGAGTCCAAACGGTATTTCATACCCTTTTTTCACAAAATCATCAAAAGGGATTGACTGGCGCTTAATTTCCTGATCGAAATAAGGCTTCAAACTTAGGTAAGGCATCAAAAAGTATTTTTGGTGCCTTTTAAAATGCACAATAAGAAATGGTATACCACCCTGGTTATATACATCTTTTAAATGTTGTTGTTGGTGTTTATGAATATTGGCTAGAGGTAAGGATGTTTTTTGATTAGTTTCTTTGCAATCAAAATCAATATAGTATCCTTTATAGATGCCATTATAGTCAGTTGTAGAGGGTGTTTTATAATACGCCTCTACAATTTTTGCTTTATTTCTGGAAGGATAACTTACTTTTACGACTTGGACAGGCGTTGGTTTTTTATGTATGACAGCAATCTTTTTTTCTAAATAATATGTATTTGTTAGATTGATATCTGTCTCAAGTGTCATGCCTAATTTAGATGTCGAAATTACTTTTTCAAATGATTTTTTCTTGTTTGGATAATTCATATACCACCTAATTTTATTGTATCATGGTAAGAAGCATTTCTAAGAAAAAAATAAAAGTGTGATATAATTAAGTAAAATCACGTTACAAGGAAGTTTTATGAATAATATTCGTTTTTTCGCTTTAGGTGGATTGAGTGAAAATGGTAAAAACATGTATGTCTTTGACATTGCAGGTAACTATTATATTTTAGATGCTGGTATTAAGTATCCAACACAAGAGTTATTCGGTGTTGATGAGATAATTCCAGATTATCGCATGCTCATTCGTGTTCAACATAAAATCAAGGGTATTTTCTTATCGCACGCTCACGAAGATCATATCGGGGCTTTACCACACATTTTAAAAGATCTCAATGTGCCTGTGTATGCAACAAAATTTACCATGCAAGTATTAAAAGATCGTTTACTTGAGGAAAATTTTGATTTATCGACATTGACACTTAATGTCATTCACCAACATTCTATCGTAAAATTTGATCATGTAAGATTTACATTTTTTAATACAACACATAACATACCTGAGTCTATTGGTATCGCTATCCATACGACAAAAGGTGTCATTGTATATACGAGTGATTTCACATTTGAACAAAGTGGCGATCCTAGATATCAAACCGATTTTAAAAAGATCAATGAAATCGCTGAGAAAAACGTTTTAGCAGTACTCATTGAATCGATAGGCTCTACAACACATCTTGTTGGTGGTATGAGTTTAAATCTTGCACAGCATTTATCAAGCATTTTTACGAATGCAGATGGACGTATCATTGTAAGTATTTTTTCTTCAGATTTACATAAAATTCAAAAAGTAGTCGATATTTGTTTAGCTCACAATAAACGTATTGCGATCATTGGTAGACGTGCACAACGTATCGTTGATATTGCGATTTCTGAAGGGTATTTAAATATTCCAGAAAAAAACTTGGTTAACTTAAAATTTATTGATGATAAGCATAAAAATGATGATAAAGATATTGTTGCGATTGTTACTGGTAGCCGTCATGAACCATTTTATATGTTGCAACGTATGTGCAAAAAACAAGATCGATTGTTGCATGTTGATGAAAAAGATACGGTTGTATTACTAACTGCTCCCGTTCCTGGTACGGAAAAAATGGCAGCGAGAACTTTAGATATTTTATATAGAAGTGATGCAAAAATTTCAGTGATTGATAAAAAAATGCTTTCTTATAATCATGCCTCGCACGAAGAAATCAAAATGATGATTTCACTACTTAAACCAACTTACATCATTCCAACCATTGGTGAGTATCGACATCAGTATGCGCTTAGAGAACTTGCAAAATCACTTAATTATGAAGAGGATCATATTTTACTATTAGAGAATGGTGATGTCGTAAATTTTAAAGAAAATGAAATGTATGTTGGTCATAAAGATATCAAAGTAGGTGAAATTTTAATTGATGGTACGTCCATTGGTGATGTCAATGACTTTGTGATGAAAGATAGAGAATTATTATCAGAAGATGGTGTTCTATTGCTTGTTGCACATATTGATCCTAAGAAGAAAGCGATTATCGGTGATGTTGAGATTGTTACCAAAGGATTTGTTTATATTCAATCTTCTGAAACGCTTTTAGAGGAGATTAAGGCTTTATTTTATGAAACAGCTACGCCATTTTTGAAATCTAAATATATTTCCTGGAATGAATTCAAACGCGAGATGAGAAATGAAGTATCAAGATTTGTTTACCAAAAAACAAAAAGAAACCCAATTACAATTCCAGTATTAATTTCTATAGAACAATAAAGACACAGATGTGTCTTTTTTTTAGTTTACTTGTTTATTAAGGGTTTTTAAGGTATAATTATCTTTAAGAAAAGACTTCAAAAAGGTGATGAAAATGAATTTAAAGAATTTTGTTGCAAATGTACCTGATTTTCCCAAAAAAGGCATATTATTTAGAGATATAACACCATTACTTCAAAATGGAGAAGCTTTTCATTATGCGATTAAACAAATGTCCATGTTTGCTAAAGAACATAAAGCGGATGTCATTTGTGGTCCCGAAGCGAGAGGTTTTATTTTTGGAACACCTGTTGCATATGATTTGAATATTGGATTTGTTCCAATAAGAAAACCAGGTAAATTGCCTCGAAAAGCGATTACATATGCTTATGATTTAGAGTATGGATCAAATTCTTTAAGTATGCATGAAGATGCCATTGAACGTGGTCAGCGTATTGTTATTGTAGATGATTTGTTAGCAACTGGAGGTACCATTGAGGCAACCATTAAACTGATAGAATCAAAAGGTGCGATTGTTGCTGGTATTGTTTGTGTCATCGAATTAGATGATCTTAAAGGAAGAGAAAAAATTCGTCATTATCCAATTTTAACACTTATGCATTATTAACGAGGACCTATGGATGCATTATTCTTAAGATTAAAAGAATCTTTTGACAATTACATAAAAAATGAAGATAGCATCGCTCGTATAGAAAAAGCGTATTTTATTGCGAAAAAATTTCATGAAGGTCAATTAAGACGTTCTGGTGAACCATATATTACCCATCCAATAGAGGTGGGGATTATTTTAGCTGATCTTCATGCAGGTCCTCAAACGCTCATTGCGGCTTTACTACATGATGTTGTAGAGGATACGTCATATACATTAGCTGAAGTTGAAAAAGCATTTGATAAAGATGTTCGAGAACTTGTTGATGGTGTCACGAAATTATCTAAAATTCATTTTCAATCTGTTGTAACACAAGCTGAAAATATTCAAAAAATGTTGCTCGCAATGGCGAAAGACATACGTGTTGTGCTTATTAAGATTGCAGATAGACTTCATAATGTACGTACATTAGAATCCATGCCAGCTGAAAAACAAGTCAATACTGCTAGAGAAACATTAGAAATATATGCACCGATTGCGCATCGACTCGGGATTTTTAAGATTAAAGCAGAATTAGAAGATATTGCACTAAGATATACGGATCAAACGATGTATTATCGTGTTGCAAATTTAATAAAATCAAAAAAAGATGAACGTGAGCAATCGATTGATTCTATCATTGCACAAATTCAGTCACTTATGGAAGAACATCAATTAGTTGATTACTCGATTAAAGGTAGAATCAAAAATATTTTTTCTATCTACAAAAAAATGGTGCGTGATCAACGCGCATTTGAAGATATTTATGATTTATTAGCGATTCGTATCATCGTACCCAAAATTGAGTCATGTTATCAAGTTTTAGGGTTGATTCATGCGAATTATACACCTATTCCAAGAAGATTTAAAGACTATATTTCGGTACCAAAACCTAATATGTATCAATCGCTCCACACGACATTACTTGCAGAAGATGGTACGTTATTTGAAGTTCAAATTAGAACAAAGGAAATGGATGATATTGCTGAATATGGTGTTGCTGCACATTGGGCTTACAAAGAAAACAAAGCGTATTCAAAAGATAAAGAACAATTTGAAATTGCTCAGAAACTAAAATGGTATGGAGAATTATTAAAGATTTCCTCTGATGAAGAAGAATCTGAAGATGCAGAAGATTTTGTCAATACCGTTAAAGGTGATATTTTAGAAGCCAATGTTTATGTATTTACACCGAAAGGTGAAGTCATCGAGTTACCTAAAGGCGCAACGCCAATTGATTTTGCATATCGCATTCATACCGATGTGGGTCACAAAATGGTTGGTGCAACTGTAAATAACAGAATTGTTACACTTGATTATAGTTTAAAAACAGGTGACATCGTTAGTGTAAAAACCAATAAAAATGCATCTGGACCAAGTGATGCTTGGCTGAAAATCGCAAAATCATCACATGCAAAACATAAAATCAAATCATTTTTAAATAAAGAACATCGAGAAGATTTGATTGAACTTGGCAAGCAAATGCTTGATCGCGAATTTACGAGTCAAAAGATTACGGACACAATTGATGATGCTTTTGCAAAGCAATATTTTGAAAAAAACCTTGTTCAAAACTTAGAAGATTTATATCTTGAAATTGGTAAAGGACTTGTCAGTGTAAAAACAGTTGCTGCAAAACTCATGGGTATCGCACCTGATAAAGAAGTCTATTTACAACGTCAAATGGAAAAAGCTTCTAAGCAACTCATAACGCATAGTGAGACAGGGATTGCTGTTGAAGGTTTACGAAAACCACAAATTAAACTTGCAAACTGTTGTTCACCTGTACCTGGGGATGGTGTGATCGGATTTGTTTCTAAAACAAGTGGAATTGTGACACATGCAAATTTTTGTCCAAATATCGAAGCACTTGATAAAAAACGCTTTATTCCAGTTGAATGGGCAACCAAAATCACAAGAAAATATCCTGTCTGGATTAATATTACAAGTTTACAAAGACATGATTTACTTGGATCAATTGTTCAAACGATTAATGCACAATCTGTATCAATAGTTGAAGTTAAAGTGAATCAAAATCAAGCATTAGACTCGCAGTATTTAGTGCGTATTATGGTCAATAATTTGGAAGATATCCAAAGTATCTTAGTGAATTTGAAAAAAATTAAAGAAATACTTAATGTTGAGAGAGCAATTGTATGAAATGTATTATCCAAAGGGTCAAGCATGCATCTGTTAAAGTGGATAATGCAATCATAGGGGCTATTGAATCAGGCTATTTAGTCTATGTAGGTTTTCATAAAGATGATCCATACAATATCATTTCAAAAGCTGTAGAAAAAATCATGAAATTAAGATTATTTGAAGATCATTACGGGAAAATGAATATTGCGATCGACCCAAAAAAACATCAAATAATGTGTATTTCTCAATTTACACTTTATGGAGAGACAAAAGGCACCAATCGTCCTTCATTTAGTCAATCAATGCCATTTGAACAAGCACACATGTATTATCAACACATGTTAGAAGAATGTAATAAGCATATTAAAACAGTTCCAGGACATTTTGGTGCGAACATGCACATCACATCTGAAAATGATGGTCCAGTGACGTTAATTTTAGAATTTTAAGGAGTTCTTCATGCAAAAAGTTAAAGGGACATATGATGTCCTTCCAAGTGAATCTTATAAATGGTTGTTTTTAGAAAAACACATTCATCAAGTGATGAAAAAACACCAAATTGATTATGTTAGAACACCTGTTTTTGAATACTTCGATGTTTTTCATCGTCAATCTGAAGCATCTGATATGGTGACAAAAGAAACATATGATTTTGAAGATCGTAGTGGACGTAAAATTACATTAAGACCTGAAGGGACTGCTGGCGTGATTCGAAGTATTATTGAAAATAAACTTATTACGCCAAATCACGTTTTGAAAACTTATTATTTAGGTGCGAATTATCGATATGAAAGACCACAAAAAGGAAGATATCGCGAGTTTTATCAAACAGGTGTGGAAGTGATCGGTGATAAACATGCAGTCCTCGATGCGGAAGTCATACAAATTGCATATGAAATTGTTAGTACACTAGGTATTAAAGATGTTGTTGTTAAAATAAATCATTTAGGTGATGCAGAAACAAGATTAAATTTTAAAAATGCATTAAAAGCGTTTCTGGAACCTTTAAAAGATCAACTTTCAGAAGATTCGAAAATGAGATTAGAATCAAATCCACTTAGAATTCTTGATTCTAAAGTGCCTTCTGATCAAGCATTGTTAAAAGGTGCTCCCGTGCTTTATGACTTTTTAACAGCATCTGATCAAAAGTATTTCACATTGGTGACTGACATTCTAAAACAATATCATATTCCATACATCGTAGATGAAAAACTTGTAAGAGGATTGGATTATTATGCACATGTTGTATTTGAATTACAAGCGAATATTGATGGTTTCGGCTCACAAAACGCTTTAGGTGGCGGTGGGCGCTATGATGATTTGGTTGCTGAATTAGGTGGACCACCTTTGAGTGGCATTGGGTTTGCATTAGGATTGGAACGACTTTTACTTGCTGCTGAATTACAAGGCATCACATTCAAAGATGATGCACCACAATATGTTGCTGTCTTACATATGGATTCAGAATCTAAAATCGAAGCGTATCACATTTATAAGCGTCTCTTAGATGATGGTATCGATGTTTCATTTGATTTTTCAAACAAAGCATTTAAAACTCAGTTAAAACATGCGATTTCTAATAACCATACGTTCGCTATTATTGTTGGTAAAGATGAAATTGATACAAACACTGTACAAATCAAGCATTTATTGACTCAAACTCAAGAAGTTGTAAGTATGGACGATATTTTGACATACTTAAAAAAACAATAAGGATTATTATGACAATCACACACGTAAATAACGAATTGAATATCAATCATATTCATCAAACAGTCACACTAAGAGGATGGGTATCTAAATCACGTCGCATGGGTGGGATGATTTTTATTGATTTAAGGGACCGATTCGGTATTACCCAATTAACAGTGGATCAACAATCAAGTGTTTATGAACTTGCCCTTACATTAAGACAAGAATATGTAATTTTAGTGTCTGGTGTTGTTGTTGAAAGACAATCTAAAAATCCTGCGCTCTCAACAGGTGACATTGAAGTTCAACTAAAAGATTTATCCATCATAAATTCAAGTGAGACACCACCAATACAGGTGTTAGATGATACAGATGCATTGGAAAATACGAGACTCACGTATCGCTATTTAGATTTAAGAAGACCTGTCCAACAAAGATTTTTGATGATGCGTTCTAAAATTACTCAAGCAATACGAAATGTATTAGTTCTTGATGGCTTTTATGAGTTAGAAACACCAATTTTAGGGAAATCGACACCAGAAGGGGCAAGAGATTTTTTAGTACCATCACGATTATATGAAACGCAATTTTATGCTTTGCCACAATCTCCTCAAATTTTTAAACAACTATACATGATTGCTGGATTTGAGAAGTATTTTCAAATTGCGCGTTGTTTTAGAGATGAAGATTTACGGGCTGACAGACAATTAGAATTTACTCAAGTCGATATAGAGGCCTCATTTGTGAGTCAAGATGATATCATACATCTTATAGAAAAGATGATGGTATCATTATTTAAAGATGTTTTAAATCTTGAAATAAAAACACCATTTTTAAAAATGCCATATGAAGAAGCGATATTAACATATGGATCTGATAAACCAGATATGAGATTTGATGTGCTTATTCATACACTTGATGCATCTTTAAAAGACGCTGCATCACCCTTACTATCTTTAGACCATCAGGCGTATATCCTAGTGGATCAACTATTAACGAGAAAAGAGATAGATCAACTATCTGAACTCCATAAAAAACATGGTGGCCATATATTAAGTTATGCAAAAAAAGACGCATCTAATGTCTCTGGGCCATTAACAAAACATTTTAGTGAAGCACAATTGAATGCATTGTTTCAATCAGATACGCAAACATTGTTATTATCTACCGGTACATTTCATCAAGTATATGAACCACTCGGAGCCGTTCGAGTTGAAATAGGCAAAATGCTAAATTTAATCAATCCAGATGCATTTAAGTTTCTTTGGGTAGTGGATTTTCCGCTTTTTGAATATAGTGAAGAAGATCAACGTTTGTATGCGAGACATCACCCATTCACATCACCTAAAAATGCAGATGAGATGATTAAAGATCCATTGAATGCAAAGGCGAATGCGTATGATATTGTTCTTAATGGATATGAAATTGGCGGTGGGTCAATTCGAATTTACAAACAAGAGATGCAACAAAAGATGTTTGAAATGTTAGGACTTAAAAAAGAAGATATTCAATCTAGATTTGGGTTCTTCACTGAAGCTTTAAAGTATGGTACACCCCCTCATGGAGGCATTGCTTTAGGTCTTGATCGACTTGTGATGCTCATGACAAAAACAGAAAATATCAAAGACGTCATTGCATTTCCAAAGACACAATCAGCAAGAGATATGATGATGGATGCACCAAGTGATGTCGATGCACAACAATTAAAAGATATCCATTTCAAGGAGTAATATATGAAAGAAATATATGTCGCCGGAGGTTGCTTTTGGGGCGTTGAAGCTTACTTTAAGCAGTTGAAAGGTGTTGTAAAAACATCTGTGGGTTATATAGATGGTAATATAAGCAACCCCACTTATGAGATGGTCTGTGATGGCCGTGCATCGCACGCAGAAGCATGCTACCTTCAATATGATCCAAATCTTATATCCATAGAATCCATTTGTGAACATTTATTTAGAATTAGTAATCCATTTTCAAAATTTAAACAAGGAAATGATGTCGGTAGACAATACCGTACAGGTATTTATTTTGTAGATGATGAAGATGAAAGTATCATTTTGACTTTCATAAAATCATTTTTCAAAGAAGACTACCCTCGCGTACAAACTGAAGTGAAGAAAGCAGTGGATTATGCTTTAGCAGAAACATATCATCAAGATTACTTAGATAAAAATCCTGGTGGATACTGTCATGTAAATTTAGGTCTTGCCAAGGAAGATGAGCGCAAATGAAACGACATGATTACATTTCATGGGATACGTATTTTATGGGTATTGCACAATTATCGTCTAAACGAAGTAAAGATCCTAAAACGCAAGTAGGTGCATGTATTGTCAATATAGATTATAAAATTGTTGGTATTGGCTACAACGGATTTCCCAAGAATATCTCAGATGATGATTTTCCTTGGAAAGATGAGGGTAATTATTTAGAAACAAAGTATCCTTATGTGGTACATGCAGAAGCAAATGCAATTCTTAATGCGACACAAAACTTAAAAGACTGTACACTTTATGTGACGCTTTTTCCATGTAATGAATGCACGAAACTCATTATTCAATCAGGTATTAAAGAACTTGTATATGTTTCTAATAAAGATGAAGGGAAAGACTTTCAAATCGCATCAAAATTGATGTTAGAAAAAGCCAATGTGACGCTACGTCAATTAAGCTGGGATCCAATGCATGTTTAAATCTTTAACCAAAATAAAGCTGATGCTTACAATTGGTTATTTGATTATTGTGAGTTTGCTTGTGATACCAAGTCGATTTCAAGTTGTTTTGCCGGGAGACACGACTTTAATGTCTGATCAAGTTTCTATTGAAGATCATACAATCTCTCAAATATCAAGCATCTATGTCATCTCATATGAACCGATTACGCTATTTCAATCATTTATTTTACAAATAACGCAACAAGGCAGTGTTTTTTCGCCAAGTGAGAGTACTGAAATCATGACGCTCACTGAGAAGTACAACGCAGCTCAAATACAAAAACAATCATCTTACATAATTAGTACGATTGTTGCATATGAAAAAGCGCAAAAAGACATTACATATGCATTTGATGGATTCGGGGTTACCTCTCTTATTAATGAAAATAGAACCATTCAAATTGGTGATGTGATCACGTCAATCAATGGCATAGAATTAACTCAAGAAGCAGATTTTACACAATTTGCCAATGTCGAGACACTTACGATACAACTTAAAAGAAATAATGAAACTTTAGTCGTGACTCATGAACGACAGCCATCAGATTTACCGTTAGCATTGTATCCAATGTTTACGTTGATAGAAGCGACCCCAAATATCACATTTCCAGGACTTTCATCAACGATTGGAGGACCTTCTGGTGGTGTCATGATGACTTTAGCGATCTATTTAGCAATTACAAATCAAGTGTATGATGCACGTATTGTTGGAACTGGAACGATTCAATTAGATGGAAGCATTGGTAATATCGGGGGTCTAGTTGAGAAATATCAGACAGTCAAAGATGATATGGATATTATGTTTGTACCTGAAAATCAGATACATTTGCTTCTTGAATATGATGATGAAAGGATTGTGGCTGTATCATCGATAAATGATGTGATACACTATTTGGACACACATGATGAATTCATGGATTAAAAAAATAATCGATCCTTTTAATAGGTATATGAAAATTCAAAAAGCATTTACACACCAATTACCAACAAAGTATGTCATTGGTGCGATGATAATGAGTGTTATTTACACGCTCATAGTATTATTAATTCTAATACTTGTTGGTGCTAATTTAGTAATATTTATTCAATTAAGAACCATATTAGTCATGTATTTTGTCGCACTTGGTGTGTTATTTATTGAAATCTATGAGAATATGTTTATCAAATTTGCAGTCAAATATGAACCATCATTATCCAAATTAAATTTGAAACTGATGATTGGTGTTGAAAAAAGATTGTTACAGTTTGTGTTTATCTTAATATATAGTTTAATTATCCTGCAGTTAGGAGTACTGAATGTATAAAAAAGGTATCTTTTACATCACATTCTTTATTATTTTAGATCAAGCCACGAAATATTTTTTTAAATGGCTTTATCAAGGTCAAGATATGACTTTAGTTCCCTATTTACTTGAATTTGGTTATGCAGAAAATAGAGGGATGTCTTTTGGTTTACTTGAAAATCAAACGGGATTATTTTTGATCATCACAGTAATAGCATTAGGGATGTTTATGTATTTATTTAAAGACATCTCTTTTATGAACAAAAAGACATATACATTTGCGATCATACTGTTTATTGCAGGCACTATTGGTAATGCGATTGATCGTTTCTTTTTAGGGTATGTTATTGATTTTATGCACTTTCCGTTTTTAGATACACCATTAAGACTTGTAGGACTCCCTAACTTTTATAATAATTTTGCTGATATGTATTTATCTATTGGCATCGTATTGTTTACAATTGATATTTTTTTCTTAGAAAAGAAACGTAAAACGCATGAAAAATATTAAAATAAAATCTGAGTACATCGGACAACGATTAGATCATATCATGTATGATTTTTTTGGCAAATATACAAAATCATATATTCAGAAAATGATTAAGCAAGGCGATATACTCGTAAATGATTCACAAGTGAAAAATGGGTATATCTTAAAAGAAGAAGATCAAATATCATATCAAATTGAAACTCCTAAGATATTAGATGTTGCACCTGAAAATATACCACTTGATATTGTATACGAAGATGATTATTTAGCTGTCATTAACAAACAAAAAGGACTGATTGTACATCCTGCATCGACAACATCAGCTCCAACGCTAGTCTCAGCATTAATGTTTCACTTGTCTTCTTTGTCTAGTATCAATGGCACGATTCGTCCAGGTATTGTTCACAGAATAGATAAAGATACCTCAGGATTACTCATTGTTGCTAAATCGAACGAGGCACATATAAAATTATCTGAAATGCTTAAAAAGCATCTGATTTCGCGCAGGTATTTAGCGCTTGTGCATGGCCATATTCACCATGACCATTTCTCCATTGATTTACCTATTGCGCGACATCCTAATAAACGAAAACAAATGGCAATTGTTAAAGAGGGTCGTAGAGCGGTTACGCATGTTTCTGTTAAAAAACGATTGCATCAACATACACTTGTGGAGTGCCAATTAGAAACAGGACGTACACACCAAATTCGTGTGCATCTTTCACATTTGAAATTCCCTATCGTTGGGGATCCTATTTACGGCATAAAAAAAGAAGCTTTTGGTCAGCTTCTTCATGCATATCAGCTCATATTTGAACATCCGATGACAAAAGAAAAGATGTTTTTTGAGGTACCTCTACCAGAGCATATGGCATCGTATATTAAGAAACTTGACGTTTCGTAATATTTTTAAAATTCAGTTTTGCAATTGAGTTTAATATGGACTCACCGTGTTTTTCAACAATTAATTCTATTTGTTCATCCACAAGTGATGATGCACCTTTTCTTAATTCAAATCCAACCGACTTAGATAATTCTCGCATCTTAAGTAAGAAAGCATAACGTGCAATAATTGAAGCAGCAGCAACTGCTAAATGAATACTTTCAGCTTTTGTGTAGAAATTAATATTTCGGTAGACAAGCGTTTCATCACTCAAATAATTGTAATAAAGATTGGGTTGACAAAATTGATCAACAATGACTGGATATTCTTTGTTTAATTTAGAAGTTGTCTTTATAATCGCTTGATTGTGTAATAAAGCTTTCATTTTATTTAAATTAATATTTTTCTTCGTGAGATCATTGTATTTACTAGGTTTTACGATGAGAAGTGTGTGTGTTAATTTTTGTGCAAGCTTTGAACCAATGCTCAAAATATCTTCATCACTGATGTTTTTAGAATCTTTGACACCAAGTTGTTCTAAAAGAGGGATATCTTCTTTAGAAACGAATGCAGTACATACAACAACAGGACCAAAAACATCGCCAGTACCTACCTCATCAGACCCAATTGCAGCATAATCCACTTTTTTTAAATGTTTTTTAATTAAAATGAGTTCAGGTGTTACTTCATCTCCTTGAAGTAAAACTTTACCAGTAGCATACGCTAAAACATGCGTTTCATTATGTTTCGCATGAAAAACAAGATATTGATTATCATCTTCAACAAGGTGATTTTGATATAATTTATGTAGTTTCTTTAAATCATTGTCATTGACAGGCATTGAATAGTGTTTCATTACTATAATTATACCACAAAAGTGCGAAAAGAGGGAATATGTCTTTTGATATTCAAACTTTAGAATTTCATAAACAATTAAAAAAATTATCGAGTTTTGCAAAGACATTTTCAGTAAAAGAAGATCTTTTGAATTTACCTATCATGACTCAGGCTCATGATATTCAATATTCATGGCAACTTATTGATAATATGATACAAATTCAGTCAAAATATCAAGCATTGCCATTAACAGAAAAATATGATTGTTTACATATTTTGGATTTGATTTCTAAAGAACATGTCATGACTTTAGAAGAGGCGTATGGTGTTTTTCTAAGTCTAGATAACCAACATCAAATGTATCAATTCATTGAAAGCATCGTAAAAGCATCAGAGCATTTTCAACTCATACAAGATTATAAAATGTCAAACATAGAATTTTTATTTAATAAGTTTGAACATGTTTTAACAGATGAAGGCGATATCAAAAGTGATGCAACACCAGTGCTTGAACGCATTCGTAAACAATTAAAAACAATTGATCAAAGATATAACAAATCATTGCAATCAGCACTCAATCAATACATGTCATATTTGAATGAAGGTGTTGTTGTAACAAGAGGGGATGCTCTTTGCTTAGCAGTTTCCGAGTCTTATAAAAATAGCATCAAGGGTGTCATTCATGACATCTCACAATCAAAACAAACAGTATATATTGAGCCTTTTTCTTCAAAACAAATTAGAGATGAAAAAAACATTCTTATTGAAGAAGAAAAAAGAGAAATTTATAAAATTCTTCAAACACTCACGTATGACATTTTTGAGCACATTGATCTTTTAAGAAAGCAAATACATACATTACAATTTTATGATGCGACGCAAGCAAAAATGCGATTTGCTGAAACGATGAACGCCAATTTACCTGAAATATCTATGGAAACAATGTACCTGAAGGATGCGAGGCATCCTGAGATTGTACAAGGAGTTGTACCAATTACGGTGCACCTAGAAAAAACTCAAAAAGGATTATTTATTTCAGGACCGAATACTGGGGGTAAAACAGTCACTTTAAAAACAATCGGATTAATACACTTAATGGCACAAGCAGGTCTTTTTGTCCCTGCAAGTAAAGCATCAAAAGTGATGATATTTGATCATATTTTAGCAGACATAGGCGACCAGCAATCAATTGAACATAATTTATCGACGTTTTCTTCACATTTAAAAAAACACCAAGAAATGTTAGAAATCGCCAATCCTCATACGCTTTTACTCATTGATGAAATAGGTTCTGGAACTGATCCTCAAGAGGGTGTTGCCATTGCGGAGGCATTATTAGAAACGTATGAGTCCAAAGGTAGTATGTTTGTCGTGACAACACATTATCAAGCTCTTAAACAGTATGCCATTAAAAAAGATTATATGATTGCATCTGTTGCATTTGATCAAGCATCATTGCAACCAACCTATCATATCGAATATGGTATCGCAGGTAGCTCCCATGCATTTGACATTGCAACAAGACTCAATATTTCAAAAGAAGTCATTCATCTAGCAAAAAATTATTATGAGTCTTTACAAACAGATGCAGAAAGATTATTAAAACGTCTTGAAATTAAAGAAAAAGAATTACTTGAAGAGACGAAAACTCTTGAAGATACAAAGCTTGAAATATCACGCATTAAAGCTCAATATGAAAAACAGCTTCACATGTTTGAAAAAGAAAAAGAGTATAATCTTAAGAAACTTACTCAAGAATATGAAACAAATCTAAAGCAAAAACAAAGTGACATAGATGCTTTGTTAAAAGAACTTAAATCATTAAGACAGATTCCTATATCAACTTATGCAGCTTTAAAACAAAAACAACAAAAACTAGAAACGCCAATAGAGAATCAAACACACGTTGAATTTCATATAGGTGAAGAAGTATACATCCCAACATATGATCAATACGGTGTGATCAAACAAATAAAAAAAGATAAATATTTTGTCCAAGTTGGGTATTTTGAATTAGAATTTGTGAAATCTTCTTTAGAAAAACAAATATCAAAAGAAAAACCAATCAAAAAACCCATGACGAAAAAGTCTCCAAAGGTCTCTCATACATCCAAACCATCAGGACAATATGTATTTCAGTTAGATTTGAGAGGCTATCGTTATGATGATGTAAAACCTACGTTAGATCAAGCCATTGATCAAGCAATTTTAACGAATCAATCTTCATTAAGAATTATTCATGGCTACGGGACAGGAGCTGTAAAAAAAGCAGTGTATGACATCATTAAAAACCATCCAGAAATTAAATCCCATCGTTATGGTCAAGAAGGTGAAGGATTAACAGGTGCGACCATTATTTTCTTTAAATAATGTGTTTCAACACATTTACTTGAAAATCATTGGGTTCCATACTATAATGAAAATGTTAAAAAACTTGAATGGAGCAAAAAACATGATTGAATATAATGGACAAGCATATGAAGAAGTTGTTGGTTCTAAAGGATTAGTCGTTGTACAATACTATGCAACATGGTGTGGACCGTGTAAAATGTTAAAACCCGTCTTAGAATCGATTGCAACAGATTGGACAGATACACCTTTTTACCGTTTAGATATCGATCAATTTAGAGATCAAGCTGTAAATGCAGGTATCAGAAGTGTCCCAACTGTCGTTTTGTATAAAGATGGTGAAGAAGTCGATAGACAATCAGGTTACCAACCTAGAGAACGTATAGAAGCTTGGTTAGATCAAAACAAATAAAAAGCACACAGGTGCTTTTTTATTTGTTATAATAATGTTATATGAATGGCATAATTCTTATAGACAAAGAAGCTGGAATGACATCGTATGATGTCATTCGTAAACTAAAAAAGAAATTTCCTGTTAAAAAAATTGGTCATGCTGGTACGCTTGACCCTTTTGCAACAGGATTACTCGTGATCCTACTAGGACATGCAACAAAGTTATCTTCGTATTTTTTGACCAACGATAAAACCTATGAAACAACCATTGAATTTGGTAAAAAAACAACGACCTATGATTATACCGGAGATACTGTTCAAATCAATGATCAACATGTTAATTTTGATGATATTCTCAATGCATTGCCAAAAATGTCACATTACAAACAAGAACCTCCGATGGTATCAGCACGAAAAGTGAATGGCAAAAAATTATATGAATTGGCAAGAGAAGGTATTGAGATAAAAAGAGAGAAAAAAGATGTCACTATTGATCATCAAGACATCATTTCTTATGAGTATCCTTACTTACATATGATTCTTAAAGTCTCAAAAGGGACATATATACGTAGTTATGCGATGGATTTAGCGTCACATTTAAACACGGTTGCGATGTTAAAATCATTACGTCGTTTACAAAGTGGCCCATTTCTAGTAGAACATGCAAAAGTACTAGATGACATAACACTCAATGATTTAATACCATTAGAAGTTCTTTTAGAGTCATATCCTAAAATTCAAGTATCGGATTTTATTGCTGAAAAAATAAAACATGGCATGATATTAGATCAAAGACAATATCATATTCAAGAACCTTTTAGAGTTTATGATCAATCGAATCATATGATTGCATTTTATGAACCAAAAGGACATGATCAATTTAAAATTGTATTTTACAATGAGGAACCATGATAAAAATTAAAGATGTATACAATAATATAAAAAATACAGAGCCAGTTACGTTAACAATAGGGAATTTTGATGGGATTCATTTAGGACATCAAGCATTGATCTTGAAAACGACGTCTTATCAGGATACTAAGTCTGCACTCATGACATTTGATCCGCATCCTGTCTCATTTTTAACGAAAAAGCCGCATGGACAACTGATGTCAGTCATAGATAAAATAGATTGCTTAAATGGATTTCATCTTGATTATGTATGGATGGTAAGCTTTGATGATGCATTTGCATCACTATCCATTGAAGCGTTCATTGAGTATTTAAGATCACTACACGTTAAAAGACTCGTATTAGGCAAAGATGCGCGTTTTGGACAGTATGGTGCAGGTGGTATTGAAGATTTAAAACCACATTTTGAAGTCGTTGTTATTGAGGAAGAAATTTATGATCATATGCGTATCTCCTCGTCACTAGTAAAAACACGATTATCTCAAGGCGATATACAAGTTGCTAAAGCATTACTTTCAAGAAACTATCGTATTTACGGACAGGTGGTTCATGGGAATCATTTAGGAAGAACCCTAGGGTATCCGACAGCCAATATTGAATATGGCGATTATCATATTCCTAAATTAGGTGTTTATGCTGTAGGTGTACTACATCAACAAAAGTGGTATTATGGCATGGCAAACATTGGTCATAATCCTACCATTAATTATCAAGAGAAACCGAGATTAGAAGTCTATATTTTTGATTTCGATGGTGACTTATATGGAAAACATTTAGCCATAGAGTTTTACGATTATATAAGAAGTGAGAAAAAATTTGATTCAAAAGAACATCTCATCCACCAATTAAATTCAGATGAAAAGGCCATAAGAAAATTATTAACTAAAGCGTAAATATGGTATAATAAGAGCATCAATAGGAGGGGATTTATGAAATTAATTATTGCAATTGTATCAAGTGATGATGCGAACAAAGTTCAAAAAGCACTTGTCCATGAACAGTTTTTTATTACAAAACTTGCGACCCAAGGTGGTTTCTTAAAAGCAGGAAATGTGACCTTTATGATTGGTGTGAACGATGAAAAAGTCATTAATGTTTTAGATATTATTGAAGCAAATTCTAAAAAACGTCAAAAACTTGTTCCAAACACGATTGTGAATGAATTTGGATCATTCTCAGCGATGCCTATTGAAGTTGAAGTGGGTGGTGCAACTGTATTTGTTCTACCTGTAGATCAATTTGTAAAGGTGTAATGTAAGTTTTTAATTGCATTTTGAAAAAAATATGGTATAATCCAAATTGTCGACTACAAGGTTTATGGCACGATTCCTTTACTTTAGTAGTACGCAGAGAGGTAATACATGGCTTTAACAGCTCAAAAAAAGCAGGAAATCATTACTGCTTATCGTCGTGACGATAGTGACACAGGTTCACCTGAGGTACAAATCGCGTTATTGACATTTGAAATTGAAGAATTGAATAGTCACTTAAAGACACATATTCACGATTTCCATTCAAGACGTGGTTTATTCCAAAAAATTGGACATAGACGTCGCTTACTATCATATTTAAGATTCAAAGATGTGAATCGCTATCAAGAGCTCATCGTCAAATTAGGCATTCGTCGTTAATCGACATGCCTTTTTTTTATATACAATTACCTTAATTTATGATAAGATAAATAAGGTTATATAAAGAAAAAAAGAAAAATATAAAATGAAGGAGATTTTATATGTCCAAGAAAACATACCAAAAACAATTTGGTGGTCGCACGTTACGTGTTGAAATTGGTGAAATGGCCAAACAAGCACGTGGTGCTGCACTTATCTCGTATGGAGATTCACAGGTTTTAAGTGTTGCAACTGCAAAAACTGAATCTGCTAACGCAGGATTTTTCCCTTTAATGGTGATTTATCAAGAGAAACTATATGCAGCTGGTAAAATTCCAGGTGGTTTCTTAAGAAGAGAAGGACGTCCATCAGAACATGAAACGTTAACATCTAGACTGATTGATAGACCGTTACGTCCATTATTTCCAGAAGGATTCATGCATGATGTACAAGTAATTAATACAGTTTTATCCAGTGATCAAGAAGCATCTCCAGAAATGGCTGCCTTCTTCGGATCTTCACTTGCTATCAACACGTCAGATATTCCATTTTATGGCCCAGTTGCTGCAGTACATATCGGTAGAGTCGATGGTGCATTCATCGTAAATCCATCACCAGAACAAATGGAAGTATCGGATATTGACCTCATTGTTGCTGGAACAAAAGATGCCATTAATATGGTGGAAGCGGGTGCAAAAGAGGTATCTGAAAAAGATATGTTAGATGCGATTTTGTTTGCACATGAAATGATTAAAGAATTATGTGAATTCCAAGAAGAAATTTTAAAAGATTTCCCTGTAGAAAAAATGCCGTTTGAATCTCTAGAACCAGAAGTTGATCTTGTTCAAGAAGTTACTGAAAGAGCAGGGAAAGCACTTGTTGAAGCAGTTTCAATTGTAGATAAACTTGAAAGATATGAAGCGATTGAATCGATTCAAAAACAAGTATTATCACATTACGAAGCGCAATCATTTTTCAAAAACATCGATGGTGTTCAAGTGTTCGATCAAAAAGCTTATGATCTCAACTTAAAATTCGTAAAAATGATTTTAGACGATTTAGTCACGAAAGAACTCCGTCGACTTATCACGGAAGATAAAGTAAGACCTGATGGTAGAAAAGTGGACGAAATAAGAGATTTAGCATCTCGAGTTGATGTGTTAAAACGAACACATGGATCTGCATTATTTACGAGAGGTCAAACACAAGCATTAGGTGTTGTCACATTAGGATCATTAGGTGAAAACCAAATTATTGACGGTCTTTCAATAGAGGATTCAAAACGTTTCATGCTTCATTATAATTTTCCACCTTACTCAGTTGGAGAAACTGGTCGTTACGGTGGTGTTGGTCGTAGAGAAGTAGGTCACGGTGCCTTAGGTGAAAGAGCATTACTTCAAGTACTTCCTAATGAAGAAGAATTCCCATATTCTATTCGTGTTGTATCTGAAATTTTAGAAAGTAATGGTTCGAGTTCACAAGCAACCATTTGTGCTGGATCCATGGCTTTAATGGCGGCAGGTGTTCCTATTAAAGCTCCAGTTGCAGGCATTGCGATGGGTCTTATTAAAGAAGGCGATCATTATACAATCTTAACAGATATTCAAGGTATGGAAGATCATGAAGGTGACATGGACTTTAAAGTGGCTGGATCTGAAAATGGAATTACAGCTTTACAAATGGATATTAAAATCACAGGTATTAATGAAGCCATTTTACAGGAAGCACTCGAGCAAGCAAAACTCGCACGTTTAGAAATTCTTTCTCACATGAATGAAACGATTTCAGAAGTACGTGAAGATTTATCGCCATATGCACCTAAAGTAAAAATGATTTCAATCTCACCAGATCGTATTCGTGATGTCATCGGTGCTGGTGGTAAAATTATTAGTCAAATCATTGAAGATCATGATCAAATTAAAATTGATATCGAACAAGATGGACGTGTATTCTTGATGCATCACGACCGTGCAACGATCGAAAAAGCAGCAGCACATATTTTGAATTTAGTCAGAGAAGCTGAAGTTGGAAAAGTCTATGAGGGTATTGTTAAACGTATCGAAGCATTTGGATGCTTTGTAGAGTTATGGCCAGGGACTGAAGGACTTGTCCATATTTCTAAACTTGCCAATGAACGCGTAGAAAAAGTAGAATCTGTTGTGTCATTGGGTGACCAAATCATGGTGAAATGTATTAAGATTGATGATAAAGGTCGCATTGATTTATCGAGAAAAGATGCACTCAATGATTTAAATTCAAAAAACTAAATTATATGATAAAATAGTAAAGTCAATGGAAGGTAATCGAGCGTATAAAGCGTTAGGAAAGTCCATGCTAGCACATGCTTTACTGCATGTAGTGTTTGTGTCTAAGGAAACAATAACTTAGAGTACCTTGTGTAACGGCGTTGATCTTTCTAAGGGAAACTAGGAAAGTAAATGTAACGTGCCACAGTGACGAAGCACTTAGAAATAAGTGAGTGAAACGCGGTAAACCCCACAAGCTAGAAACCCAAATTATGGTAGGGGCACATCTTGATTTGAAAAAATAAAGATGCTATACATTGTATAGAGATAAATGATTACACCCGTTTAGGGAACAGAACATGGCTTATGCACATTGACAAAAAAAGGTCCTTTTATAAGGACCTTTTATATTGAACGCGTAATGATAAATATAAGATAAGACACATAAGTAAGTAGAAGAAATATTCCTAATACTTTAGATGTGTTTTTCTTAATTAAAAGATAGACGTACGTCAATAATACGATTATAATCACAAGTACACCATCAAAAATAACACTTGATGTCACGCCAAGAGGAATAATCGTAGATGATAAACCGACAACCAATAAAATATTAAACAAATTAGATCCAACGACATTACCGATCGCTATATCATGATCTCCCTTTTTAATCGCTGTGAGCGTTGTAACGAGTTCTGGTAAAGAAGTACCAATGGCAACAACACTAAGTCCAACTAATGTAATGACTTGATCAGTATTCATTTGGAACACATTCACAAGTAACTCAATCGCAAGCATTTCTGCAGATGATGTTACAAAAAAACCACCCAATGAAACTCCAATCAATCCAATTATCAAGATGAATACGTTTTTTTTCAACGAACCTTCAGAAGTTGCTATGTCAACATCCATCTTTTTTTCTTTAAATAAAAGTTTTAAATAATAAAAGAAAAATAAGAGTAAAACCACGCCTTCAATGCGTGCAATCACTGCTTGAGATTGAAAGTAATACATGAAGATCACAAATAAAGTAGAAATTAAGATCAAATACGGTAAATCTCTTTTAATGATGGTGTTTTTTACATGAATTGGAACCAAAAGCGCAGATAATCCTAATATTAATCCAAAATTCGCAACATTAGAACCAATCACATTACCTAACGCGATATCTGCATTGCTATTATTGACATAAGCTTGAATCGATGCAACAAAACTCACAGCAAATTCAGGTAACGATGTTCCAAATGCAACAAGCGTCAAACCAATGACAATTTTGGATACACCGAACTTGGTTGCAATAGATGTTGCACCGTTAATTGTAAAATCTGCACCTTTAATCAAAAAAATAAAACCAATGAGTAATAACACTAAATTGAATAAGATTTGCATGTGTTCTCCTTAAGTAACGCTACTATTATAACATAGCTGTAAATATATATACATTGACAAATGCATGATCATCTAGTAAAATAATAACGCATAAATTAAAACATGAGGTATATTTTATCCATGGAAGTTAGCCAGAGGATCGACGATCCAACATATCCCGAACACCCGAAGATAACGTCTTTTTTAAGTTGTCTTTTTTTATTAGGTTTAAATCATGACACCCGATAACATCATTTATATTGTTTTGACATCCGTATCCTTAGTGATGCTTTTTATTCTTAATTTAGGGGAAGTTGCTTTCATTCGAATGCCAGATGATACGCTTGAAGAAGATGCTGAAAAAGGTCATTATCAAGCGAAAAAACTGAAGCATTATACAGAAAATTACAGAACATTTGAAATCCATAAACAAATGATTAGTGTACTTATTTTGTCTTTGATGATGATCATCTTTTATTTGCTTATGACAAATATTGTCATACACCAATGGCTTGTTATTGTATTCATGGTTGTATTTTATATTGTATACGTGATTCTATTTAATCATTTACCGAAGCGTTTAGGTATTCGATTCTATCACAGACTTGCATACGGAAGTTATATTCCTTACATCATTGTCTTTAGATTGTTTTATCCAATAACATATATTATTTATACAGTTTCCAAATGGATTGCTACGTTATTACAATTGAATCCAGAACTCACGGATAGAGATATGACGGAAGAACAAATTCGTTCCATTGTAACTGAAAGTTCTCAAAGTGGTGTGCTTGATGAAGAAGAATCTGAAATGATTCATAATGTATTTGATTTTGATGACACTGAAGTATATGAAGTGATGACCCATCGTGTGGACATCGAAGGTTTAGAAGTGTCTATGTCGCCAGAAGATATTATTAAAATTATTGGTGATCAACGTTTTACGCGATATCCAGTGTATCAAGAGAATTTAGATACAATTATTGGAACCGTACATTTAAAAGATTTCATCCCTTATTTAACAGGTAAAAGAAAGACCATTCGTTTGAAATCTTTAATGCGAAAACCTTACTTTATACCTGAATCTCAAAAAATTAGTGATTTATTGAAAGAAATGCAACAGTCTAAAAACCATATTGCAATTGTTTTAGATGAATATGGTGGAACATCAGGACTTGTGACATTTGAAGATATTATTGAAGAAATCATCGGTACTGTTTCTGATGAATTTGATGATGACGATATTGAGATTCATAAAATAAGTGATCGCGTCTATCACATATTAGGAGATGTCAATATATATGATGTTGAAGATTTACTTGATGCTGGCATCGATGTGGAAGCATATGATACATTATCAGGATTTATGTTAGATCAATTAGGACATTTGCCTGAAGATCAAGAAGTAGTTGAATTTGTATTTAATAACATAAAATTCAAATCCTTAATCATAGAGGACCAAGTGTTTAAAAAAATAGAAGTGACCATTTTAGAAGAGTTGGATTCAGATGTATAATTCATATTTAATTGCATTAATTATATTAATCATACTTTCAGGATTATTTTCTGCAACAGAGACAGCTTTTTCATCCTTGAACCCAATTAAGTTAAAGTTTCTGATTGAACAAGGAAATAAACGTGCATCAAAAACACTCTCAATGTATGAAAAGTTTGAAAAACTTCTTGTAGTTATCCTTGTAGGGAATAACATCGTCAATATACTCTCTGCGTCTTTAGCTACGCTTATTTTTGTGGATTTACTAGGACAGGATTTAGGTGTTACCATTGCTACAGTTGTACTTACAACGGTGGTGCTTATTTTTGGTGAAATCACGCCTAAAAGTATCGCAAAACAATTACCAGAAAGTTTTGCGATGTTCATTACACCTTTTATAAAAATGGTAAGTTATATCATTTTACCACTCACATTTATTTTTGGACTCATCCAGCAAGGGATGAATCGACTTTTCAAATTTAAAAAACAAACTGTGACTGAAGATGAGCTTCTCACATATGTTGCTGAAGTAGAAAAACAAGGTGGTATCAATGCCAATGAAAAAGAATTGATTCAACGTGTCATTGATTTTGATGCATTAAAAGTTACGGAAATATTAACACCACGTGTTGATATTCAAGCCGTAGATATTACAGATGATATAGAAGATATTTCAGACATATTTGAATCGACAGGACATTCTAGATTACCAGTTTATGATAAAGACTTAGATCACATCATTGGGATTTTACATTATAAAGATTTTATTTATCATGTTGTTACAGGTAAAAAGACCGTCAAACAAATGATGAAAGATCCAATCTTTGTGACTGAATACATGAGAATAGTGGATTTACTTCATATGCTTAAAACAAAAAAAGAACATTTAGCAATTGTTAAAGATGAGCATGGTGGGACACAAGGTTTAGCATCACTTGAAGATATTGTAGAAGAACTCGTAGGTGATATTTTTGATGAACATGATGCTGTGGAAAAAGATATTACGAAAATAGATCAAGATCATTATATTGTCAAAGGCTCTGCAGAACTTGAAGATGTTCTACAACTCCTTGGATTTGAATATGATGATGCACAGACGATGAATGGATTTATGCTTGATCAAATGGGTAAAATTCCTTTTGTAAATGAAAGTTTCGAATATGAAGGGTTTTCTTTCAAAGTAAGAAAAACAACAAAGAAAAAAATATTAGAAGTCGAAATAAAAAAAGTGATGCATCATTAATGCATCACTTTTTTTCATATACATTTCCTCCTAATGGATTGTGTTCTTTAATTATATAGTGTATGAATTTTATTCAGGTAAGAATAATGGCGATATTAAAATGAATTCAATATTTTCATGATAAAATATAAGTGGTGAAAATATGAAACATAAAACAACACAAATAAGAAATTTTTCAATTATAGCACATATTGATCACGGTAAATCAACACTTGCCGATCGATTACTACAAATGACAGATACTGTACCAGAAAGAGAAATGAAGTCTCAATTACTGGATTCGATGGATTTAGAACGTGAACGCGGTATTACCATTAAACTTAACGCAGTGGAATTATTATATAAAGCAAAAAATGGACAGGACTATGTTTTTCATTTAATTGATACACCAGGTCATGTCGATTTTACTTATGAAGTTTCAAGGTCACTCGCTGCTTGTGAAGGCGCTATTTTAGTAGTAGATGCCGCTCAAGGCATTGAAGCTCAAACACTTGCAAACGTATATTTAGCACTCGATCATGACTTAGATATTATTCCAGTGATTAATAAAATAGATTTGCCGAGTGCTGATCCAGAACGTGTCAAAAAAGAAATAGAAGATGTCATTGGAATTCCAGCACAAGATGCTTTACTTGTCTCTGCAAAAGATGGTATTGG